>OFFL01001689.1_pt1 | contig 14593 bp, 10 predicted proteins | sample 1521391 | NCBI WGS metagenome assembly OFFL01 (sample SAMEA3504082, study PRJEB24116) | mouse gut metagenome | biome: mouse gut; feature: mouse-associated habitat; material: faeces | place: Denmark | collected 2011
GGCTTCGCGGCGGGGGATGGATTGGGGTTGGTGTCTCGACGTTACACGGGTGAAAACATGACGGAAAAGTCGGGGCTTTCCCGTCATGTTTTCACCCGTGCCTACCGCCGTGCCGCCGCTATCGCGGCTTTGACATGCCTCGCAGATAAACCGGAATTCTAAAACCTAAAACTTAAAACCTCACAACTTATGTTTATGTGTAGACAATGGGATATTCAAACAAAAGCGGGGTTGTGTCGTTATGCAAACAAAAAGGTAATGATATGTCGAAAGCAGGATTGAAGAAGGCGTTCCGCTCAATGACCCGCGATGAGATTGCGGAGATGGTGCTCGAACTTTATGACGCACGCCGCGAGGCGAAGGATTATCTCGACTACTGGCTCGCTCCGGACCCCGACCGGGCGCTCGACGAGGCTAAAGCCTCCGCCGAAAAGATGTTTTTCTACTCCACAGGCAAGCCGCGCTCGCAGCCCGCTGCCGCCGACCTCAAACGGCTGGTGAAAAATTTCTCGACCCTTGTCTTCGACAGCGACAAGATTGCAGACCTGCTGATGTATATCGCCGAACGGCAATACATCTGGGTCACGCAGAAACGTTCCGGATTCTTGCAGGCGGAAGTCGCCGTGCGCCGTGCCTACGACAACGCCCGCGTCTACATCGAGGGTGCGGCCCTCGAAGACCTCTACGGCCTGCGCCTCGAACGCCTTGCCGAGTCTATTGACGACTTCTTCCGCGACCCTCCCCGGCCCCAACGCCGCTCCCGCCGCTGGCACTGGTAGATAGTAAAAATCATAACAGTCGTTTGGACACTTAAAACCGGTCATACATTGGTCACGTGAAATTTTATCTTTAGTGATTGAAAAATTTTTAGTAATTTTGTGGTTTGAAGTAAAACTCTGAAAAGATGAACGAATTAGCGACAAAATACAACCCTCAGGACGTTGAGGACAAATGGTACGCTTATTGGATGGAGCACGGACTGTTCCACTCCGTTCCCGATGACCGCGAACCTTATACTATCGTGATTCCGCCGCCGAACGTTACCGGCGTGCTCCATATGGGTCACATGCTCAACAATACAATCCAGGACATCCTCGTTCGCCGCGCACGCATGACCGGCAAGAACGCATGCTGGGTGCCCGGTACCGACCATGCAGCCATATCGACCGAGGCCAAGGTCGTGGCTAAACTGGCACAGGAGGGTATCGAGAAGCACTCGCTCACCCGCGAGGAGTTCCTGCGTCACGCATGGGACTGGACCGACAAGTACGGCGGCATTATTCTCCAGCAGCTCCGCAAGCTCGGTGCTTCGTGCGATTGGGAACGCACCGCGTTCACAATGGACGAGACCCGTTCCAAGAGCGTGATCCGCGTCTTCTGCGACCTCTATGAGAAAGGACTCATCTACCGTGGGGTGCGCATGGTCAACTGGGACCCCAAGGCTCTCACCGCTCTTTCCGACGAGGAGGTTATATATAAGGAGGAACATAGCAAGCTCTACCACCTGCGTTACAAGGTGGAGGGTGACGACCGCTACATCATCGTGGCCACAACGCGCCCGGAGACTATCCTCGGTGACACCGCTGTCTGTGTCAACCCCAACGACGAACGCTATCAGTGGCTCAAGGGCAAGAAGGTTATCGTGCCCCTCGTTGGTCGCGCCGTGCCGATTATCATGGACGAATATGTCGAGATGGAGTTCGGTACAGGCTGTCTGAAGGTGACACCTGCCCACGACGTTAATGACTACATGCTCGGCGACAAGTACAACCTGCCCTCGATCGACATCTTCAACGACAACGGTACAATCTCCGAGGCCGGAGGTATGTATGTAGGCATGGACCGCTTCGACGTGCGCCGTCAGATCATGGTTGACCTCGAAGCAGCCGGACTCGTCGAGAAGGTGGAAGATTATGTAAACAAGGTTGGCCACTCCGAGCGTACCGATGCCGTAATCGAGCCGAAGCTCTCCATGCAGTGGTTCGTCAAGATGGAATCGCTCGCCAAGCCCGCGCTCCAGGCTGTAGAGGATGACGACATCTCATTCGTTCCCGCCAAATTCAAGAACACATACCGCCACTGGATGCAGAACATCAAGGACTGGTGCATCTCGCGACAGCTCTGGTGGGGACATCAGATTCCGGCATACTACCTGCCCGAAGGAGGGTTTGTAGTTGCAGAAACGGAAGAGGAGGCACTTGTAAAGGCCATTGAGAAGAGCGGCAACGCGTCGCTCACCCTTGCCGACCTCAAGCGCGATCCCGACTGTCTCGACACATGGTTCTCGTCATGGCTCTGGCCCATCTCGCTCTTCAACGGCATCCTTGACCCCGACAACGAGGAGTTCAAATATTACTATCCCACGTCCGACCTCGTGACCGCTCCCGACATCATCTTCTTCTGGGTGGCGCGCATGATTATGGCCGGATATGAGTTCGCCGGCAAAAAGCCCTTCGGCAACGTATACTTTACCGGTATCGTCCGCGACAAGTTGGGCCGCAAGATGTCGAAGTCGCTCGGCAACTCGCCCGACCCGCTCGACCTCATCGATCAGTTCGGCGCCGACGGTGTGCGCATGGGTATCATGCTCGCCGCTCCCGCCGGACACGACATCATGTACGACGACTCACTCTGCGAGCAGGGCCGCAACTTCTGCAACAAGATCTGGAACTCCTTCCGCCTCATCAAGGGCTGGGAGGTGGCCGACAACGAGCAGCCCGAATCGTCACGCCTCGCCGTGGAATGGTTCGATGCCAAGCTCAACGCCACAATGGCCGAGATGGATGACCTGATGGGCAAGTTCCGCATCTCCGAGGCACTGATGGCTGTCTACCGCCTGTTCTGGGACGAGTTCTCCTCATGGTACCTTGAGGTGATCAAGCCCGCATACGGCCAGCCTGTGGACCGCGCCACCTACGACGCTACAATCCGCTTCTTCGACATGCTTCTCCGTCTGCTGCATCCCTTCATGCCCTTCATCACCGAAGAGCTCTGGCAGCACCTCGCCGAGCGCAAGGAGGGAGAGAGCATCATGAACGCGCAGCTCCCCGTTGCAGCCGAGGTCAACGCCAAACTCATCGCCGACTTCGAGCATCTCAAGGAGGTTGTGGCCGGCATCCGTACCGTTCGCAAACAGAAACAGATACCGCAGCGCGACGCCCTTGAGCTCAACGTACAGGCACAGCACGACGCATCGCTCGACTCGATAATCACAAAGATGGGCAATATAAGTGCCATCTCCGTGGTTGAGGAGAAGAATCCGGCGGCAGCCGCCTTCATCGTCGGCAAAGTCGAGTATTCAATACCATTGGCCGACAAGATTGATGTCGAGGAAGAGATTGCCAAGCTCAACAAAGAACTTGACTACTACACCAAATTCCTCGCCGGCGTAGAGAAAAAGCTCGGCAACGAGAAATTCGTAGCCAACGCCCCCGAAGCCGTCGTGGCCGTAGAGCGCAAGAAAAAGAGCGACGCCGAGGAGAAGCTCGCCACCATCCGCGCCTCCCTCGCCGCCCTCCGGTCGTAACAGCCATTCAGGCTTGCACACAAATAGCACAGCCATCTTTGTTGTAACAGAATTTACAGCTAAGATGGCTGTGCTACTTATTTTTATAGTCGGGATGGCTGCGTTACTCGGCGGTCAGGCGGAGGATGGCGGGGGAGAGGGGTTGGAGGTTGGCAGGGTATTGGAATGCTATCGGCGATGCTTCTGATTTCAGTTCCTTGTATTCGTCGACGGTGATGTTGGTGATGTCTATGGGATACATCTCCAGATAGGCGTTCATCTCGACCGGTTGGTCAGTGTCGAAAACCTTCTTGAACATCTTGCCGCGGCCTATGATACGCAGGTTGTAGGTGCCGCACACCATGTCGTATACACTTAAAGAGTCATTTCCGGTGTCGGCAAATGTCATCGACATGTCCACCTGCTCCATATCCATGGTCAGTCCGAATAGCTTGAAGATGAACGGTGACCACGTGTGGTTCTTGTGGTCGCTGAGCATGTCGGTCGTTACGGTAAGCAGGTTGTTCTTTTTACGATATGTGAGCTTTGGCCCATATTTGCCGGGAACGGTGTCGGTCTCTGCTCCCGATTTGATGGCCTCGGTAAGCGTTATGCTTTCATCGGGCAGTGTGGCCATCAGGTCAAACCAGGAGAGTGCCGTGATGTCATCTTGTGCATCGGGCCGGAAAATGCTGTCAAGTCCCTCTTTGGCAATGCGTGCATACTGACGTTTGGTGCGTACTGCCGGTTTGGCATCCCCCTTCTTGTAGCCTTTTACCTTGCCGTTCACGATAAATGCCTCGGTCATATACTCGCTGTAGAGTTGCATGGTGTCTCTGCCTGTTATGCCGCTCGTGTATTCACGGGCATAGCATATAACCCTTTTTACAGGTCTTTCGGCCGGGGAAACAGTCACTTCATTCAGCTCGAAAGTGGAGGTTGCGAGCAGGAGTGTGTCGCTATCGGCATCAGCTGATGCCTGTTCGTAACCGATGCAGCTGATTGTTACCGGAAAGTTGTTCAGGTTATCTATATCGATTCTACCGCGACTGTCGGTCATGCCGAGTATCACACCCGATTTGCCTATGACCGTCGCTCCCGCAACGGGAGTGTTGTCTGAGCCATCCATTACGACGATTCCGTGCCCGGCCAGAGCGGGTAAGAGAGCGGAAATCGCTGCCAAAGTAAAAATTAATCTTCTCATTTTTGTAAAATTTACATCAAAAATAATGGATTTGTTTGAAAAATGCAAATGGAAGTTTAAATTTTACATAAAATGGATGGTAGTCTCTGAGATTACTGTATCGTCCTTACAGATGGTATTGCCGGGCTGCTATTGTGTCACTATGCGGCGGTTGTGGATGTAGAGTCCGGGGAGGGTGGGGCGAGATGAGAGGCGTTGGCCGGTCAGGGTGTACCAGGCGTTGTCGGTTGTGTCAAGGTCTGTGCTGGGAAGGCTGATTCCGGTCGATACTGTCAGGTCGTCGGGAGTGTCGGGGTCGGCAAAAAGTTCCCGGGCCACGTAGGGAACGGAGAATTTGAAATAACGCATGTTGTTGCCGGTGTTGTCCTCCCGGCGGTTGTCGGGTTCGTTGGCGTGGTCGTTGGCCAGGACCAGCACATTGTATGTACCCTCGCGGGCCGTCCATACACCGTCGGTGGAGCCGTTGCCACCGTATGCCCTGAAGTATTTGGCTTCTCCGGCTGCGAGCGCGGAATATGCCTCTTCGCGGTCGCACCAGCGTATGTCGTTGTCACCCTGAGTCCAACTGTTCCCGCCGGGACTGATAAGCACTCCCAACTTGCTGCCGGCGGGGGAGTCCTCCGTACCCGTATTGGCGATAACTGCAGCGAATATTATCCTGTCGCCGGGGTTCACGTTTCGCTTGCCGAAGTCTGACTCGCCCTCGGTTTTCCATCTCAGGTCTATGGGCTGGAAATCAATACCCGAAGTCCGGTCGAACTCCATGTCTCCGATCCCGGTTTCATACACATTTATTCTTTTTGTGACGCAGCACTTCTCCGGGGCTACCATGTCACCATATATGCCTGTAGGATCAAGGGTGGCCGTAACGCTGTGGCCACCCTGTTCCGCTCTCCATTCACAGTCCAGCAGCACATGACCGTGCGCCGGAATCCTGTCCTTGATTGCCGGAAAATTGAGTTGTGTTCCATTGTCGAATACGAGTCCCGTTCTGAGCATGTAGCCTTCCGGCAGGTCAACATCTGAACCGTTCTCGATTCTGACGGAGAAAACCACCGGGTCTCCGTCGCGCAGGGTCGTGTCGTAGTCCCTCTCTTTTACCCTCCAGCTCATGCCGCCGAGTCGAAGCTCGCAGCCCGGCACGGGCTCAGGATGTGAGGTGATCACATCCTGAGCAGTAAGTTGGAGTTGGCCGTAGCTCCCCGATTCGAGGGTGCCGCCGTCGAGGTTGGTTATGTGGCCGGGGTCAACACCTTCGATCTCGAAGCCGCTGATGTTTACGCTTCCGCGGGCGTTCTCGAAGTATATGGCGTGTGAATCGCTGTCGCGCACACCGTTCACCGAGATTCCCTCAAGGCGCAGATTGTCGATGCCGTGCGAGCCGCTGCCCACGAACACCGCGTTGCCGCGCGAGTCGATGATGTCGAAGTTGCGGAACACCGGGTTGATTATGCCGTAGTTGACCGACGATTCGATATGCAGCGCACCCTCGTCGACTCCCCAGAAGTCGCCATGGCGGCCAACCTCTCCGGCTATGCAGCTGCAATGCACTATCGAGATGTCGCTGAAGGTTATGCCCTCGCTGCCGAATGCCGGACCGTTGAAATCCGAAACCAGACGCACTCCGCTCTCAAGTCCATCCTTTACGAGGATATGGTGGGCCGTGTGACCGCCGCCACCGAAGAATCCGAGCGAGGAGGCTCGCCAGTTGTGCTCGGCCGTGTTGTAGCGGAAAGTATTGTTGGAGCAATAACGAGCCGCGCTCCACGAGGCCATGTCGTCGTCGCCGTTGTTGCGGAAGCTGGAGTGCTCCACCGTGCAGTTAGATGAGTTGCAGAGGTTGATTCCGTCGGCATAGTTGTTGCGGAAACGGCAACCGGTGAAGTACGAACCGTCGGCTCCGTCGAGCCATCCGCCACATTCGAAATGCTCCACCCAGACGTTCTCGACCCTTCCCGTCGAACCGTTGAAGCACTTTCCTGGTGAACCGTAGCCGTTGGGGCCATGGTCAGGCGAATTGTACCGCTGGTTCTGGTAAGAAGAGAGATAAAGGTCGCGCACCTCGCCCGAAAATGAATTGAATCCGGTCGTGCCGCGGTCCCAGTGCAGTTCGGTGTACCACATGCCGCGTCCGCGCAGGTTGCAGGAGCCGAGGTTCAGGCGGTCGCCGAGAGTCACATATTCCTCGTCGATATATACGGTGCTTCCCTGGTGGGCGTTTATGAAATCCTGAAGACTGCCGAGGCTGCTGTCCCAGCGTGCCCAGCCGTCGCGGCACTCCTCGCGCACCGTCTTCTCAATCTCCACGAAGTCGATCGTGACGGGTGTTTGCGACAGGTTGCGCACGCCGAACGACTCTCCCTGAGCTATCGCACGGCTGAGCAGCGAATGAGTCTCGTCGAAACGCATACGCACGAACTCATTGTCGTTGCGCACATGGAGCGAGTATATCTCCGGCTTGGTGGTACGGTTGCCCTGGCGTTTCTCGCAATACTCCCACGAATGGTCCGTATTGAGCCGGAGCCGCCCCAACTCGTTGCCAGCGCCGTCGGTAACGGCCACCACCGCCTCCGTGCCCCATGGCACGGAGTAGCGAAGCGTAAGGCCGTCGGCCTGGCCCGAGTCGTTGAGCCATGTCACGTAGCCCTCGCCATGTAGGGTAATGGCCTGCTGGTTGGAAGCCTCGCTCTGGAGCATGGTCTGGTCGTCGGTTGGGCTGAGATAGTCGCCTGAATATGCGGCGCAATGGTCCGGTTCAGCCTCATACCTGAAATACGGGGCATCATGATAACCCCGGTCGGCTCCCCAGCGCTTCATGTCGTAATGCTGGGCCGAAAGCGGTTCACCTGCGGCAGCGGCGAGCAGAAGCGCCAATGCCGCGCATTTCTGAAAATCCCTTGTCATTTAAAAAGTCCCTTGTCAATTAAGTGAAAATTTTATTATACCGTTTATTTCGTTTCCGATGCGTAATATGGCCACATAAATGCCCTTGCCAAAGTGGTCGATGGGCATGACTGCAGCAGCTTCGGTAGAGTGTACGTGGCGCCCCGACAGGTCGTAGATCTCGACTGTGGCGTTGTCATAGCTCTCCATGACTGCCCTGAGCGATTCGCCCGCAAGGTAGAATGCCGGCGCGTTGTCGGTCACACTCCCGGCTGCCGTCGGAACCGGAGGTGCCTCCGTGCGTGCGGCTGCAAGGTTGAACTCGTGGATCGACCAGTAATTGCTCTTTGAACCCGTTTGGTTCACCCGTATCTTCGAGGCTGTGGCCTCAGGGAATGTCACGACGAGTGTCGATCCGGCATCCTTGCCTTCGGCCACGGTCTTCCACGCGCCGTCGCTGTAAACCTCAATTGTGTATCCGGCCGGGCCGTCGCTCGGACTGCCGGAGTCATCCATGATGAGGGTGTTGAATGTGGTGGGTTTGCCGAGGTCTACCTCGAACCATTGTCCCGGTGCCTGCGAACCACATGAATCCCAGCGGGTAGAAGCGTCACCGTCGATCGCGCTCGCCGCTCCGGCACCCTCCTTCGAAACGGGATTGGTGCCGTTCACATCGTTGAACGCCGTGGCCTTCCAACCCTCGCGCGACAGGGTTGCGCTTCCGGCCGCCAATACCCACGTGTGGCTCAGGTTATTCTCCCAGCTGCCCATGCGATCTCGGTCTGAGTTGACAGGGTCTACCACCGACGAGTACATGTTGATTCTCTGTTCATGCTCTCCGGGGTTGCTCACGAAGTTCCTTACGCTGTACATCACCGTGTTGACCGCGTTGAGCTTGCCGCCCCCCATGGTGAAGGTGTCGGATGCTCCCGACTGGTTCATGTTGCCGCTGTACAGGTTGACGGTGCCGTTCTTTATCTCGGCGAAGTGGCGGCCGCTGCCCCAGTGGTCGCTCGCGAAGAGGGTCACGGTCTTGTCCATCTGCTCACCGGCGGTTATGAAACGCGCCTCGAAGCCATTGTCGAGGGCAACCACCTGCGAGTTGACGAGCGCGAGGTCGGTGCCGAGCGATTCGAACACGAATGTGTTGACCGCCGCGTCAACGGCGTTTCCGACGGCATGTACATTTTTTGCTCCACTCTTGCCGTCGCTCACGAAGTGGAGACCATGGCGGCAACCGAACAGGAAGTTGTTGTAGAGTATCTCACCGTCGCAGTCTCCGATGATGAAGAAATCGAGGTCGCGGTAATTCTGGGCGTAAGCGTCGATGCCGCTGTTCTTGCTTGCCGTGCTGTTTGGCCACGCACCGAATTTGGTCTCATGACCGCAGTCGTAGGCTATGGTGTTGAACTGCACGTTGCTCACCGTGCCATCTTTGGAGTCGCCGCCCACGCGTATCACATTCATGAAGGCATGGCCGCCCAGATAATCCACATAGTGATTGTCGCACTTGTTGGTGAAAAGGTCCACCCCCCGGTATGCCGCCCGGAGAGCGACGTTCACTATATAGCAATCTCTGTCGCCTCTCACCGAGTAGGGATAGGGGAGCGGCGAATTGCCGTCGGTCTGCTCCGGATAGTTGATTGTCACACCGCGCAGGCCGCTGCCGCCCGACATGGTTATGAACGGAGTTCCCTCAGCATTTCCGCGTCCGCTGTACACTTCGAGCACCGTTCCCTGACCGTGAGGTACGTTGGCCAGGTCGGAAGCCCCTTTGAGTTCAACGCCAGAGGGTATGCGCAGGGTGCCGTTGAGTCTGTAATGGCCCTTGGGCAGATAGACCACTCCACCACCTTCGGCTCCGGCACGGTCGAGCGCATTCTGGATGGCTGAGGTGCAATCGGTTGCACCGGCGAGATTTCCGGTGATATGAAGTGCTTCGAGTCCGTCCACCACGTAGAGTGCGGCGCGTGCCGGACGTGCCTGTTTGATTTCCATCCACTCCTCGCGGAAGTCAGGCATGGCCACACATGAGGGGCCGATGTCGCTCACCTCACACTCGAACAGGGAGTTGTTGTCGAGCCGGGCACTGTTGCTGAAACTGTTTCCGGTGAAGATGCAGCGGGCTTTGGCCGATATGAATACGTCGGAGGCATACCGGCTGTTGACCGACTGGAACTGTCCGGCGTTGACGTGGGTCACACCTTTCACCGCGCAGTCCTGCAGGGTGAGGAGTGCCGCCGAGCTGTCGGTCATGTCGAATGCCTTCAGTCCCTCGATGTCGCAGCCGTAGAACTGCGCCGGGCCGGAGCCTGAGTAAGAGAGCCGGACTCCGGTGCCGCAACCCGAAGTATTGCATCGGGTGAACATTATGCCCGTGTATGAAACATCTGCCAGGTCGATGCCTACCATGCAGTTTCGCAGGTCGAAATTGTAATGGTGCCCGTTGGGGGGACAATATGAGGCTTCGACCGGCGAAGCCTCGGCACGGTAACCGATGGCATAGCCGTCGGCCTCATAGTTGCAGGTATAGGTCCAGTCGTTGCGACGCATCACGATTCCGGTGGCGTTTGAGAGCAGCCACTCGCGAACCTCGGCGTTTCCGGGTGCGCCGTCAAGATGTGATGATGACCAATATCCGGGAGAGAACGATATGTGGTCAAGACGCCCAACGTCGGCCAGACGGTCCATCTCGATGCCGGTATGCAGCGGGGTGCCATACATCTCGAATATGTTCGGGCAGCCTCCGCCATTGACCTCGTTGAACTTCACGCCGGTATACGAATTGTAGAAAGTGCAGAAGCGAACGTTGCAGTATTCGTTGCCCCAGTAGTTCGACTGTCCCATCAGCACGGTGGGAGGAGCGGGACGGACATCGGTGGCCGACTGTTCCGGATACCAGAACGACAGGTTCGAAACCTCCGTGCAAGGCTGCATGGTGATGAACGACAGATCCTGATTGTCTTCCCATCGGGAGGGGTAAATCATGAAAATTGTGCCCGAGGCTTCGGTCGCCATGTCCGGCTTTTTCCAGTCACCACGTATGGTGACACCTCTCGGTATCACCAATTGGCCGTCGAAACGGTATTTGCCGGCGGGGAAGTAGAGCACTCCACCCGTCAGATTCTCGTAGTTGCCCCGTTCGCCCGACTTTGTGCCGACACCGGCAAGTTCGTCGAGAAGCCTCTGGACGGCGGCTGTGCAGTCTGTCGCACCTGTAGGGTCTATGCCATGTTCGGTGACATCGGCGGCTGCCACAGCCAAGTCATTGGTCGGAAATGAGGGGTTGTTGATCAGACGGTAGTCCGATGCCGACAAAGCGGCGGCATGGCTGAAGAGCGTGCCGGCAGCAGCAGTCGATGCAGGTGCGCAAAGAGCCGACAGAGTCAGGACTCCGATACAGGAATAAAACTTCATATGGATAATGTAGATTTTGAGCGACGGGAGGCTGGCAATGCAGCATTGTCCCGGCGCATGGATAAGGTTATACACTGCAAAATTAAGTGTAACGCGCCTATCCTCCGAAATACCTCGGGAGAATATACCGGAATATAATGTGATGTAATATGTATTAATCAGTAAATAAGCTATATAACTAAAATATGCTTTGCCGGAAATATAATCATAATATACTTATCCAAGACCGGATTTACATGTGTGGGAAGGGGGTAAATGCGTTTCTTTTACCGATGTCTTGCGCCGTGTCTCAGCTAATGTGGGGTCAACGGGAGTACTGCTCAATCCAAAAGAAACTATCCGTTTCGTTTCGCAACTTGAGATTTATTAGTAAATTTGCATCGATTACAACAGTTCGTTTTGGGTATTGAAGTTGTTTAAACAATTTCATTAATAAATAAACAGAATACATTGACATCTATGTATGAAATTCTTCTCACCATAGTCGGGTATGCCGCGGCCATCTGTATGGTCGGCGGTTATCTGCCCCAGGCCGTTCACACCATCCGCACACGCAACACCGACGGCATAGCCCTTCCTACGTTTCTTCTGATGGGTTTCGGAGGCCTGTTCTTCGTTGTCCAGGGTGTCATGACCGGAAATCTCCCTCTGGTCATAACCAATGTGATCACCACTACCTGCTGCGTGATTATCACCGCCATAAAATTGCGCAACGACCGTTCCGCACGTCGCCGCAAACCATAAAGGCTCCAGAATCGTTTCTATTATGGCGGTGGAACTATCTTCACCGCGATTTTATTATGGAATTCAGAAATCTTGAGGTCAGGGATTATCCTGCCTTTCTTAAACTTTACAACGAGACGTTTCCTGAAAATGAGAGACGTATCTACAAGAGTGCCGAACATGTAGCCAACTTCATCAAGGAGAAGGGTGGCAAGTTCCACGGATTTGTCTACGACGACGGCGGCGACGATTTTGTCGGCTTCCTGACTTACTGGACATTCGAGGGATACGTATATGTGGAGCATTTCGCCGTCGATCCGGCACACCGTTCAAAGAACATCGGCCGCAAGATGCTCAGCCACCTGTTCGACATAGCCGGACCCGATGTGCTGATCGAGGTCGAGAAGCCTGATACGGACGAGGCCCGTCGCCGTGTGTCGTTCTACGAGAAGAACGGCTTCCGCATGCGTGAGGACATCAACTATGTGCAGCCGCCGTACAGCGCGGAGCAGTCAGGTATCGAGATGATGCTCATGACCCACGGGGATGTGAAGCTCCGCGACACGCGCGACCTGCGCGAGATGCTGACCGAGGTCTACAACGTCAACCAAGGTAAATAAAATACTATACCGGGTGTGTCGCACACTTTGCGGCACACCACACACAAATTATTTAAAACTATGAATTACACAGAATTGATAAATAGCCGGCCCGAGGTGCTGGTGGAGTTTTTCGCGACATGGTGCCCTCATTGCCAGCGCATGATGCCGGTGGTGGAACAGGTCAAGGAACTTGTCGGCGACCGTGTGAGCATCGTCCAGCTTGACATAGACCAGAATCAGGATGCCGCATCCGAGGCCGATGTGCAGTCCATACCCTCTTTTATCCTCTACAAGGATGGCAAGGAAGTATGGCGGCAGAGTGGCGAGATGGAAGGCGACTACCTGCTCTCGAAGCTAAGTTGACAAGACATCTCAAATTGACAAGCCATGCGTAACTTTCTGCTCTCTGACTTTCTGTCGGCGCTGTCGGTGCCGCATACCCGCGACTATACCGACCGGCGTTTCGGGTCCATGCCCTTCAAGTCGCTCTTCGGCCTGTCCAAGTTGCTTGAGGAATATGGAGTGGAGAGCGAGGGACTGTTTATGCGCGATAAGGAAGAACTGTCGCGTCTCACCCCACCTTTTCTTGCCCACACTCCCCAGGGGTTCCTGATTGTGACCGCGATAGGAGAGGGGAATGTGCAATATCTTACACAGGGAGTGGCTGAAAATATTCCTTTGCAGGAGTTCCGCCGTGTCTGGGATGGCAACGTGTTTCTCGCGTTTCCATCGCCGGGTGCGGCCGAACCCGATTATGCCGCCCACGCCCGTATGCGTTTCTTCGGACGCGCCAAGAAGGTGATGCTCTTGGTTCTTGCGGTGTTGCTGTTCGCGTGGCTGTTCATAACCAACGGCATATGGCGTCACGCATCGTTGATACTCGCCACTGTCTGTGATCTTCTTGGACTCGGACTGACTTACCTTCTTGTCCAGAAATCCATGAAAATCAAGAGCCGGGCAGCCGAGCGGGTATGTGGCGTGTTGCAGGAGGGCGGTTGTGACACCGTGCTTGAGACCAAGGCGTCGAGCTTCTTCGGCATCTTCAGCTGGAGCGAGGTGGGTTTCACCTACTTCTCGGTCAGTCTGCTTGCGTTGCTGATGTTTCCGTCGGCGGCTCCGTGGCTGGCGGCTTGCAATGTCTGCTGTCTTCCCTTCACTGTGTGGAGCATATGGTATCAGAAATTCAGGGCCAAGGCATGGTGTACGCTTTGCGTCAGTGTTCAGGCCACGCTCTGGTTGCTGTTCGCCTGCTACATCAGCGGAGGCTGGCTGCGCGAGGTCTTTCCCTTGCGGGCGGACTTCTTTGTACTCGGCGCGACCTACGCGTTTGTCCTGCTCCTGATCAATACGTTGACCCGCGTGTTGCGCCCCGCTGCTCCGGCCGACGCACCCTCCACCTCCGACCCGGTCAAATAACCCCGATACCCATTTTAAACAAGCCGGATAGTTTAAATTCGACAGATATTTTAGACAAGCCGGATAGTTTAAACCAAACATGTAGTTTAAGCACAACAGATATTTTAAACAATCCAGATAGCCATGAAACCTAAACAGATTCCCGGCCCCGACTTGCCGTCGGCCCAGGTTCTGAGTCCGATGGAGCTCAACAATCTTAAATTCACCGACCGCCACACGCTCCTCACCCCCGAGGTTCTCGAATCGCACGCCCCCGCCGAGCGCGGCACAGACTCTTAGCACCCACAAACAGCACCTCCAAACTACGCGATTCAACATTTCGCTCTTCAAAGTCCCGCTCTTCAAATTTCCGCGATTCAAAGTTGTGCTCTTCAAATTTTCGCAATTCAACGCAGACTGGATTGTCGTGTAAATATCTGATTTGTTTTTATTCATGGCGAATGACTTTCAGGTTCACGCCGCAAAATTACCGGCTGCATCGCGTCGCGCACCCTTATCCATACACTTCTCCATACACTTATCCCAAATAACGTCTTTGGCAGCCGGAGACAGCTCCATTGTCCACCCCCTCGCGCGCACGTTATAACTCGCGCGCGTTATATAAATATTAATATTATAAATTTTAATATAATATATAATATATAATATATAATATATAATATAATATATAATATAAATAATTTTATATTTATAATATTTTAATATATATAATTCAAGTTTCGCGAGTTAAAATTTCGGTTTGTCGGTTTGTCTCTGTAGGGACATCGCTTCGCGATGTTTGGGTTGTGCACGTTTAATTTACTGAAAACATGATTGTTCCCATTCTACATGCCAAAGGCATGT
>OFFL01001696.1_pt1 | contig 14539 bp, 13 predicted proteins | sample 1521391 | NCBI WGS metagenome assembly OFFL01 (sample SAMEA3504082, study PRJEB24116) | mouse gut metagenome | biome: mouse gut; feature: mouse-associated habitat; material: faeces | place: Denmark | collected 2011
GGGAAGCTGAAAAGCATTGCCGAAATTGCGGCCTGCGAGAGGCGGAATTCGGGCGATAAGCTCAGGCTGTTGGTTTTGACCGACTTTATACGGCGGGAGGAGCTTGGCGGCGTAGGCACCGACAAAAAATTCGACGGCATAAGCATTGTAAGCGTTTTCGAAACGCTGAGAAGGAGCTGCGATATGCCGATAGGCGCGCTTTCGGGCGGGCTGGTGCTTTTGCCCGCGGCGTGCGCGGACAGCCTTAAAGCGGCGGGGGCGAGGTTTACCGTTAAGCCGCTTGCGGGCGGGGAGTACTGCGAATACGTCTTTTCCGGCGGGAACAGAGAGAAGGTAAGCTTTGTCGGCGCGCTGTTCGAAAAGGGTGAAATAAACGCGCTTGTGGGCACCAAATCGCTTTTGGGCGAGGGGTGGGATTCGCCTTGCGTCAACTCGCTTGTGCTTGCAAGCTTTGTGGGTAGCTTTATGCTGTCTAACCAAATGCGCGGTAGGGCGATAAGGGTGGACAGAAGCAACCCCGACAAGACGGCGAACATCTGGCACCTTGTGACTGCCGAGCCGCAGTCTGCCGAGGCGGGTGGCGCGGATAAGGGCGGAGAGGAGATTTTTAAGTCCTCTGACTTCGAAACGCTTGCAAGGCGGTTTGACTGCTTTGTTGCGCCGAGCTATTCCGGCGGGGGCATAAGAAGCGGGATTGCGAGGATAGACAATATTAAGCCCCCGTACGGAAAGGAAGGGCTTGAACGCATAAATGCGGATATGCGCAGACGTTCCGCCGACAAGGCGAGCCTTAAAGAGGCGTGGGAGGGCGAGCTGCACGGTGGCGGGGAGATGCGCCGCGTTGCCGAGGTGCCAGAGGACAGAAAATTCCCCGCTTTCACAGTGTACGATATAGGAATGTCCGTAATGCTTTGTCTGCTTTTGCTGGCGGGCGCGGTTTTGCTTGTGCTTGGGGCGGTGGCGGCGTTGAGGCTGTTCAGTTTTATAGATGACGAAGAGCTTTCGAAAACGCTTATAATAAACGGCGCGATAGTTATTTTTATTTGCTGGACGCTGTTCTGCGTTATGTTCGACACGAGAATTTTCAAGCACGTCAAGGCGTCGGGGTCGGTTACGCATATTTCGGAGAGCGTTTTGCAGACCTTTAAGGATATTAAAATGCTTTCCGACAAGTGCGAGGTTAAGACGGAGGAGGACGGGCACGGATATATCAACGTAGAGCTTTTGAACGCCTCGCAGAGGGAGCAGAAGCTGTTTGTAAAGGCGCTGGGCGAGCTGTACGGAATGATAGACAGTCAGCGGTACGTTATTCTGCCCCGCAAAAAATTCGGGTATAACTTTCACGGGGCGCTGGCTTGTCCCGAGGCGTTCGGAAGCAGGCGGGAATACGCGGAGGCGTTTGCAAAAAATCTTAAAAAATCCGTCGGGCGGGTGGATGTGATTTACACGCACGGCGAAAAGGGGCGGGCGTTGTTGAGGAAGTGCCGCCGCAACGCGTACATTTATGCGAATTCGCAGGACCTTGGCGAGGAGTACCGCGACTACTGATTTTGGGATAAAAAAGCAAGCCGCCCGCGCTTAGTGGATAAGCGCGGGCGGCTTTTGATTATTCGAGATATTTATTGCGGAGTGCCGAAATTTCCTCGTCCGTTATCTTTATTACCTGCTTGCAGTATTCCGTAACGGAGCCGTATTTTTCCTTTATGGCATCGATTGCCCCCGTAATATAGCGGGGTTTTACGTTGATAAGCGCGTTGAGTATCAGCTTTATGCGCAAGGGACACGGCACTATGAAGATAGCCGTTTTTTGCAGCCTGCGCTTGTGTCTTAAAAATCTGCCCGAGGCGACGTAATCGCTGATTATAAGCTGCTCGTCCACGCCCAAAAGACTTTCCAGAAGCATTGCCAGAATGCCCGTTCTGTCCTTGCCCTGATTGCACAGCCATAGCACGCAGCCCTCTTCGGCAAGAAGAACGTCGAAGAATTTTCTCAGCTTGGGTACGGAGGCTTCGTTAAAAAGCACGTCCGTATACATTGCGCGCATATAGTTGTCGGCGGTGCCGTACTGCTCTTTAAGGTGCTTGCTTTCGGAAAAAATTATCTGCGCCATGCTTTTGTCGCCCGTTATTGCCGCGGCGGAGGTGGTGAGAATGGGCACGTCGTAATATTTTACGCCCGCGATTTCCGTGCGGGGCTTTTCCCGCCGCTCGTTATCCGTGCGCAGGTCGATTACCGCCGTAAGCCCGTAGTCTTTAAGCCTTTTGACCGTGCTTGCGGGCAGCTTGTAAAGGCGCGCGCTGCGGATAAGCTTGCCGTATTTTATGCGCTTGCCGTCTGCCGCGGGCAGTCCGCCCAAATCTCTGGCGTTATTTATTTTTTTGAATTTCAGCCTTTTAAAACTCATAATATAATTATAAACCGCAAAGGGGGTCAAGTCAAATATTTTCGCAAATAGGGTGCGGTTGAGCTTTTGCGCGCTGTTGCGCGCGGGTATACGGCACGTCGGCGGAGAGCGTTATAAACACCTGCGAGGGCAGATAAAACAGCCATATTGCGGGGTTGATTATATCCAGCGCGGCGGCGGGGATATTGATGCCGACCTCGGTAAAGTTATCAAGACCCACGCACGCGTCGCAGCCGATAAACAGCAAAAGCCCTATAAACAACAGTATATATCGTTTTGATTTTTTTATAAGCAGAGCGCTGTCGGCGGCGTTGATTACGAGCTGGGGGAAATAGATTGCGGACAGCGCGGAAACTATCGTAAGCGAGCCGCACGCTCCCAGAACTATAAGCAGAACCGCGACGACGGTAAGCCTTATCGCGCCGGAAATTACGGGGATTTTTTTGCGGATATAGTATATCCTTGCAAAGTTTATGGACTGCACGACTATGAACGAGGCTATGCCCGCGGGGTAATAATCGTCGAGGGCGAGCAGAAACAGGTCGGCAACGATCGTGAAGAGCATTGCGGCGGCAACGAAAATACAGTCCTTGCTTCTGCCAAAAAAGCAGTTGACCGCCGCGACGATAAAGCAGACGATTATAGCAACGTATTTGATTAAATCGGTACCCTCGCCCAGACCCAACGTAATTACGTTGAAGGCGCAATATATTGCGCCTTCGAACACAATGAACGCTATAAGAATATAGAAGGGCGCGGGATAGGCGGTTTTGCCCTTTTCACGCCCGAATAAAATCAAGTCGGCGCAGATAAGCGCCGTTGCAAAGCCGATAAGTCCGCACGCGATTATTATTGCGCAGTTCATAAAAAACTGCTCCGGCATGACCTTGATTATTTCGTCCGCGGCGGGGTCGAAAACCCAATTGTCCTTGCCGGGGAAAAACATTGCGTGGAAGCCCTCGAACGCCCTGTCGAAGCCGACTGCGGCGACGATTAGAACGACCGTAACGGGAAGGGCGACGGCGACCGCGGCGGAAATTAAATATACGCGGTGGCCCTTAACCCTTAAAAGGTTGATTATTTTGAATTTGTTGAGCAGTACGGCGGTAAGCAGCAGCGCCGCGGAGGCGATTAATACGCCGAGGTTGAGGTTGAAAAGCGCCTTGCAGTCTGCGAAATGCGCCGCGCCGTCCGCGGAAAATTTTAAGCTGCCCGCGCTGAATTCGGTTACCCACGGAAGCGTGCAGAAGTTTAAAACCTCGTTATAGGCTTTTATAACCTCCCCGTACGAGAAGCCCGCCGCCTTGTCGAAGCCGAGTATCCTTACCTGCAAAAAGTAGAAAAACCGTCCGTATATCGGCAGACCTATCGAAAGGGTCAGCATAAACAGCACAAGGCATACGCCGAATACCGCGGTCGATATTATATTTATTGCTTTTTTCGTTCTCTCTACGTGCATAGGCAGAATTATATAATAAAGCTATGTTTTAAGTCAATTTATTTTCGGCTTAATTGACAAAATACGGTCGCGGTATTATAATGCGGGTATAGGGGGCGAAGTCCCCTCGGGAGAAATGAAATATGAAAAAAACAAGGGCAATGAGCATATGCGCCGCGTGCCTTTTGACGGTTTTTTCGGGCGCGGTAGCGGCTTTCGGAGCTTTTGCGCGGGTTGACATTACGGCGGTAGCTAATTCGGGACCGAGTAGCTGGCAAGGCGTTACCGCAACGGGAGTGCTGTTTACGGGTGAAAGCTGTCCGATAGAGGTGGAGGGCGAGCTGCTGACGCTGGATATTCCGGATTTTATCGGACATGGCTCCACAAGGGAGGAAATGCTTGCCTACGACGGGAAATTTTCGGCGGAGTACACCTTTATAAACCCGACTGCGGATACCGTTAACGCAACGCTTGCCTTTCCGCTCGGCGGGCAGTGCCCTTTGTCGTTTTGGGACGAGGAGGCGGGTAAGCGCGTTTATCTGGACGAGGTGCAGACCGATAAGTATAAGGTGCTTGCGGACGACGCGGAGCTTAATGCGCAGCTGAGGCATACAATTTACGGATACGGGGAGTTTGATTTTTCCAAGGGGTGCAAGCAGCTTGTTAACGGGTACAGAGCGCACGAATTTTTTAAAAGGGATACGCCCGTTTATAAATATTCCTTTACAGTAGCCGCTAACGACGACGAGCATTTTACCGCGGAGGCGGAGCTTAAAAGCACGGAGGCGCTGAGGCTGTGCGTGCGCGGCGGCAGGCTTGTAGAGGACGGAAGCAATAAGACTGTTGACTTGTCCGTAAAGGGCGGAAGCCTTGTAGAAATTTATTCAATTGGCGGTGAGCTGAACGTAAGCGATATAAAATGGAGCTTTTACAGACAGACGGGACCGTTAGGGCTTGTTTACAACAGTGTTGACGCGCGGGCGGAGTACAGGGCGGAGGACTTTGGGCAAACCACCTTCGAGGAGTACGTATTTAATGGATATACGGGGGGCAACGGCGTTTCTGCAACCGATTATTACAACGGCGTGCTCGACGTTATCGACAGCCGTTACAAGGACGATTTACTGCCGCCGAGCTTTGAATTTTTGGACGAGGGCACGGATTTTATGCGGTGGCTTGTTTATGATTTGTCCTTTTCTGCCGGACAGACGGTGAAAAATACCGTTACGGCGCCGCTGTATTCGGGCGGAAACGATTACTACACGCCGAGTGTGTATGCGTTTGAATATCTGCTGTCGCCCGCAAGGGAGTGGAGCAGCTTTAAAAGCCTTGAAATACGCATAAACACGCCATATTACATAATCAGCTCAAGTTTGGAGTTTGAAAAAACCGATTACGGATACCTTTATAAGGCGGACAGACTGCCCGAAAAGGAGCTGGAAATAGACATGTGCACGGTGGAAAATCCGGAGAAAAGGGCGGATTACGTCGGGGCGATATTAATAGGTATAATGGTAATGGCGGGCTTGCTGTGTATAGCGCCGGTTATCGTTGCGGTCGGGCTTATTATATGGCTGCTTATACGCGCCAAAAGGAGCAACCCGAACGCGGACAAGGGCGGGACAAACGGCTTTAAGCCGATGAATAATTTCGATTGAGTTTAACTTTCGGGGAGCTTATGCACGAGGGACACAGAAGAAGAATGTACGGAAAACTGAAGAGCGGCGATAATCTTTACGAGCACGAGCTGTTGGAGATTTTGCTGTTCAACGCCTTTCAGCGTAAAAATACCAACCCCATTGCGCATGCGTTGCTGGACGCCTTCGGCTCGATTGCGGGCGTGTTCAATGCGGAGGTGGAGCAGCTTTGCGCCGTTGAGGGCGTGGGCGAGAGCGTGGCGCTGTATCTTAAATGCATAGGCGAGTGCGCCGCGCGGTCTGCGGAGGGCGGCTCGGCTGTAATCAGCCTCAGAAATTACGAGGATTTCAGAAGGTTTGTGTGCATGCGCTTCCGCGATAAGGCGGAGGAGGCGCTGGAAATGTACTGTCTGGACAAGAGCGGGAAGGTGAAAAAGATTTCTTCCTTTACCTCTGACGAGATAGACAGGGTGCAGGTGGACGCGGACAGAGTGGCAAAGATTATTGCCGCGGTTAAGCCGCACGGGCTGATACTTGCGCACAATCATTTGAGCGGGAGCTCGGCTCCGTCCGAAAACGACGACAGATTTACTATGGAGGTGCAGCTTATGTGCAGTATGAACAACGTTGCGCTGTACGACCACTGTATTTATGCTTCGGATAAGAATGTTTTCAGTTATTTTTCCACGGGGAAGATTGACGCGATAAAGAGGAGCTTTTCCTTCGACCGGCTTGTGGGAGAGCAGTACAAGCGCGAGAAAAAGCCTTAATCAAGCGTTTTTATAGAGTATTTCGACTTGCTTTTGGTCTTGTTTTGGGTTTGCCGAAGCTGTTTGCTTTGTCGAAGCGGGTTTTTGCTTTTTTGAAACCGCAACGCCCGACTGCAAATTTGATTGACAACGGCGCGGGCGTTTGATAAAATAGCAAGGAATTTACAGAATACTTTTGCAGAGATAGCAGAGCGGTCGAATGCGGCGGTCTTGAAATGCGATTGATTTCAATGGGTTTATTCCCCTAAATCTTTCTACAACGGCTTTGCTTGATTGTTTTGAGATTTGCTCAAACGCTTGATTTTCGGCTTAAAACGGCTTGTTTTGAGCGGTAAATCATAACCGTGTGAGCGGTTGACAATTTCTACAACGGAAGTCCTAAATTGTAGACTTCTACAAATTTTTCTACAAAATCATTTTTACTTGATTTTGCGTCCAAAAACTTAATATTTTAACTTGGAAAGTTGGCTGAGTGGTCGATAGCGGCGGTCTTGAAAACCGTTGAAGTGAGAGCTTCCGGGGGTTCGAATCCCTCACTTTCCGCCATAGCAAAGAAATGGACTGAAAATCAGTCCATTTCTTTGCTTATTGTAACATTTCATTTATCTCGTCTGCATTTTCTAAAAAGTCTTGTTTACACAATAGTTTAGGATGCTCTACATCATCAATGGGCAACTTCGCCATATCAATAACATAGCAATCATTAAATTTATGTCCCGATTTTGCAATTCTTTCTAAACAATTAATAGAGAATATCATACTTTGTGGATATTGGTCGGTATCTTTAATTTTATCGCACATTACTGAAAAGCAACGAATTAGATTATCTTCCGTCATATCTAAGTTAGGAAAATCAAATATTATAGGCATTACAATGCTTTCAGAATTTTTACTTTCCAACAAAGCAAAAAATCTTGATATTGCTATTCTTGGAATTTCGCTTCCACTTAAAGAAAGAGAATCATATAAATTCAGTTCAGAAATGTTAATACCCTGTTTATCAATATTTGTTTTATCAAGCAAATTTGAAAACGCATTTCTATATGCCGAATCTGCGAATTTTTTTCTATCATTGTAAGTCCTAATTTTGCTATTTAGTCCCTTCAATGTATTTTCAAGAGCTTCCATTTGCAATTGAGTTTCAGCGAACTTCTTTTTAGCTTCTTGCAGTTCTTCATTCCATACAATAACAGCTCTGGTTACTTTTAAATTTTGTCTTACTTCTTCGATTTGAGAGATTTCACTATGTAGTAAATCTAACTTTGGCTTTATTTGAGCAAGTTTACGCTCAATAATTAAAAGTTCCGCTTTGAGTTCTGCTACTTCGCTGTTTATATCACTTTCTGCCATCCCAATAGTTAGGGCGGAAGATATAAAGTCAGTAATATCCGATTTACATACAGGACATCTTATTTCTTCTTCATTTAAAAGCCTAATAGAATACTGCTCGTTATCTGTTAAAGTTTTATTTAATAATTTAATTTTATGTTTAATATCTGATTTTTGCTTTAATAATGAGTAATATTCTTGATTTTTTTCAGCATACTTTTTATAAACCGATATATCCGATTCCAACTCCATATCGTTATCGGATAATTTAACATTCCTATGCTCGTTTAATTTTTCTTCTAAATATTTAATTTCTAATAGCTGTTTCTCTTTATTTTTCTTTAATAATTCCAATTCTAATTTTGTCTTTGTGAGTTGTTGGATAACATTTGAATAATGATTATCTAATGCTCCTACATGATAATAAAGTGCGTCATGTAGATCAATTTTTGAATACATAGCTAAATCCTCAAATATAGTGCGCTCACTATCAGAATTCGTTTGGGCAAGGAAATAGGGTAATAAATATAAGGATGGTATAGCTGTTGAGTATGTATCTGCATTTTTATCCTTTATTTTAATAGTCAGCCCTAAAAGTTCATACAACTTGTCTGAATAGCCATATTTTTGTATAGGGTAGAAAAATTTTTCATTTTGAGTTTTAATTGTATAAGTATCTTTATAGCGAATAATAATTATTTCTTGTTCGTTATTTTGAATTGTTAATTTAGTAAATATATCTTCAAGGTGCCATTTATCACTAAATTTGACTTTTGCCCCAAAACTATGTAATAACATAAGGGAAAGCGATGTTTTACCAACGCTGTTTTCTTTTGATGTTACAATATTAATTCCTTTTTTAAAAGTAATTTTTCTTGCAGTTTTTGCTCTTTTATCAACTATCAGAAGTTCTTTATATTGAATACTCATTTGAAGTGTCTCCTTAATCATAAATAACTATAATAGTCAGTAATTGAATAACAGCAAGACTATAATATGGAATTTTCTTCACACAATTATAAGAAACTTGTCTTGCAATTTCATCTAAGGAATCAAGACTTTCGGTTAGACTTTTGTATTCATTTTCAACTGTATTTTTAGCCTCTAAAAATACTCTATCTTCTAAATTTGCTTTATATGATAAAAACTGCGGATAATCTTCCTTGATTTTTAAGAATTCTTGTGGTGAAAAAATTGTTGAAGCATGTTGTAGTATTTCGGTTTTAGATAATTTTTGAGTTTCGACTGCCTTATCAATAATTTTCTTAACGGTTTTTGATGGTATACCTTTTAATGCAATAGCTTCATCAATTTCTACAACATCATTTTCATATCGATTCCTTCGTTGTTTATCAATAAGTAATTTTAATGTGTTGAATACTACTTGCGGATTGATACAATGATTTTCGTCGCCTAAATATTGAGCAATAGTATTTTGTGCTTTTCCGATTAAAGTTTCGCTATATCTATCTTGCTTATCAGAAAAAGGAAGTGCAGATTTGATATAAATTAATTTTCTAATATAATCGGAAATTTCTCCACTAAATATTGGATCTTTCATTAAATAATTAGTAACATTTTCTTTCAACTTAGTTAACTCTGTTTCTGTAAAAGCATCTGCAAACCGAAAATTTTCAAACGCTTCCGTCGATTGACCTTTTAAATGTGTATTGCAAATGATATTTAAAGTATTAGCCTTAGAATCAAAATAAATATCAGTTAAAATAATTTTACCTAAAACATTATCTTCCCAAAGAGAATCCTTTGAATATAAACCAGAATTTTTCGTTTTAACTTGGAATATATCAATTTTTTCTGTTTCTGTACCCAAATTATGTAAAACTGCAAAATCTTCAAGAGTTTCAATTAAAATAATAGCATCATCATTAAAATGAGTTAACAAATAATCTAATGCAACCGCCATTTGATAATCAAATTTTCGACCAGCATCGGTTCCTGCTTGTTCTCTGATTTTAATAGACATCTTTATACCGCTCTTTTGTATTTTTTAATATTATAGCAAATTTAAAAGAAAAATGCAATACATTGATTAATCCAAATAAAGATTTAATGATCACATTTGCATATTGCTTTTTCTTACGGTGCGCTTTTCTATGTATTCGAGATAATCCAAATAATCGTCATAGTCGGTAAAGCCGAGCCGTTGCATTTCGGCTTTTGCTTGCTTGTATTCGTTTACGGATTGTTTCAAAGCGTCTAAATCTTCGTCCCAGCTCGTTTCGTCGGGCTGTTCGATAACTTTTTCGCCGTCGTCAATCATCTCGTCCGCAACGCTTTCTACGGCTTCTGACGGCTCGTCCTGTATCTCGTCGACGGTTTCTTCTTGTCCTTCGGCTTGCTCGTGTTCAGCACCCCGAAAGAGAGCGGTAAGAAGTGCTTTTGCTTCTTCGTCGTCCTGTTGCCCTAATTCCATAGTTTCGCCACCGAATACGTTTTTCAAAGTATTTGTAACGTTAAGTTTAGACGAGTAATTCAAATAGCTGTAAATATCGGCTGTTGTGCTTATGGCGGAATGACCTAACCATTCTTGTATTTCTTTCAAACTCACACCGCAAGCAATCAAAAGGCTTGCGCAACTATGCCGTAGTTCGTGAAAACGGATTTTCGGTAAGTCGTGCTGTGCGAGAAAAGATTTGAAATGGCAAGTAACCGTATTCGGATTTACGAGCTTGCCTATATCGTCCACCCAAACGTAATCAAGGTGTTGTTGGTTATATCCGTTCTTGAAATAAGCCTTATTACGCTCTTGCTTGTCTTTCAATTCAAGCAAGGCTTCTTTAATTTCGGGGATAAGCGGCATAGTACGCTTGCTTGATGCGTTCTTCATAATGTCCTTTTTGATAAGCACGAGTTTATTATTGACGCAAGTTTGCACAACGGAAGAATTAAGTGTAATCGTATTATTTTCAAAATCAATCGAATTCCATTTCATTCCGCACAGCTCACTTCTACGCAAACCGTAGAAAGCAGTCATCTTATACATGAGTTCGTACTTATCGCCTTTCAGACACTCAAAGAGAGTACGCAACTGTTTTAAGTCGTAGTATTTGGCTTCGTATTTCGGGCTTTTCGGTTTCTCTACTTTTGCCGCAGGATTTACAGGTATAAGGTCTGTGCGGTAAGCAATCTCTAACGCCCGACGTATAATAATATGTGCGTGTGTACAGGCTTGTACGGTCTTTCCGTTTTCCATAAGCCAAGCATAATAAGCCTGAATATCCGTAGGCTTTATGTTCTGCAAGGTAATACCTCTTTCGTTAAAGTAAGTGGCTATGTGCTTAATCTTGTTCTTGTATGCGGAATAAGTGCTAACCTGTAAATTTGGTTTTGCTATCTCAATCCATTGTGCGAGATAGTCCCCGAAAAGTAGCTTTTCTTTTGCGACCGTTCTTGTCTGCGACATCGACGGTTCTTCGTTATTAAATTTTGCGACAATCTCACGCATAACTTCTTCGGCGGCACGCTTATTGTTTTTAGCGTCTAATCCCGTAGCCGTCCATTTTTGTTTGTTCTTTCCGTTTTCATCTTGGTACGAAATCACGACGTAATATTTTCCGTTCTTAACTGTTAATCTGCCTGTCATTTTAACCTCCTTAAAATAAAAGCAAAAACAAGCATAAAACTACGCTTGCTTCCGAGAAGAAAACGGGTATCCCGTTTGTCTTAAATTGTGAGCGAGAAAACATAAGTGAATCTCGCTCTTATCCTGTTCCAAAAATTCGTACTTTTTGGCGTTTTTGAATCTCACCCCTCAAACAGCCAATCGTTTTCATTTATCTTGCAACGCCTTCGGCTTCCCGTATATACGATGATATTGCCGTTTTGCCTATTCAAAGAGTTATAACTCGGCGTTCGTTTTATGAGACCGAACACTTCTAAAAAAGTCAAGTCGGCTTGTATCGTTCGTTCGCTTACGCCGAACTCTTTTGCCATTATAGCAACGATAAATCTCCGTCCGCTTCGTCGGCGAATATAAGCAAGCAATTCTTTCCGTCGTTGATTTTTATAATTCATAAAATACCCTCCCTATAATATAGGGGACAAAATCAAACCTTATTTTCGGGTTTTAGAAAAAATCCCCCTAATTATCTATGGACAAAATCATTATAAATTCGGACCTGTTTGCAAAAAACTTAAATTCTTTTTTCGGCATTTAGCAATCTTTCACGCACCGCCTTTTCCGATATATGTAGTATTTTTGCAATCTCGACCTTTTTGTAATGCTTGAAATGATATAGTTCATAAACTTGCCATTGCCGTGTGGTAAGTTTCTTTTTAATAGAATTGCGGTAGCGTTCTCGTTCGTCTTTTTCAATCAGAGATTCAAGCGGATTAGGATAAGCAGAGTGCGGTTCTTGTCCGTATTCATTCATCCAATCCAAAGATAAATCATATTTACACCCAATGCCCGCACGATATTTTTGCTGTTTGATTTTCCAATACCGCCCAAGTCCTGTCGTTCTAATAGTTCATATTCCCGCTTGAAGTCTTCCGTAACTTCAATTTCTTCGTAGTGTCCGTCCGAAAACTGATAGTTGATTGTTGCCATAAATAAATCCTCCGTAGCCGAGCAATGCGAAGCGTTGCGAACGCCACGGCTTGCCCGTATTGTGATTTTTTTGAAAAATCGCTATCGGAGGTTTTCGCCGTATATAGAAAAAGCCCCGACAGCGCAGCTAAACGCTATCGGGGCAAAATAAAAAGTTTACGCAAAACGTAGAATAAGCCCCTTATAGGCTTAACCTACTGCGTAAACTCATAACTCCATTTTATGGCATACAGTTCTTTTACAGTAAAAAAGTATTATTCACTTATTTTATATGGTAATCGCCTTATCCGTTTTGCGGCTTATGCGGGTGCGCCATATAAGCAAATAATACAAGATTTGCGCTATCGTTTATTAAAATGCTTTGTCGTGATTTATCTTTTAATGTAAAAGGAAGTCCCCCAAAGTGGGGAACTTCCAGTTTTTAATTTTCCAATTCTAACGGAACAGCGGTTATTTTACCTTTATCAATTTCAACAATTATTCGCTTATGGCAACTTTCGCATTTTATAATTCCGTTTTTAATTGTTTCCGCTTGTATAAGCGTTTTTGAGCAGATAGGACAGCATACATACATTTTCATACATTCACCTCATATTTTTTAAGGCTGCAATATTTCCCGTTTGAATGTATTTTATCCTTTCTAATATTTTTTCGGGCGGTAAATCCCACCAACGCATAGATAAAAGTTCATTTATTGTATTGTCTGAAAAACGTTTACGAATAGGTTTTGCGGGTACTCCGCCGACAATAGTATAGGGCGGAACGTCTTTTGTAACAACGGCACGCGCACCGATTATTGCACCGTCGCCAATAGTTACTCCTGCTAAAATTACCGCCTCATAACCAATCCACACATCATTACCGATTACAATATTTCCCTTATTGTCCCACGCTTTATCTGCCCATATTCCGTGTTCCCATTCTTCATAAAAAATCGGGAACGGATAAGTTGAAAGCGAACGCATCGTATGGTTTGCGCTGTTAAACAAAAACTTTGCGCCGCAAGCAATAGAGCAGAATTTGCCTATGATAAGTTTATCGTGGTTGATAGGATATTGATATAAGACATTATTTTTTTCAAAGTCTTTCGGGTTGTTTACGAAATCATTATAGAATGTAAAATCTCCGACTTCGATATTCGGGTTAGTTATTACATTTTTCAAATATACAATTTGTTTGTCCTCACTGCGAGGATATATTTTAGTGCTATCCGGAATAGCCATTTTAGTCATCTCCTTATAAGTTTATTTTGTTAAGACTATTCCGGCAAAGACAATGCAACGCTTCATTGTGCAAACTCCTTTAATAAAATTAAGTAAATATAGTATTGATTAACGCTTGAACTTCATTAAAAAACCTACATAAATGAAAGCCATCCGCGACTGCGTGGTGTATATTCATTGAAAGCGGCATAATAAGTCTATTATTTTCCATTTCATATTTTCCCCAAGTAACTATGGGGGCGAGATATGTTCCGCTGTCAAAAACATGAATATCAAAACACTTATACTTTACCCACGGCAAACAACTTACGTCAAAAGTATTTTTCGGTATGTCTTTTAAGTCAAACGCTCTTAATTTTTGATACCGTTCTTTATCGGCTAAATAATGAGAGTGAAATTCTTCCAAGTTGTCAGAAAATTCAGTTACCAATTTTACACAACTTTCATCTTCTTTATGAAAATCAGCATAATAAGGTGATACATTTTCCCAACATATCAAATTACCGTCGTTATCCCAGCCGTACTTGAACTCGTTATGTGAGTTTATTATCTTTGATATAACCCACATCATAGTAGGATAGAATTTTAACCCTTGCGCTTTTATAAATTCTTTTAACGGCGTAACATCAATATCAACCGTCATACTCATTACATTGCGTAAATTATCAATAAAAAAGCGAAAAAGTTTACCTCTTTCCCAAGTGTCTAAATTGATTATTTTATATTCCATTTTAACCTCCTAAAATTTATGTAATTTTAGAAGGTAGAAACCAGCCCAATGTGCATACGCTTGCCTCCTTGTATTTAAGATAATTATATTATACCAATTTTGTCGCCATAAGTAAATAATTTTATGATTGATTAAAGCAGCCTTTATATTTATACTTAATCATTTTTTCAACATTATAGTTTTATTGTGATAACGTCTGTGGACGGAATATGCCACCTTGACAAATTGTAAAGGGCAATAGTAATTTAGAAATCATCTACAATTTCTCTACAAAATATTATCCAAAATGCGCTTTTTATAAGGTTTGCTAACAATCAATAAAAATCGCTTAAATGCAATAAAAATGACTGAAAACCTTGTATTTAAGTGGTTATCAGCCTGATTTTTGGCAAATAAGTATCAATAACGATAGGCAATGAGCGGTAGGGATAAATCAAG
>OFFL01001699.1_pt1 | contig 14481 bp, 8 predicted proteins | sample 1521391 | NCBI WGS metagenome assembly OFFL01 (sample SAMEA3504082, study PRJEB24116) | mouse gut metagenome | biome: mouse gut; feature: mouse-associated habitat; material: faeces | place: Denmark | collected 2011
ATGAAATTGTATATGGTGGGCTGGTTGAGAGTAATAGTCCTCCACAGGATGGCATTCACGATTGTCTCCAAATTTCTGGAAAGTTTAATGGACAAAAAGCTAAATTTGGTATAAATGAGGAGATATTAAGTAAACATTTGCTTCTCGTAGGCGGAACTGGAAGTGGAAAGACGAACCTTTTCTACCATATTGTAAAACAATTAAAGAAAAATCTTAACAAAGATGACGTAATGCTGATTTTTGATAGTAAAGGGGATTTTCACAAGAAATTTTTTGAATCGGGAGATGTAGTAATAGGAAATTCTAAGACCTATAGAAAGATATCGGCCAAGTGGAATTTGTACGATGAAATCACTGCTGATGGAAGGGATAGAATCTCTATAGCCCAAAACACACAGGAGATTTGTAAGTCACTGTTTGCAGAAAGAAGTGAAAAAAATAACAGTAACCCATTCTTTCCCAATGCTGCGCGTGATTTATTGGCTTCAATCATTATATCTTTGGTCAGGGAGGGTGTGCCGTTCAGCAATAAGGATTTGAAAGATTTATTGGATTCGACTCCGATAGATGAAATACGCTCAATGGTGGGAAGCCATAGTGACCTGGCTTCTGTTGCGGCATATATCGGGGGAAAATCAGGAACTCAGGCACAAGGCGTGATGTCTGAGGTATACTCGGTTACAAGGGATATATTTACAGGTGTTTTCTCCGATGTAGGAGACTTTTCCATGCGAAAGTTTATTCGAGGAAAAGGAGGCCATACGGCATTTTTGGAATATGATCTTGCAATAGGCGATGTGTTATCTCCAATCTATACATTGTTATTTGACCTTGCATTGAAAGAAGCACTTGGCAGAACGGCTACTCAAGGCAACGTATACCTGATTGCTGATGAATTAAAGCTTTTGCCTAATCTGCGGCATTTGGAAGACGGAATAAATTTTGGTCGAAGTCTGGGTGTAAAGATATTGGCGGGGCTTCAAGGAATAGACCAGTTGAATGCAAACTATGAGAACGAGGCAAAGGCGCACAATGCTGTTGCGGGTTTTAGCTCAGTATTTGCATTTCAGTCAAATGACTATAACACGAGAGAGTACGTCAGCAGGCTATTTGGAAAAAACATGATTCTTGAGACATTTCCGGAGGCGAATGGCAGCAGGCATTATGAAAAACGGGAAGGCTTTGTAGTAGAGGATTGGGATTTGATTGGTTTGGATATAGGCGAGGCTGTTGTTGGATTACCAAACATTCCGCCATTTAAATTCAAATTTGATTTGTTTCATGGGTAGGTGAGATATGGGTTTATTAGGTGACGCATTTCATGTAATGGGTGGTGTTACAAGGGCTGCTTATGGTGTATCCATGTGGACTGGTAATTCCATATATACTGCATTACAAAATGCCAGGACAAAAAAAGAAATCAGACGGATATGTGATCATGCATCAGAGGCGAATTTTCAGAATCGCTCTGTGATGATTATGCCAAATGAAAATAAGCAGCAGTTATTGCTGGTAACATCTGATCCAAGCGATAATGACATATATGACTATGACACAAAGAGCCAAACCCCTGCTCTGGATTTTATCTGGGGTGAAAACGATTATCCTGAAGGAGAGATTGTTTCCGGAGGAGAAGTTCGCACAAGAATGGAGGCGTTAATTCCTTTTGTGCATAAATCGCAGCAGGAGGGGATTCCTCTTATAGCATTACATAGCGGTAATCGAGATATCGGTGCTATGATAAGAGAGCATAGTGTTGATGCGGAATTTATAGATAGAACAAATACTTATTATGATGTATTCCGTGGAATGCCGGTGGATGATATTGCATATCTCTTATACGAAACAATGCCGAATGATGATTCCAATCCGAGTTCGGAGTCACTGTTGAGGGCATTGATAGAGGTTGTGCTTCATAAAGAGGGAACAGTTACGATTCAGAATCTAGCCGTTTTTCCTATATTAAAATTAAAAGATGAACTGGATAAGCTATTAAAGGATGGGGAAATCACGACAATTGAACATAGAGAAATAGATAGATATTATATGGCGGGTTCATCGGAAACAGATGCCGTTAGAATTTTTTTGAACAAACTGAATCGTCAGGCTGAAGGAATATATGGGAGACCGACTGGCAGAAAAAGCAATATAAAAAGAATGCTCAATCAGAAAGGAGTAATCTCTATTGATGTGGGAGGGGTCAATAATGAACTTATTGGTGAATTGGTTATTAACCACTTGATGTTACTCCAAGCGCAGGGAAAGGAATTCTCGATTTTGCTCGATGATGTTCCAATATCCAGGTTTTTGAAAATAAGGGATTTATTGAGGGGAAGGACATACGCGATAAGTCAGAAGGATTTTATATCATCGTTGTACGGAGGAGATATCCATGGAGATGAATTGTTTGCAGAACTTACCGGAAATGTTGCAAAGATAGTGTTGTTTCGTCATTCCGCCGGTACTTCTTGTCAAAAGTGGTCAGATTTTATGGGAAAGTATAAAAAAATCAGGATACGATACAACATATCACAGAATAATTCATTTATGAATTCCAGTGATACCAGAGGAATTTCTGTCGATGAAACCGATGAACCCAGAGTAAGAGCAGAAACACTGGGTAAGCTGACTGGTTCGCTGGCATGTGTATATAGTACAAATGGGATATTATTTGCTGAGGTGTAAATAGATGGAGGTAAACTGATGGAGGAACAAAAAAGTAATACATTCGATAAAGACAGAACATCTTTTGGCACAGATGGTTCTGTAAATGAGTATTGTATAGATAAATCAGAAATTCAAAACATTGTTGACAAAAATGGTGAAGAGAGCGCCAAACCTCTCGATTTTATAATGGATGAAGAGCGGGAAACGGAGAAAGAATCCAATCCAAAATTTGGTCTAGCCCTTGAAAAGATAGAACAGCATATTGAAGAACAGGCAGAAAGCTACAAAAAAATGGCAGCTGATGTCAGAGAGATGCATAAGCTTTACCATAATGAATTTGCTGGCAGGTTAAAATCTATGCAGGACGAATTGGAATGCTACCACGAGATAGACAGAGGCAGGGCTTTTGATGATGTTTTACGCGAGGTTGCGAGAATCTATTGTGATAATGAGGCGCTTTTGAACGTAGAAGTGGATGATAAAACAGCGAAACATATCAAATACCTTTTTATGGATATAAAACAGCTTTTAGAGAGCAATGGCGTTATGTTGCAGAAGAGTAAACCGGGGGATAAAAGGAACAGCAAGTTTTGTCAGATTGTAGAGCGAATAGAAACGGATAATTCTGAATTGCATGATACAGTCGTTTCCAGTAAAGGTACTGGTTTTTACACAGAGAAGAGACCCCTTATCAAGGAACTGGTTGATGTATATGTGTATAAAGAATCTGCTGTGGATAATTTGACTGAATAAAAAACGAGAGGAGAAATCAAAATGGCAAAAGTATACGGAATTGATCTTGGCACTACCTATTCAGTTATTGCTACTTTAAATGAAAACGGAATGCCGGAGGTAATTGAAAACTATGAGGAGGATTCCAGGACGCTTGCATCGGCAGTATATTTTCAGGAAAGCGGCGATCCTGTAGTGGGAGAAGCTGCAAAGGCACAAGCTGAAATTGAGCCTGAAAGAGTGGTTCAGTTTGTCAAACGGGAAATTGGAAAACCAGATGCAACAATAAGGAATTTTGATGGCGTTGCTTATGATCCAATTATGATTTCTTCTTTGATATTGAAGAGAATGAAGGAATATGCCGAGGAACAGGGAAACGATGAAGTAAAGGATGTCGTAATTACCTGTCCGGCATATTTCGGAAATGAGGAAAGAACTGCGACTAAACAGGCGGGTAAAATTGCGGGCCTGAACGTTCTTGATATCGTTAACGAGCCTACAGCGGCTGCACTTAATTATTGCTGCAGAGAATTTGGTGAAAACAGAAAAATTATGGTGTATGATCTTGGAGGCGGTACATTTGATATCACACTTTTTGATTTTAGTGTTGATGATGATGGCAAAGCAACCATAGATGTTATCGACTCAGGCGGCAATGACCGGCTGGGTGGTATTGATTGGGATGCCAGGTTATATGATTATATTGCGGAGCTGTACTGTGACGAAAATGGTTTGGCATTGGAGGATATAACACCGGAATTAAGAGCTGTCATTCAGCGCCAGGTGGAAGGAACAAAAAAGTTGCTTTCTAAGAAGGCTAATCACAGTATTAATATATCATATGATGGTGATGTTACCCGAATAGAGATTTCGGCAGATGCATTTAAGGAAAGGACACAGGATCTTGTCGAGATGACTATGGATTTTGTCAGGCAGATTCTTGAAAATAATTCACTGACTGCGGCAGATATTGATGTAGTTCTTCTTGTTGGAGGATCTACTAAAATGCCAATGATTCGTGAAGCTGTAGAAACTGTGTTTGCAGGAAAAGTAAGGATGGAAGACCCTGATCTAGCAGTGGCAAAAGGTGCGGCGTTGAAGGCTGCTCTCGAATGTGTAGAAAGAGTATTGGAAAAAAATCAAGATCAGAGTGGAGAAGAGGAGGATGAAGAAAGCGGTGGGTATGGAAGTGATGATGAGATGCCTGATTTCACGCAGGAGGAGGCCGAGCAACTTCGCAAAATAATTCCTCAGAAGGTGAGTACTGTTAGTGATAAATTGTCTCGTTCATTCGGTCCGGCTGTATGGGTTGATGAAGAACATTTTATGATTGATAATCTTCTCTTTGTGGGAGATGAGTCTCCGGCTGAAGCTACGGAGACTTATGGAACAGTGGTAGATAATCAGGTTGCAATAGATCTTAAAATATATGAAAACGTTGGAAAAGACCGGATTAATGATAAGCATGTAATGCCATCAATAGATGAGAATGGAAATGAGCAATATACAGATCCTGCATTGAAGGTAAAAAAATTGGGTGAGGTTAAACTGGAACTTCCAACAGGAACACCTAAAGGCTCTCCTATTAAAGTGTTTTTTCGGTGCAGTGCAATTGGCCTTGAGGTAAAGGCTACTAATCCGGATACCAACGAAACGGTAGAAACAGTTATTACATCTGAGAATACAAAGACGCAGGAAGAAATGAATGAAGCTATCAGACATGTTGCTTCACTCAAAACAAGCAGCGATTTTTAACAGAGGGAGTTAGAGATAAATGTCAGTTTCAGTAGGTATAGATTTAGGAACAACGTATTCGGCGGTTGCTTATGTTCCAGAAGGGGAAAACACCCCCAAAATAATTATGAATTCAGAGGGAAGAAAAATCACTCCCTCTGTAATTCAATTTATGAATGGAAATCTTATTTTTGGAAGTGAAGCCGAAAGTGCGTTTATTGCCGGAGAAGAAGGATGTGCTGCTACCTTTAAACGTAGTATGGGTAGTAATGATTCCTATTGCATAATTGATGGAAAATCTTATTCATCAACAGATTTATCTGCATTGTTATTAAGACATTTGAAAGAAGATGCGGAACGAGAATTGAATGATACTATCGACAGTGCTGTTATTACGGTTCCTGCTTATTTTTATTCCGCCGAACGAGAGGCAACAATTCGTGCTGCTGAAATTGCAGGACTAAAGGTTAAAAAGATAATTGATGAACCAAATGCGGCGGCAATGGCTTATGGCTTGAATCATTGGAGAGAAAATGCGAATATACTTGTTTATGATTTGGGTGGCGGAACATTTGATGTGACTTTGACACATATGAATGGAAACGGAGATTTGCAAACCGTTGTAACACGTGGAGATCATTATCTTGGAGGCCGTGATTGGGATAACAGGCTGGAGAATATATTGATTGATAAATTTGAAGATGAAACGGGACTGGAAATTCGGAATGATGATGAATTGCTGCGGACAGTGAGAGGATTGTCTGAGGGAACAAAGAGGCAGCTTACGTCATTAAAGTCTGCTAATGCAAATGCTTCATTCTCAGGATATGGTTATGCATCCGTATCAGTTACACGCCAGGAATTTGAGGAAAACACGGTTGATTTAATTGAGAGAACCGGAACTCTTTGCAGAGCTATTATGGAAGAGGCGAACCTTAAATGGTCAGATGTTTCGGATATTTTGTTGGTGGGTGGCTCTACAAGGATGCCGCAAGTGTCAAGTTATCTGTTTAAGCTGTACGGCAAGAAACCGATTACACATGTTAATCCAGACGAAGCAGTAGCATTGGGAGCAGCGATACAGTCCGTCAAGGAAAGCAGTCAATATACGCAGCTAACCGTTGCAATCATGGATGGAAAGAAAAGGACGGATCGCTCCGCTTCATTAGGGAAGATGCACTTAGCAGCAAAACCAGCGAAAAAGCTGGATGGACTTGGCGTGATGACGTTGAGGGAAACCACAGCGCACGCTATGGGAATGATTGCCGTCAGTGAGGATGGAACACACTATGTCAATGAAATTATTATTCCGGCCAATCATCCGAGACCGGTTAAATCAGCAAAGGCCTTTTCGTTCAGAGTGCGGAGAAAAGGATTGAACGAAATGGAAATTTTTGTTTTGCAAGGGGATAAGGAGAATCCGCTTGATAATATGATTCCATTTAGATATGTTGTTACCGGGTTAAAGTATGACAAGAAGAAAAAGGGAAAATCAATTGTAAGGATTCAATATAGTTATGATGACAACGGAGTGATAAATGTGGAGGCACGCCAGGATGATGAGAGGACAAATTTGACTGTACGCAGGGATAAAGTCCCAGAGGATATGTCAAAATATGGACTTCCCCTAGATGCGAGTCAAAATCAACCGATGCCCTTGAATGTCGTAATGGCAGTAGATGTGTCGGGGAGCATGTCGGGAACTCCAATTGCTGATGCGAAAGCGGCCATGTGTGATTTCGTAAGGCAGCTTGATTTTGCATACACTTGTGTCGGGGTGGTGGCTGTGTCAGATAAAAACCAGATAGTGTGCGGGCTGACTGATAATGAAGATGAATGTATTCAAAAGATACAAAGCATTGAATGCGGACAAACTGGATATGGAAATGCGGAGCATCCATTCTATACTATAGAAAATATGTTGAAGAACGAGGAAGGAAGGTTATTCGCCGTTATATTAGCAGATGGAGTTTGGGATCGTCAGCAGAATGCGATAGACGCAGCTCATGAGTGCAATGAGAATGGCATAGAAACTGCAGCCATTGGGTTTGGAGGGGCAGATTATAATTTTCTTCGGAGTATTTCTTCAGAGGATGCCAATGCAATGTTTGTGCCACAATCAGAGCTTACGCAGGCATTTGGGAGTATAGCCCAAAGTCTCGGAGATTTGGGGATAGCAGAGGAAAACGTAAAAGTGACGGATGTGGCAACGTGGGAAGGATGATAAATTCATATGGCGGAATACGATTTTTTTGATATAACGGGTCTATCGTTTGATCCTGCTGAAAAAGCCGCAAAAAAGATTAAGGCTGCCATAGAAAAAGCGGAGAAAAGTCTTGGCGGTATGCTTGGGAGTATTTCCCAACAGGCACAGCGTGACGAAATTAATGGGAAATTGGATTTGCTGAGGAAAGTGAAAGCAGAAGTCTTGAGCAACGATGGAAAAGTGCTTCCTAAATTTGCTGAACTTGCTGATGAGAGAAAAACAACATCAAGGAAACGACTTGAGTCTGCAATAAGACTTGAGAAGCTTAGTAAAAGCGAACTGGTTGTAACAAATGGAAAAATAAAGGCTCAAAAAAAGAATACCCGTTTATCCAAGGAAAGCATTGAGGATGCTTACAGGAGTTATGGATTTACTATCCTTAATATAGATCCATTTGCAGCAATGCCTAAATTTCCAACCAATTCGGAAAAAATTTATAGTGAACTTGCAATTTTAAGAGAAAGCAGAGATCCAAATCCAAACGGTGCGGATTTAACTAAAGTATACGATTTGTACAGTTTTGCTGCCTATTTGAGCGGAGAACCGGAAAATGCAGCAGAATATAAAGATATGTCTACCAGGGATATATCAAATTTGTTTGATGAGTATTCAAAGAAAAATTCAATGAGAAATGACCCTTTAGGTAAATTATGTGTTTCAATTGCAACGGCGGGGAAAACGAATGTTTTTAATAATGAGACAAACAGAAAGGCGTATGAACAATTCCTGCTGTATAAGAGTCCTGAACTTACGGAGCTATTTTCTATAATGAAGGATTCGGTGCAATCGGATTTACGTGACTTTGGATTTGCGGACATTTGTATAAAAAAAATTACGGATGTTTTTGGAGATTCCGATGTAGCTCTTGCGATATATAACAGCGAGGCAGGACTTAGGGATGACCCTTATGTTCCGGAAAAAGCATCATTTTCAGTGAAATGCGTTAATTGCCAGAATGTTTCGGAGTTTGTAAGCATTAAAGAAGCTAAAAAGGTAAATAAATGCAGACATTGTGGCAAGGAGTTTTATAAAAAATGCTCACATTGTGGTAAGGATATTCTAGTTTCTTTAAATAGATGTCCAGAGTGCGGTTTTGTATTTGCGAATGTTGCTCTGTTTTCAAAGTACATATCTCTTGCAGAAAAGGCATTAAAGCAAGGGAAACTCAATGAGGCTAGGGAGCAGCTGATTCGTGCAAAGATAGCTGAGCCCAATGAACAGAGCCAGACAGTATCTTTGGAGAAAAAGTTGGAATCTGAGGAGGCCAAAATTGCGGAGCCAATTAAGAAACTTCGTGTTTTAATAACGAGTAAGCGGTATGAGGCGGCAGAGAGTTTTCTTGCAGAAATTGTAAGAAAATATCCACAGATTGATTTGATGGATCAAAAAAAGGAGATTAAAAATGTATTGTCAGGGTGCCGGTCCAGATTTGAAGCCTGTGAGACTATGCCGCTATCTGACAAAATTAACATTTGTCTTGAAATATTAGACATTTGTGAGGACTTTCGGCCTGCAAAAGAAATCTTGGATAGAAATCCTCCAGTTGTGGTAAGAGGAATAAAGGCATTATTTGATGATGACAAGAAGGCAGTAGTGATTAGATGGGACAAGTCTACGGAGCCAGGTGTATCTTATGTATTAGTTAAGAAAAATGGAAGTGCGGTGGCTATTGGAATCAATGACGGAACAGTTCTCATGAAAGGAGGAGATACATCTTTCAATGATAGATCAATTTCCGCGGGAAATGAATATACATATACATTATTTGCATATAGAAAGGGAAGCATTTCAAAGCCGATATTCGTCAGGACTAGAGTATTGTCCAGAATTCTAGATTTGAGGAATCAACAGAAAGACAACTCCTTGATTGTATCATGGAGACTGCCCGAAAACAGCAGAGGGGCAATTGTTAAGTATCAGCATAAAGGAAAAGAGTATACAATTTCTGACAATGTTTATCAAAGCATTGAGATAAAAAATATAGAATATGGAAACCCATATACCATATGCGTCAGTGCCGATTATGGTGATTTGGGAATCAGTGATATAGAAAAAATTACGGTAACGCCTACGCCAGTGGTAAATTCTTTTTATATTACCGGAGGACAGGTAAAAGACAATCATTGCCCAATTGGATGGTCTATCACTGAAAAAAATGTTGACTTACAGATTATGGTTGACGGGAAAGTTGTGCAGAATACTCGTTCCGAACTCAAAACATGCATTATAAACTTGCCTCCCGATAACCATTATAAGGTTCGGGTAAAAGCGTTTTCCGGCGGACAGTGGATTCCGTCAGAGAATGAGCTTATTATCAATACCTATAAACCTGTACAGATTGATGAAAATGGAACTACAATCTCAGAGAATACAAGATCGACTGCAAAAGGGACAAGCCATCAGATTGAGATAAAAGTAAAATTAGAGGATAATGTACCTAGAAATATTGTTGCTTTGTATTGTATTGTCAGGACAAAGGAGCCAGGCATGACAAAAGCTCCTTGGGCTACAGAAAATGACATAAATGGCAATTCGGATAGAATTGATTATGATACATATTTGCAGTGGCATGAAATTACAAAGCAACTGACAGCGCATGATGAAGATGCATATTATGTTACTATTTTTTCTGTTTACAGAGTTGAGGGGCGAGATATAATTTCAGCACCTTGTAAAAAGAAATTCAACAGACCTTTGGATGCAAATATATATTGGAAAGCCATTAAATCACTTTTTGGAAGCAGGTTGACCATAGATATTGAATCTAATAGACCAATGGGAAAACGACCGGAAATGGTTTTGTGTGCTTCTCCTGGAGGTAAACATTTGCTTTCAGATGAGGACAGTTCTGCTGTTGAATTAGCAAGAATTAGTGAGGAAGTTTATGATAGACCAAAGTTAAAAATAACGGAAAGCTTCGGTTTGTCTTTTTCGGAAAAGAAAAAGACAAAAGTGTTTTTGTTTGTGAAAAATATTTCAAATAATGAAACATATTCTGTGCGATGGGCCGCAGGATATGATGGAAAACTATAATATTTCAATGAGGAGGTTCCAATGGCTGGGATATTTAACAAATTTATGAATCGCGGAAAGTTTACCTGTCCGTTCTGCTTTAGTGAGTATGATAAAGAAAGAATTAAATATGTATGTCCTGATTGTGGTGAGACAACTTATCCTAAGACATCTGCGGAAAAGAAAAAACCTTCCATACGCTGTGAGCATTGTGGAAGGATGGCAACGGTAAGGCTTTGCCCTGAATGTGGAGAATATAACAAGCAAATACCAGAAGAAGCAAAAGGAGTTATTCCACTAGGTGCTCTTGATGCTGACGGAAGCCTTCCATTTTGTATTATAGGAGTATCATCGTCTGGAAAAACCAATTTTATTACAGTTATGCTTCATGAGTTAAGCCGGGTTTCTGAATTGAGGATTGCCTTGTCAGCACAAAATAAGTACACGAGGGATGTCCAAAGGGAGAATTATACAAATATTTACGAGAATCATATCCCCCCGAGACCGACTGATCCTACAGAACTGGGAGATAGGCTGAAGCCCCAGCTTTGGCAGATTAAGAATCTGATGAGGCAAAAGAGTAACACTACGCCTACATATACATTTACAATTTATGATGGAGCAGGAGAGGATCATTCAGAAAGGCTGGATCCGTCATCAGCAATATGCGGATACATTAATGCATCTAACGCAATTATTATTACATTGGATCCATTGATTCTCACTAATCTTCGGAGGATGATTAACCCTGATGTGAGAAGAAATTCCGGAGCTTCAGAAGGGGATACAAATAGTGCAGAAGATATAGTCAATAGTGTTGCTGCTTACATAAAAGCAGCAAGAGGGCTAAATACGAATAAGATGTTGACAATACCAGTTGCTGTCGTTCTGACAAAATTTGATACAATTCTTCAGTTGGATTCACTTCCGGCAGGAGCTGTGGTTCGAAAACCTAGTATGACATTTTCCAGGGGTAAGGTAAACCTGACGGAGATTTCGCAGGTAAATGAGGAAATCAGAGATTGGCTCTATGGAATTGGAGAAGGGTCATTTATTGCTGCATTGGAGTCGAATTTTAAAAATTTTTATTTCTTTGGGGTTTCCAGTTACGGAGAACCGCCTGAGACACAGGGTTCTGTAAATGAAAACATAAAACCTCATAGGATTTTAGATCCGGTTCTTTGGCTGTTTAAGGAAGAAAAGTTTATAGATTGATACTGGTATAGTGGTATCGGGAAGGAGATTTTATGTATTATGATCTGATTTACACAAGATGCAGACATGGTGTAGATATACTACGTTCTGGTCAGCCGATTTTGAGTGATGGGTTTAAGGTATATGCCTGTTGCTCTGATTTATATAAAGAAGATATCGTTGATCTGCAGCTTGTTATGAATTCATTACAGAAAAAGCAGTCGTTTAGTGAACCGGATTTTATGGATGATGCATATCTTTATGCTGTGCCGGATGCAGGGTTTAGTTTCTTAAACTCCTTTCATCCAATTCCATATGATTTGTCTGTGACCGGGGATTTTGCAAAACGTCCGGGTATGTATTTGAATCATGCTATTATAGGGAATTTTAAATATCTTTATCCTTTTGAGATTTTTCACGATAGGAAGGTTTGGACAGCCCGGGAAAATAATGAGGCGTATTATTATGAAAATGAACCAGCAGATTTGGAATGCAGGGAAATAAGAGCAAGTGAAAGCCCGTTTTATTCTTTTAGCAAAATAGGAAATTTTATTAAGGATGGTAGGGCAGATGCATTAAAGAAAGCTGTTGCTTTTATTCTTGGCCAATTTTTGCTGCCGCTTGACAAAAGGAAATATCTTGTAATAAAAGATGAATCATCGGAAAATATAGAAATGTGGATAGGTGCAATTGAACTGGCATTTTCGCCAAGAATTGCATCAAACATTCCATTTGCCACACGAATGGATAAATTCATCAATTCCAATATATATTATGTGAAAGAAGATGGCAGCTTTTCACAGCAACAGCAAAGCTCTCCAGCTAACCATACCCGTTTGCGGGCTATGATTGTTGGAGTTGCTTCAAAGGACAAGTCCAATCAGGTGCGCATTCTTAATGATTCGCCTTATGTAGTTTTAGACGGAGAAAACAAGAAGGCAGAATTTAATATGGAATCATTGGGAGAATTTTTTAATATAATATCATCCTTTGATGGAATGCATGAAAGGTTTTCGAGAGAATTTTTGCAATCATTCGATATTCATTTTCCTTCAGCTGATTTTAATGCACTTGCGAAAGCATATGAAATATTATGCGGAGATTCTTTTGGTTCTCCGGAAGAATATGCCAAAGCACTTTCAGTATTGTCTAAATATAAGATTTATAAGACGAATATTATTTCCGAGATATATGAAAAGGTTAATTGCCGGCTTGGTCAATTTATAAAAAGCAGCTTGGAAAAATCATTTCCTATTCTTAATTGGGTAGGGGATGTATCTGACGTGGTAGGAGATCCTGACGCGAAGACGAGATTGTCAGAGATTATTAGGGACAGAGCAAAGGAAGTGTTTTTCACTGATTATAAGAAGGGTGGAATTACAGCTTTTTGGGATGAAGTTAAGGGAGGACCATTTGTTGAGGATGTTGGAAAACTTTTAACGGATATGTCAGTTGCAGATGAATATGCTGAAGTAATAAGGTTATATGATTCTTCTGATGCTGTTCTCTTCTTAGAGATCTATTGTATGTTATGCCGTGATATACTAAGGAAGGGTGAATCGGCAAAATTGATTGTTTCATACTGTGTTACATCATGTGAAAAAAAGCCAATGACGGACAGCTCATACAAACGCATATTGTTGACACTAAAAAAAGTAGTTGGAGATGATGCACTTAAATTCTTGTTAGATGGTATTAAGACTTATGAACCAGAGATTTTTGATTCTGTAGTAGACCATGTTATTGTAGTAAGCAGTGGTAGAGGCTTGACTCTTGACGATATGTTCTTATTATGCGGGGATTTATCAGAATATGGTATGTATGATAAGGAACAGATGCTTGTACGCCATTATATTGAAGATGCGGAGAACATAATGGAACTGGAAGCATTTTCAGAAAGAGCAGTCAGCGCAGCCTGTTTTGATGAGAAAACAAAGGAAAAAATCTATGAGCTTCTTGATGGCAGGGTAAACGTGGAGGGACAGGACTCTGAAATTTTTGCAGCATCTATACAGAAAAACCTCCCGAAAGACACTGTTTGTACAAATTCTGCCCATATTGTAGCGATAGATAATTTGCTGCATATGAAAAAAGGAGATTCTGTTAAAATGTGTTTGAAGCCGTATATAAAACAGGATTTTCCTTCTGTTTTATCAAAAAATTATGTTGCACGGCTGATATCTGCACTGTTAAAGATTAAGACAACCAGAGAGGACCAGTGGTTTATCCTTGATTTGTTATTGGAGAGTCCGGATATTTTTCTTAAACAGTATATGTCCGCACTTGTTATGACAGCTGAATCAAATCCAGAAAAATGGGAAAGAACACTTGAATTTATTTATGCAAGTCCTAACGCAAGAACTAAGAGGAAGCTTGAGAGCATTTTGAGCAGCTCTATTGTAAATTCTGGACTTAAAAAGAAGAATCTGGATGCCTTGGGTAAACTTTTGTCAGACAAGAGTATGCGCAAATATTATGAAAATATTATTGATGATGCAGCTGATGAAATAAAGGAAAGAGATGGTTCTATCGTTTCTAAATTATTTGGCGGATTCAGAAAATAGGAGGAAGTGATATGAGAAATATTGGATTTGTTATGGCTTCGAGAATGCTTGTGGAAGAAAGAAAACTTGTAAGGTTTATGTATCGTGAAAAAGGGGAAGGGAACGATAGTGGATGGCGTTTTTTTACGGGAGAAGAGGATCAGCAATATGTAGATGATCCGGATAATATTAAAATTTTTCTTGCAAAACGAAGTGAGATATGTTATCATAATTCTTGCTGAGACTGTCTGTGAGATAAGCATCAGGGAAAAGAAATGGAAAGAGGCTCCGTGGTCAAGAGGTTAAGACATCGCCCTTTCACGGCGGTAACAC
>OFFL01001716.1_pt1 | contig 14292 bp, 9 predicted proteins | sample 1521391 | NCBI WGS metagenome assembly OFFL01 (sample SAMEA3504082, study PRJEB24116) | mouse gut metagenome | biome: mouse gut; feature: mouse-associated habitat; material: faeces | place: Denmark | collected 2011
TATGCCAATATGCAGGTCCGATAAATGCAGTATTCTCATACACTTCATCCTTTCTATAAACGCATTCCAAAATAGCTTCCTGAATTTTGATATCCCCCTACCCGTTCATTCCCTCAATAATCTCCAATCTGTGGTCTACGCAAGTCATGTTGCTCCCTTCTTCCACTCAACCACAGTTATAATTTAAATGGTAAAACACCATATCAATTTGCCTCAAAAGATATCTCGTCGTAGTCTTCCAAAGACGGATCCAAAGATGCAGCAAATCCCTGAAGCAGTTCTATAATATATTCAAAATCAATACGCAATTTGCTGTATGCCACAAGTTAACAGGAAACATGCTGTCTGAATATCTGCTATAACCTATTACCCACCTCATCATTTTTTCCAGTAGCAACAAAACATAATTTATATAATAATCCTTTTTCCATCCAAATTTATTGGGTAATTGGGTGTATGGTAGGAGCCATTTGCCTATCCTTATTACAAAAAAGTCCTCCGCCTTGCGGCGAAGGACTACTCTCAACCCAACCATTTATATACCGCATATCGGTCAGCGGTAAACTTTCAACCCGACCATTTATATACCACATATCGGTCAGTGGTAAACTTTCTTTGTACTTACATTCTAGCAAGCGCAAAGAGGAAAGTCAATAGGGCTTTCCATGAAAATTTTATGGAACATCGGCTCAAATTATTCCTATTTTATGGACAATCGAGCAAATTTATAATAATTACTCCACCAGTTTACAACTTTCTAAAAATTTTATGATTTTGTGTTTTAAAAGTAATAATTATATATTTTAACTCCTACAAAACATGAAAAATTGAATATTTATTTTTCCCTCTCAAAACATCTGCGCCACTCCATAATACTGTCAATAAATCTTTGCCTTCTGTCATAATTCATGCTCCTTATTTTGTACATCAAATGTTATTTTAGATTTTTTTCTTCTCTGTTACGTATCCCACTAAAATAATTTTACTGTTTCAATTCCTCCTAGATATCTATATATCAATATTTACAATTTGTTTTATAATATCAAATATTAAATGGAACTCAAAAAAATCAATACTCTTCATTTCTTCTTTATCTGAATATATCGCTTCCGCAAAGTCCATCTTTGGTAAAGCTAAATTTATCTTCCTGTCACCTGCAATTTTAAATACTCTTTTTTTAGATTGACCATCAATAATACATATTTTATTCTTTCCACAACTGTTTTTATCAACACACATATATTGGTTATCGTCCGATAAGCCATTTTCATCAAATTCATTACCCATATATATTCTTCTCGCAACTCCGTTAATATTAAGAGTCCTTTTTAAATCACTATCTAAATAATAGTGTTCTATACAAATATTCGGCGTATTTTTCCTGTGTTTTGGCACAGGTAAAATCAGAGAATATACATTATTCCCCCAATTTTTGTATGAGTGCTCCTTATCAGATAACTGCTTAATCGTTTCGTGATCATCAGCATCAGCAAGGAATATTATTTTTCGTGGTTGCTGTATCTTTGAAAACTCTTTACACATAGAAACAAGCTGAGAACAACTCATATCTAATTTTATTAATTCTTCACTTTGTGAATTTTTAGGGCTATATTCAAGAAATTCAATATCTAAGTTACTATAATCATACTCTGAATTTGCATTCTTAAAATACTGTAAAGCGGCCTTAAGATGCCGCCAGTCAGTTGCGCCTTCTGTCACAATTAGGTCTTTTTGTTTTCTCTTTTGAATGGCGTTTCTAATCTCAGATTGAAATCTCTCGGTACACGCCATATATGTATATGCATTTTGAAATTCTGTAAAACGTTCCGATGTTATTATCTCAGCGTCTGGCATTTGGTATATACAATATCCATCTTTTCCATATTGTTCATCCATTCCTAATAAAAAGAGTGGAGAATGAGTTGTTATTACAAATTGTACTTTCGGAAACAATTTAAGTAATTTGGGGAGTACCTCTCTTTGCAATTTTGAATGTAGATGTAACTCTATTTCATCTATGACTACAATTCCTTCTATATCATCTCGTCTGATACTACGATATATATTATTACTATCTGCATAACGTATAATTGTAGCAAACATATTAAACAATGCACTTTGACCCGTTGATAAAGCATCAAGTGTTTGAACTATAACCTCTTTCGTCTGCTTATCTAAAACATTAAATCGCGACCAGTGTGCAGATCGAAAATTCAGACCAAAGTATATATCTTTGCCAATGATAGCTGACATAACCGCTTCAATATTCTGCCTTGCAATTCCTAATTCCAATACATCATTCACATTGGCATGAACCAATTGCAGATTCTCACCAACTACTTCTAAATCCATTCTTGAATCTACGATTACGTCTAGCAGCCATTTTAAAGTTTCTCCCGTTACATTCCTTACTGAAATTGGTGTGTATAAATTTCCACTATAACGTGGTTCAACCATAATATGCATATTATCACTATGACTTGTCAAATAATATTTTTCTCCCATCTATTGAGGCTTTTCATATCTTTCTGGTCCAAAATAGCAAAACACGTTTCTATCAAAATTTTTTTGTACATCCTCTTTTAAAACAATTATATCTTTTATATTGTTTTCATTTTTCCATTTATTTTTGATGTTGAGTTCATCAACACCAGTTTCGCGTACGAACTCGTCATATTCCAATTTACCACCTTTAAACACATATTGGCATACAATATTCTCATTATCTGATTCGCTAAATTCAATAAAGGATAACATAAAATTCTGACCAATCTTTATTTCGGAAGAAACGATAGCCTTATAATTTTGATAACCATCTCCATCCCTTTCCCGAACATTTCTATAAGCTTTTCCCGCCATTTCATAAAATGAGTCAACTATATTTGAAAGTACAGTTGACTTTCCTGTTCCGTTTTCACCAACAAGTATCACAGGTTTAGGCGTATTATCACTATTCATATGAAACTCAATATTCATATTTTCAACTGGTCCTAAATTTCTGTTATAGATGCGTTTTATCCTCATTTTTGTACCCTTCCTTTGATTTTTTGTAATTACCCTGATATAATTGTATTTAAATCCGCATTTTATTTTATATCCTAAAATTTTATTCGCCCATCGGTTTATAAAAATTTATTGTTTCGAAATCTAGAGTTCGTTTAATTCTAATTGCCGCCATTACTCTCTTTTGCCATACTAATAATCTCTTCAATTACCCCACAAAAATCATTCACTTTCTATCGACTTATATGCTTGTTATTATATGCTTATAAAGCATATAAGTCAAACACATATGCAGTACCCAAGTCTTCCATGACAGAACATGAAAAACCTATTTGCACTACTTAAAGTATTGCTATGGCAACAAAAAAGGACTGTTTTCCACAATCCTTTTCCGTGTGTTCCTGCCTGCATTTTGTTGGGGGCTGTCGCACGAAGTAATTAGTGCGTAGCTCCTTTATCGTTTAATTCAATTTCCAGATATCTTTGTTGTATTCCTCGATTGTTCTATCAGATGAGAAAAACCCTGCTTTTGCAATATTTACAAGCATCATTTTCTTCCACTTTGCCTCATCCTTGTAGTCGTCAAACATTCTGTCTTTGGTAGCAATATAATCCTCAAGGTCAAGCAGTGTCATAAACCAGTCTTTATTGAGCAATTCTCTCTGAAGTCTGTTGAGACGCTCTTCGTTTCCTGCTTCCAAAACCTCTTTGCTTGTAATAAAATCAACGGCTTCTTTTATTACACTGCTCTTATTATAGAAGTCTCTTGAAACATAGTCTGCCTTGGCATAATGTTCAATAACTTGCTCTGACTTCTCGCCAAAGATATAGATATTGTCATCGCCTACAAGCTCATGAATTTCTACATTTGCGCCATCACTTGTACCAAGTGTCACCGCACCGTTGAGCATAAATTTCATGTTTCCAGTACCGCTTGCTTCCTTTGAAGCAAGAGAAATCTGTTCAGAAACATCACATGCTGGAATCAGTCTCTCTGCATAGCTTACATTGTAGTTTTCTACCATAACTACTTTCATGTAATCCTTTACATCTGGATCATTGTTTACAATCTGCTCTAAGCAAAGCAGCAAGTGAATAATATCCTGCGCAATAATATATGCCGGCGCTGCCTTTGCACCAAAAATAAATGTAATGGGTGTAGAAGGCTTCTTTCCGCCTTTGATTTCCAAATATTTATGAATAATATAAAGGGCATTCATCTGCTGACGCTTATACTCATGCAGTCTCTTAACTTGGATATCAAAGATAGAATCCGGATTGATGTCCTGTCCTTCCTTCTCTTTGATATATGCTGCAAGTTCCGCTTTCTTATCTTTCTTAATTGCCTTGATCTCTGTCAAAAGCGCCTCATCATCAAGATGCTCCAATAATTTTTCAAGTTCTGCTGCATTCTTTTTGTATCCAGCGCCTATTGTCTTTGTGATACATGCTGCAAGTTCTCTGTTGCAGGAAAGCAGCCATCTTCTGAAAGTAATACCGTTGGTTTTATTATTAAACTTCTCAGGATAAATCTTGTAGAAACAATTCAGCTCGGTATCTTTCAGAATTTCTGTATGAATTGCTGCAACTCCATTTACAGAAAAACCATAGTGGATATCAATATGCGCCATATGCACTCTCATATCCCGGTCAATAATCTGTACCTTGGGATCATCATACTGAATTGAAGTTCTCTTGTCCAGCTCCCAGATAATCGGCATCAACTGTGGCACTACCTTCTTTAAATACTTAACTGGCCATTTTTCAAGAGCCTCTGCAAGAATTGTATGGTTTGTATATGCACAAGTTTTTCTGACTACATCTATCGCCTCATCCATATCAAAGCCTTCTTCCTCTGTCAGAATGCGAATCAGCTCAGGAATTACCATCGTTGGATGAGTATCGTTAATCTGAATCACTGCGTGATCATATAATCTGTGCAGATCATAGCCATTTTCTTTCATTTCCTTCAAAATAAGCTGTGCACCGTTGCTAACCATAAAATACTGCTGATAAATACGCAGCAAATGGCCTGCTTCATCAGAATCATCGGGATAAAGAAACAGTGTCAGGTTCTTGTCAATATCAGACTTGTCAAAATCAATACCATCATTGACAATGCTTTCATCAACAGTTTCAATATCAAATAAGTGCAGCTTATTCATGCCCTGCTCATAACCAATGACATCAATATCATAAAGTCTTGACTGTACTTTTTTCTTGCCAAAATACACTGGGAAAGAAATATCTGTTTTGGTCAGCCATGACTGTGCCTCTATCCAGTCATTTTTCTCTGCGGTCTGCTGTCTGTCCTTAAATACCTGTTTGAAAAGACCAAAATGATAGTTTAAGCCAATTCCATCTCCTGGAAGTCCAAGGCTCGCAATGGAATCAAGAAAACATGCTGCAAGTCTTCCAAGCCCGCCATTTCCAAGGGAAGGTTCCGGCTCGATCTCCTCAATATGGTTCAGTTCTTTTCCTTCTTCTTTGAGTACTGCTTCAAGTTCCTCATAAATACCAAGGTTTAGCAGATTGTTGGACAACAGCTTGCCAATCAAAAACTCTGCTGAAATATAATAGACTTTTTTGCTTCCCTTGATTGTTCCTTTGCCTTCCATCATCTCTTTTGTCATGTTGAGAATCGCAATGTAAAGCTGGCTGTCATCAAGCTCCTTAATTGCTTTGCCATACATCTTTTGTGCTACTGCTTCCAAGTTTGTTTTTACGCTCATTTTTTCCTCCATTCTGAAGTGTTTTGTTTTACCTTCTATTTTTTGGTGCTGTTTTTACAGCTTTTTCATCGTTAATACGTTTTGTCATTACAATTAAGATGTTGTCATACGCTCTATGAAATAACATCTAAATATTTTATACGAATTAATTTGTGCGGAAGTATGATGTCCTGACCGCTTCCGCCATCAAGCAGTCTTGAAAGTTCTTCAACTGCATTGGCGGCTATATTATAAAAATTTTGTTTTACTGTATGCATCTGTTTTCCTGCATATCCCATTAGGCTTACCCCATCAAAACCACAAACAGGTCTGTAAATATCCATATCAATCAATGCTTTCATGGCGCCAATTGCCATCAGATCCGAAGCACAGATAATCGCGTCCTTACATCGTGCATACTGCATGGTCAACTTTCTGGCCTCTAGTTCCCGAAAGTTTCCTGTGCGGATTAGCACTGTCAGATCGTTCTCTTCTGCTAACTGTTTCATTCCTGCCAAACGCTCTTCTGACACATAACCATTTTTCTTGCCCGATATATACAGAATTCTTTTGCAGTTGTTTTCCCGCAAAAATTCTTTTGCTACCTCATACTGTGCTTTTGTATTATCAATATGGACACTCGATGTATTCCTGCTGATACCTGGTGCATCAATCAGCACAATTTTAAATTTTTCACTTTCAACAAGCTCCCTTAATACAGTGTCATCTTTGGATAGTCCGCAGATAATTAACCCTTCTATTCCTTGTGACTGAAAATATCTTGTCACTGCCTGGAGATCCATTTCAGCTATCATCGTAAAAAATACAGTAATGATATCCATTCCTTTCTCTTTTGCCTTGTTGATAGCTCCCATGATATACTGCATTGGTATCTCATCTGCTGTCTGTGAATGCCTGGATGCATCTAACACTAGCGCAATGCGGCCTGTTCTTTTTGACGACAACGCCGATGCAATTGTATTGGGTACAAAGCCAAGTTCTGCAATTGCTGCATTGACCTTTTCCTTTGTCTCTTCTTTTACATTCGGGTAGTGGTTCAGCACCTTTGAAACTGTAGAAATCGCTACGCCGGCATGCTTTGCTACGTCTCTTATGGAAACCACGTAATCTCTCACCCTCTTTTTTATTAATGTGCTCTCGGAATCCCTCATGCATCTGGTTTTCCGCCATGACTGTTTATGCTCTCTGTTCAGTTTTAATCTTTCTGTCGATTTTATTCAGTAATTTGCTTTCTTCAGGTTTCATATTCAAGGTTGTGTTCCTTGAAAACACGCTTGGAAAACGTTTTCTTAATCATACAACAAAAATAACGGTTTGTCTACCGTTATTTTAATTTTTTTCATGATTTTGTATTAGTATGTACTTTATTTACCCAAAACTCTGTCAATTGCTGCTAAGATTCTACCCTCTTCAAAAGGTTTTACAACGAAATCTTTTGCCCCATACTGAATTGCCTGTGCCACCATCGCCTGCTGTCCCATTGCAGAACACATGATAACCCTTGCCTGTGCATCAATCTCCTTGATTCGTTTCAGAGCACTGACGCCGTCCATATCTGGCATGGTTATATCAAGCATTACAATATCTGGCTTAATTTCGGCATATCTTTTTACTGCTTCCACGCCATTTCCAGCTTCGCCAACCACTGTGTGTCCATGCGCTTCCAGCATTTTCTTTATTGTCATTCTCATAAATAAAGCATCATCTACCACCATTACATTTGCCACAATATCTTACCACCTTTCAAAAATTTCCCCACTATCATAACACATTTTCCTGGACAATGGAACTGTTATTTTAAATTTCTAATAACAGTTCAGCCTTCGGCTTCCTGTTACAAGCATCAAGCCATGCATAATCGCTTCGCGATGCCTTGATGCACCTCAACCTCAACGTTTTTCCACGAACTTTGCAGCATGTGCAAAGTTCTGCATTGAACTGTTACTAACAATTCCCCCTTCGGCTTCCTGTTACAAGCATCAAGCCATGAAAATAACAAGTAAAATACAATATCCAGCCCCTCTGCCTATAACAAAAGGGCTGGATTCTCTGTATTATCGAGCTTTTCCGACAATCGCAATCACAACAGATCTTGGACACATCATAAACTTATCTTCTCTTGTCCATTTTGTTAATTTGTGATAATTTGTTTCTTTTGTATGTTCAAATTCTGTATTCATAATAATATTCCATTTTCTGCCTTGCGGAAGGTTTGGAAGCTGTACCTCCACTTTCTCCCAAAAAGCATTGATTCCAATATATATAATATCGTCCTCTTTATTTCCTTCTGTACGTCCAGCAAACATGATTCCGATTGTTCGTGTATCCGCTTCGCAACTGCTGTTCCATGCAGTTCTGTTGTGTATGGATACTTCCGGGAATCCGCAGCCGCTTGGTCCAGACCGTCCTCTGAGTATTGGATGCTTTTTGCGCAAATCTATCATAAATTTGCAAAACTCAAACATTTCATTATATTCATCCTTGCGCTTCCAGTCGAGCCATGAAGTAATATTGTCCTGACAATACACATTGTTGTTTCCAAACTGCGTGTTGCAGAACTCATCTCCTGCCAAAAACATTGACGCACCCCTGCTGCACATTAATACTGCAAATGCATTTTTGCGCAGACGGTTTCTCAGCTCCAAAATTTCCGGATTATTCGTCTCTCCCTCAACACCACAATTCCAACTGTTGTTGTCATTCGCACCGTCTGTATTGCGCCAGCCATTTTTCTCATTATGCTTATAATTATATGCATACATATCATACAATGTGAATCCATCATGGCAGTTGATAAAATTGACCGTAGCATTTTCTCCGCGCTTTTCTTTCCCGTACAAATCAAGCGAACCTGTAATACGATTAATGGCAGCCTGCGCCATGCCATGATCTCCTTTTAGGAAGCAGCGCATATCATCACGATATCTTCCATTCCACTCCGCCCAGCGATTCCATGACGGAAAACTTCCTACCTGATAAAGCCCGCCTGCATCCCAAGCCTCGGCAATCAGCTTCACATTTCCAAGGATCGGATCAAATGCAAGGCTCTGCAAAAGCGGCGGTTTGCTCATAGGGGAACCATCCTCATTTCGTCCCATAATAGACGCCAAGTCAAACCGGAAACCATCGACTCTATAAGACACTACCCAATAACGCAGACAGTCAAGAATAAACTGCTGCACAATCGGGTGATTGCAGTTCATAACATTGCCACAGCCACTAAAATTATAATATTTTCCATCAGGAGTCAACATATAATAAATATTGTTGTCAATTCCTTTAAACGAAAAACATGGGCCCAGCTCATTTCCTTCCGCCGTATGGTTAAATACAACGTCAAGAATCACTTCTATTCCTTTGCTGTTTAATTCATGAATTAATCTTCTCAGCTCATTTCCAACTTTATTGAACGACTTATCCGAAGAATAGGAAGCATTGGGTGCAAAAAAGCATACAGGGCTGTATCCCCAATAATTGAGCAGTTTTTCACCGTCTACCACTCGCACATCTTCCATTTCATCAAATTCAAAAATAGGCATAAGTTCTACCGCATTTACACCAAGTTCCAAAAGATACGGTATTTTTTCCCGAATACCTTCAAAAGTGCCTCTGTGCTCTATACCAGATGATTCATCCTGTGTAAAGCCTCGCACGTGCATCTCATAAATTATCATATCCTTGGGTTCTAGACTGCTGTTTTTGAAATTTCCCCAGTCGTATCCGCTGTCTACAACCCTTGCCTTATATATATGTTTGGTAATATCCTTTTTTTCACCCCAATTTTCCTGACCTGCTACAGATTTGGCATATGGGTCCAAAATATATTTTGTCTTATCAAAAAGCATTCCTTTTTGGATATCATACTCTCCGTCAAATTGATATGCATATTCAAATTCTTCAGGATTTAGTCCAAAAACCATCATGGAATATGTGTTGCCCAGACAATAGGACTCTGGGAAAGGTATGATGGCATATGGTTCATCTGCATCCATATGAAAAAGACAGAGACTGCAAGCTGTAGCTCCATTTGAATGAATTGTAAAATTCACGCCTCCTTCTACACGTGTTGCACCATTTTCCAAAAAATTACCTGGTCTTACTTTAAATCCTGCTACCTCGTCTGTCGGCGCATAATATTTCTTTTCTGAAACTGTGTCATCATATAACATATATTCACCTCTTCACTTTATTGCGTACTTCGAAAATCTTCTTTACTCTGATTTTACAGAAATACCTGTTTTTGTAGATTACCTTTGCTGCTTTACAAAAAATTTCCAATTTCCCAACCTGAAACCAAAGGGCAAATTCACAGGAACAAATTCCCAATACCATTATATGAATTATAGGGCAAAAACACACAAAGCTATACACAAAACTATTGCTGTACAAAACGCTTTGTATTCTATTCTACATGATTTGACATAACTACGCAATATTACGAAAAGGATTCACCAATTTTCTGTCAAATTGTATTTTTTTAAGTACATAAATTAGGATTTTTACCTTTTAATCACAAACCGTATATGGCCTTTATCGTCATTTTATATATTTTTTGCAGAAATTTTCGTCTTTATATACATATATCAAATCGTTTCCACTATCAGACAGATTCAAAACCCGCGTCCATCAACGCGTGTCTGTAGCTGGCATACAAGCAATCTGCTTTAGCCGCATACTTCGTTTTTTTGTTCTAATGGATTCTATATTCGCAATCTCCTATAAAGTAAAAAGAGAATGATATGACCTCATAGCCATGCCACTCCCCTTTTTGAACTGTCAGTTATTGTCAGATCTGTTCATCTTCTGTGTTCTCTTTGCTGTCATTGCCTGCTGTGTCAATAATATTCTTGTCGTTCTCTTCTTCTTTTTCAGGTTCTTCTTTCCTTTCAGGATTGGTGATATCGTTTTTCTCGTCTATCTTTTCCTGAACAATTTTTGCAAGCTGTCTGCCATAACTGCTATACATCTCCTGCCAGTTCTGATTGATTGTATTTTCTGCTGCTGCCGCTTGCTTTGCTTCCTGTTGTTTTCTTGCTGCCTCAAGATGCTGGATACCAATGTGCTCCCTTCTTAAATCATTTGCATTCACCACTTCCTGCAATCCCCATCTTCGCTCATAATATGTTTCCATATAAACACTGTCTGCATTTATATTAAATTCGAACGCCACCATATTCTTCTCTCTGGAAGTATACTCATCACTTGCCATCGTTTGCGCAGTATCTCTCGCCTCTGCCAAAAACTTTGCCCTTATCTCCCTGGTTCTCGCTAATCGGTTCAAACCATATTGGCAAATTTCATCAATCGTATCATTCAGATGCATCTCTTTTTTTGCTGTTGATACTCCCATCCACTCTCCGGTTTGTGTGATACCATTCTGTTCCTGGCGGTTCAAGGCTTCTTCTTTCTTTTGAGCACTCTCATCCTCGTCCTTATCTTTTTTCTCTTCTTTATCATCTTCCTCTATCTTATCAAAGCTCTCCAACATCATTAGAAGCTCAGAATTTTTTTTGTTTACCTCTTCCTGATGTATAGAAGACTGTTCTGATGACTTCTGCGCCTCCTGCTCTCTTCTTCGTTCCTCTGACTGCTCAAGCGCTTTCATTCGGGTAAGTTCCTGCAAGGCTGCCTGCTTTTTCTCCAGTGTTTGTTTCCAATGCTCTTGCCTTTCAAAACTGTTATTTGCATCATCTATATATTTTCCCCATATACGAACCAGTCTTGTCAGTTCATCATATTCTTCATTTCTCTGGGTCTGTTCTGTATCCCACTCCTGTTGTTCAGTCTGAGGCTGTTGTGTATCCTGCTTCTGACTGTCTTCCTGCATCTTTTTCCACATATCCCTTGCTTCTGGGGAAATCGTAGTCTCTACAGGACTTGTTCTCTTTATGGATATTTCATCGGACAGCATTTGGCGACGCGCCTGCCACGCACTCTTATCCACTTTCGGTCTGCTATTTGCAAGCAGCCTGTGAAAACCATTCATCTGAATCTGCATAATCATTCTCCTTCCTTGTTTTGATTCAATTTGTAACTCCTTTTACGCTAATATGCAAACGATGCCTTATATGTTTCATCGGCATTTTTCTTTCATTTTGTTATATCTTTTGAAATTTAAAGAACTATCTTGTTTAAAATCAAACAAGGAAGATTTCTTCTCCTACTCGCGCACCAGACGCAGGCGGCTTTGCAACATTATGTTATAAACAGTATGAACATTCCGAAAAGTACGAGAATTTAATTAAAATATTGCTTGAAAATGAAGCTAATCCTATTTCCACGGACAAGAAAAATTCCTTAAGGAACGTTTTTTTCGAGTCCAAGCCATTCGTTTACTGTTTCCACAGCATAACCAACCGCCTGCGCTATCTTTTCAATATCAAGTCCCATTTTATACAGGTTTCCAGCTACTTCCCGAGCTTTTTTTTGCTCAGACTCTTTCCTCATTTCCTGAATCGCCTGACACACATCGACCACCTTCTCTTTTTCATCATATTTCATGCCCGAATTTGTAATTGTTTCAATCACATCCGCCGCCCTGCGCTCCACTTCTCGGAAACGCTCTTCATTGGCAGCCAACACCCTGCTTAAGTTTTCTTTGTTCTTCGAATACTTGATGAATAGCATGACTTCCCGCAGGCTGGACTGGAACTTCATAATCTCATCAGACATCTGTGCCGGAGCGATCAGCCGCATATGGTAATTGTCCATGCAAGCAAGTACCTCTGGGTCTGAAACATCCATCATTTCAAACAGGCTTAACGGCCCATCCCACTCTTCCGAGCCGAAAAATATAGTCACTGTGATGGACGGAATCAGTCTGTCCTCCGTCCAAAAACCACTTAAGAATTCACCCGTGTTTGGCGTTTTCTTGCCTTCTTCAGTAGAAGTTTCTCCCTGTTTCTTTTTCTGCTTCATTTCCTTCCGATGTGATTTAGCCGCCTCCTCCACTTGACCCGCATACTCCAACGCATCATAAAGATTGTTCTTCACAGCCATAGCATAATGAATTTCAGTCTGGTTCTCTGCTCCGTAAAGGACATATTCCATCTTTCCATCTGTCATTGCCGCATACAGTTTTTGCACATCACGGAATCTCTGGATGGGCACCACAACGCCATCCGCGCCATATGGCAGAGCAATTTTAGTTGAATCACGCTCAGTAAGATGCTCCGGCAAAATCACCTGCCTCCCACCATAAATATAGTAATTAAAAATGTCGGCAAACACTCCTGCATCTTTTACATAATCCTTTGTAACCGTATCCGCTTTCAACGGCATTCACCGCCTTCCCACAAAAAGTAAATGACAAGTGTTATTTCTGCTAAATCAAACTGCCTTACTATAATTCCATTATACCGAATAAAACGCCTTTTTTCAAGCATAGCTGGCGCTCATTCATTTTTCGGAAATGCTATCGTTAAAAAAAGAGAGTGATATGACCTCATAGCCATGCCACTCCCTTTTTTGAACTGTCAGTTATTGTCAGCGTTTTTCGTCCTCTGTGTCCTCTTCACTGTCTGTTGTGACAATCGCTGTCTTGTCATTCTCTTCTTCTTTTTCAGGTTCTTCTTTCCTTTCAGGATTGGTGATATCGTTTTTCTCGTCTATCTTTTCCTGAACAATTTTTGCAAGTTCCCTGCCATAACTGCTATACATCTCCTGCCAGTTCTGCATGATTGTATTTTCTGCTGTTTCTGCCTGTCTCGCTTCCTGTCCTTTTTTTGCCGCCTCAAGATGGCGAATGCCCATATGTTCTGTCCTTAAATCATTTGCATTTGCCACCTCTCTTAATCCCCATTGTCTTTGACAAAACATTTGTTTATCATAACTATATGATGCATTCGAATTAAAATTAAAAATAAAATCTTTCTTTTCTCTTAATGTGTATATATCACTATCTACCATTCGTTCAATGCTTTTTACTTCTGTTTCTATTGTGTCTATCATCCATTCCACTTCATCCAATGTGTTCAGCCCATACTGGCTAATTTCGTCAACTGAATTGAAGAAATGCATTTCTTTTTTTGCGGCTGATATCCCCAACCATTCCCCATTTTGTATGATACCATTTTGTTCCTGTTTGTCTGCCGCTTCTTCCTTTTGAACATTGTCGTCACTATCCTTATTTTCTTTATTATTTTTCTCCTCTTCTTCCATCTTATCAAAGCTTTCAAGCATCATAAGCAGTTCCGCGTTTTTCCGATTCATTTCTTCCTGATGCATGGTAGACTTTTCCGATGACTTTTGCATCTCCTGTTCTCTTCTTCTTTCCTCTGACTCCTGAAGTGCTTTCATCTGGCTAAGTTCTCGTAACGCTGCCTGCCTCCTTGTCAGGGAATCTTTGTGTTCCTCTGTTTCATAACTGTGGCGCAGTTTCGATACATTGCTTTCTATGGAATACGTAAATTCTAACATTCTTAGTATGTCATCATCTTGCAATGACTCTGGCTCCTGCTCCTGTCCCACTTCCTGCTCTTGCTGGGCTTTCTGCTCCTGCAGCTTTTTCCACATATCCCTTGCTTCTGGGGAAATCGTAGTCTCTACAGGACTTGTT
>OFFL01001717.1_pt1 | contig 14290 bp, 17 predicted proteins | sample 1521391 | NCBI WGS metagenome assembly OFFL01 (sample SAMEA3504082, study PRJEB24116) | mouse gut metagenome | biome: mouse gut; feature: mouse-associated habitat; material: faeces | place: Denmark | collected 2011
TTGCCCCCGATATAGCCCGCCGTGAACCGCTGTTCACGGCGTTTATCTTTATTGCGGCGGCGCCCTTGTCCCTGATTTTTTTCAAAAGAATATCCGCCCGCTCGTCGGCAAGGTCGCCCTTGTTCAAAACGTATAAAACTGGCTTTGCGCCCGCAAGCCTTTTCAGCCTTTGGTTGAATGAAGCGGCGGGGCAACGCGCGTCCAACACAAAAACAACCCCGTCCACTATGGAAAGGTGCTTTTCCATCATTCTCATTGCCGCGGTCATATGACCGGGGAACCACTGAATAGTTTTCATATAATCCTTATTCACAAATTTCTCGCTTAGCGGAAAGCTACGAAATTTCGTGAGTGTAAGGGCGCTGCCCTCGCGGTTGCAATACTAAGCGCCCTCATATAATATAATTGCAACCGCTCACCCGCTGAGGCGCAAGTTTGCGCAAATTGGGTGCGCTAAGCAAAAAATGTGATTTTTGCTTGCGCCGCAAATTATTTATTATTGTTTTTTTCTTAAATCGGGGCGGCGGGTGCGCGTAAGCCGTTCGCTTTCCGCCCTGCGCCAGTCGTCGATTTTTTTATGGTCGCCAGATAAAAGCACTTCGGGTACCTTCAGCCCCTTGTACTCCGCGGGGCGGGTATATTGCGGGTATTCCAGCGAGCCGTTGGCAAAGCTTTCGTCCACAAGCGAGCCCTGCGCAATAACCCCGTCCACATACCTTGCAACGCAGTCGCAGACGACCATTGCGGGCAGCTCGCCGCCCGTCAGAACGTAATCGCCTATGGAAATTTCTTCATCGATATACAAATCTATCACGCGCTGGTCAACGCCCTCGTAATGCCCGCACAGCAAAATTATATGCTCGTACGCTAAAAGCGAAAAAACCTTGTCCTGTCTGAGCGTTTCGCCCTTTGGCGAAAGATAAATTCTGTGAGCCCTGTGTTCGGGGTCGACAGCCTCTATTGCAGAGCCTATGGGCTGAGGCATCATGACCATACCCGCGCCGCCGCCGAAAGGATAGTCGTCGCACTTAAAATGCTTGTTGTCGGCAAAATCGCGGATATTTACAAGGTCTATTTCTATCTTCCCCGCCTCTACCGCTCTGCCCGTTATGCTTGAAAACAGCGGAGTGAACATTTCGGGAAAAAGCGTAAGCACCGTGATTTTCACAGAGAAACTTCCTTAAATCTTTTTTTATTGACAGTAATGCGCTTGTTTGCAACGTCCACGCTCTCTATAACGCCGTCCGCCGCGGCAAAGCTTACTTCGCCCTTGGGCGTTTCAAGCGTGTATACGTCCGTTTTTGCGGGGGTAACGGAAGCAACCGTGCCTATCTGCTCTCCGCTTGCCGTCACAACCTCGCAGCCGGTCAAATCGGCAATATAATATCTGCCGTCGGGCGGCTTGGGCAGCTCGCTGCGGAATACCTCGATTTCTTTCCCGCGCAAAAGCTCGGCGGCGTTTCTATCCGCAATGCCGCGCAGCACGGTATAGGCAAACTCGCCCTGCGCGCGTACGGACATAACGGCGTACTCCTCCCCGCCGATAAACACGCGCTTAAAGCTTTTCAGCTCCTCTGCGCTGTCCAAAAAGACCTTCACCTTTACTTCGCCGCGGATACCCTGCGGCTTTAAAACCGAGCCTATACTTATTTTCTGTTCCATAATTTTATTTTAATATGCAAAATAAGCCGAGCGGCTTGCGTTCGGCTTTTTGTATGACAAAAAAACTAAGCTTTTTCCTTAATTTCCACAACGTAGCGCTTGCTGTCGCGGGGCGTGGAAGCGCTTACAAGCGTCCTTAAAGCCTTGGCAATTTTGCCTTGCTTGCCGATTACCTTGCCCATGTCGCTTGCATTCAGAAGCACCGTTACCTCTATAACGTTCTCCTTTTCTTCTACAAGGTATTCGATTTCGTTCTTCTTTTCGGCAAAGCTTTCAACAACGTACTTAATAAGCGTCTGAACGTTATTAACCATAAATTTTGCTCCCTCGGGGGCGGAAACTTTGGGATATGTGCCCCCCAATCTGTAAATTTAAGCCGTTTAAAGCTTAACGCATAAACTGCAGAGAAGCGAGCAGAACAAGGAGCGCGAGCATTTTCAAGGGGAGTTTACTTTGCGTAAATGACCCGAAGAAAAGCGGAGCGCGACAATGTTATGCGATGCTTATATGCGGTTTAATCAGTCTTTTTTCTTCTTCTTATCGTTGGTCTTGGGCGCGGAGGGCTTGCTGCTCTTTTCCATTGCGCCGACTGCTACAAGATAGCTTTTTACCGTTTCGGTGGGCTGAACGCCGTTTGCAAGCCATTTTTTAGCTTTTTCAACGTCGATGTTGATTTCCGCGGGCACCTTTACGGGGTTAACGTAACCGATTTTGTCGATATACTCGCCCGAGCGCGCCTTGCGCGAATCGATAACAACCACACGGTAAAAGGGGCTTTTTTTGTCGCCCATTCTCGTAAGTCTCATTTTAACTGCCATTTTTTTATTCTCCTGTTTATATAAAAATTTTTATTTATTTAAAGCATATATGGGGGTTAACCGCTAAAAGGGCAACCGTCTTTTGCCGCTTTTAAGCTGCTTCATAAGCTGCTTTGTCTGGTCGAACTGCTTCAAAAGCTGGTTGACCTCCTGCACGCTTGTGCCCGAGCCCGCCGCAATTCTCTTCTTTCTGGACGAGTTTATTATTGACGGCTCTGTCCGCTCGCGTTTGGTCATAGATAAAATTATCGCCTTTGTGCGCTCTATACGGCTTTCGTCTATATCCTCCGCCTTTACCTTAGAGCCGCCCGGCATCATTGCCAGAAGCGCCTGCGCCCCGCCCATTTTTTTCATGCTCTCGAACTGCGTTAAATAGTCCTCCAGCGTAAAGCTGTTTTCAAGCATCTTTTTCTGCATGGACTTGGCTTGCTCTTCGGTGACGGCCTCCTGCGCCTTTTCAATAAGCGTCAGCACGTCGCCCATACCTAAAATACGCGACGCCATTCTGTCGGGATAGAAGGGCTCTAAATCGGTCAGCTTTTCGCCCACGCCGATAAATTTGATGGGCTTGCCCGTAACCGCCTTTATTGAAAGGCACGCGCCGCCGCGGGTATCGCCGTCGAGCTTGGTCAAAATTACGCCCGTCACCTCTAACCGCTCGTTAAAGGTTTTTGCAACGTTTACGGCAACCTGACCCATCATGCTGTCAACCGTCAGCAGAATTTCGCTTACGTCAACGGCGCTTTTGATATTTTCCAGCTCCTGCATAAGCGGCTCGTCGATTTCAAGTCTGCCCGCAGTATCTATAATCACCGTATCGAAGCCCATAGAGCGCGCGTGCTCCACCGCCTCCTTCGCGGTTTTGACAGGGCTTTGCGTGCCCTTTTCAAACACCTCCGCACCCGCGTTTTTGCCGACTACTTTAAGCTGGTTAATCGCCGCGGGACGGTAAATATCGCACCCTACCAAAAGCGGTTTTTTGCCGTTCTTTTTCAAATTTACGGCAAGCTTGCCGCAAAGCGTGGTCTTGCCCGCGCCCTGCAATCCGCACATCATAATTACGGTAGGCGGCTTGGGCGCAACCGTCAATTTCTGATTGGTGGAGCCCATAAGCGCGATAAGCTCTTCATTTACTATTTTAATGACCTGTTGGGCGGGGTTAAGGCTCTTTAAAATTTCCTGCCCGACAGCCTTTTCGGATACGTCCGCACAGAATTTTTTTGCGACCTGAATATTTACGTCCGCCTCTAACAGCGCCACGCGCACCTCGCGCATTGCCGTCTTGATTTCCAGCTCGGTAAGCCGTCCGCGCTTGGTCAGCTTTGAAAATATATGATTTAATCTCTCCGAAAGGGAGGAAAATGCACCCATTATATACCTATTTAGTCAGCCTTATCGGCTTTGCCGAACGATTTCAGTCCGCTTTGTCTGCTTTGCCGCCGAAGCCTTGCAGAATTTTTATGACCTCTTCTGCGGGAACGGCATACTCTGCACGCTCCGCCTTGGTTTTATCCGCCCAAGCGTCCAAATCACTTACAAGCCCTGCAAATTTCAGCTTTTTTTCGTACTCTTCAAGCTGCTTTTGACAGTTTTTCAGACATTCGGACACCGCCTGACGGGTTATTCCCTTTTCGTCGGCTATTTCCGAAACCGTCAAATCGAGATTGAAGTATAAATTTGTAAGCTCCTGCTGGGTGGGCGTCAACAGCCCGTTATAAATATCCCACAGCCGCATAAAAGAAATTTTGTCCATAAACTGTAAAGCAATTCAGCTTGACACTATAATACCACCGCAAAAAAAATCTGTCAAGCATTTTTTCTTGACAGACTAAAAATTATGTTAATCATTTTCTTGCGGTTTTTCTTCCCAAAAATTACAACCGCACACAAACGGAAAGCCTATGCTCTCTTTACAAGTCAGCACCCGCCTTTTGCAGTGCCCGTAATCAATCGGCTCGAACAACCGCTTTTCCTTTACATAATATTGAAGAAAGTGCTTGCAGTTAAAACAAGAGGCACTATTTTCATCGTTTGACATACATTCACCATAATACGCGTTTCGCGGTTTTTACGTTAAGAGTATAGCACGCGTTTCGCGTACTGTCAACGCGTTTCGCGGTTTTATGGTAGAGTTTTTTTATGATACTTAAAGAAAGATTGAAAGAATTGCGCGTTGAAAGGGGTTTAAAGCAAAAGGACGTTGCCGACGCGTTGGAAATTTCCGTAAGCTGTTACGGCGGATACGAGCAAGGCTACCGCGAACCCGATTTGAAAACGCTTATAAAAATCTGTAAGCTGTTTGAAACTTCTTCCGATTTCTTATTGGGATTATCAGATTATTAATACTACGGAAAAAGATTAAATTTAAAGAGATTAAGAAATTTAAGGGAACAGAAAAAAATTTCACAGCTTAAGCTTGCAATGGATTTAAATATGAACCAAAACAGTATCAGCCGCTATGAAACGGGAGAATATCAGGCTGATTACGAAACATTGATAAAGCTTGCAGATTATTTTAATGTTTCGGTTGATTACCTGCTTGAAAGAACGGATAACCCTAAGATAAACAGATAAGCTTTGTATATGTACGGACAAAGAATAAAAGAAATTCGACAGGAAAAAGGCTTAACGCAATCGCAGTTAGCCGAAATGCTTTCAACCACCCAAAGCACCGTAGGAAAATACGAGCGCGAAGAAATTCAGCTTACTGTTGATACAATTATAAAAATCTGCAAGGTATTTGAAGTTTCGGCAGATTATCTTTTGGGTTTGGAAGATTGATTATTGAGGGCACATTATAAAAGAAATACTGTTAAATTACCGGATTTTTAACAAAATTCTTTATTTTTTAACAAAGCGCGCCGCCGTTTAAACAAAAAATATTTTAATTTGACAGAAATCTGCCGTTATGATAAAATTTATTCGGTTAGTTTAATCGATAACTGTGGGAAGAGTGAAGCTTTATGTGTAAAGAAATCGACGGCGTCGCTTACGACACCGCAAAATCTACTATAGATAAAAAATTCACCTACGGTGCCCCCGGCGACCCTTGCGGCTATGAAGAGACCTTATATATAACGAGCGACGGCAGATATTTTATCTACACCTACGGCGGAAAGAAATCAAAGTACCCCGAAGAGAACGTAACCCCTATCGAACGGGACGACGTTAAAAGCTGGATACTTTCGCACTGATTACCAAAGAAATAAATTTTAACCCTTGGGTGAAGTTTATATCGAAAGCCCTTTTACTTACTTTGGGTAAGTAAAAGGGCTTTCTTTTTTTGCACTGCCCGCTTGGCCCGACCGCAAAAATAACAAACCCTGCGCCTATACGTCGGTGCAGGGTAGCCTTCTATTTAATTTTGATTCGGAAATCGCCTCCGCACGGTTACCATAAGGCCAATCGGCTTAAAAACCGTGCAGCAGGTATTGCGCCATACCTTCTGCGTATCAATCAACCGTCTGCCGGAATCAGATTTCCCCCGTAAAGTTGTACATCGGAGTTTACCTTCCTTGTCCTTCAATCGTTTTGGCGTAAAATAAAATCATCTTACTTTACCTCCCAAACAGTTTTCCCTTTAATTTTTGCCCTCTGTCATACAGAAACGGCCGCCGCATCCTTCCGCGGCCTTAAAATTGAACCTTGACCCGCTTTCGCGGCTACTTATATTTCATATAGCTTACCTCGTGGATTAATGTTGGTACCTAACATTTTGTGTAAGTTATTTTCTTTTCTGATTTCATTATAGCACAGTTGAGCGGTTTGTCAACCCCTTTTTTTAAATTTCTTGTAATTTTCATATATTTACCAAAAACCGCCGCGCGCAAAATTTTGGCAAAAGCAGCGCAAATTTATTTACATTATTTTAAATTCGTCATATAATACGGTGCGGTATGAGTAATTTTTTATTAGCCTTCGAGGGCTTTAAGGGCAACACGGCAATCGGGTTTGTGGCGGTGCTTGCAATAATACTTTTTGCAACCAAATTTTTCGGGATACTGTTCAGGCGCATAGGCTTGCCTCAGGTTCTCGGCTACATAATCGCGGGCATACTTGTCGGCCCGTCAATTTTCGGCGAGCTGTTTTATAAATGGTTCGGCGGCGGCTTCTGCTTTATCGGCTTCGAGGACGGCGGATACATTTCTCTGCTGTCCCTACCCAAAGAAAACGCGCTTGAAATTTTCGCAAAAATTGGTGTGCTGTTGCTTATGTTTTCAACGGGGCTGGAAACTAATTTGAAGGAGCTTAAAAGCACCGGACTTGCCGCGGTTTTAATGGCGACTTCGGGCGTTGCCGTACCGCTTTTGCTCGGATTTTTAATATCCCTGCCCTTCGGCAATATCGGTCTGGGCTTTTCCGACCAAACAAGACTTTTCCGCGGAATTTTTATCGGCACCATACTAACCGCAACCAGCGTTGCCATAACCGTTTCGGTTTTGAAGGAGCTTGGCAAAATCAACACCAAGCTGGGCACTACGATTATTTCCGCCGCGATTATTGACGACGTAATCGGCATTGTTCTGCTTTCGGTAGTCACGGGCATAGCAAAGGGCAAAGCGGGCATTACGGAAAACGCAAACGGCTTCGAGGCGTTTAAATCGACCATATACGGCACCGTAATAATGATTGTGTGCTTTTTTGTGTTTGCCGTGCTTGCGGGCTTTGTAATATCAAAGCTGTTTAAATGGATGGATAAGCGCTGGCCCACGCACCACCGCATACCCATTTTCGCAATGGCGGTATGCTTCGGCTACAGCTGGATTGCGGAAGAAATTTTCGGCGTTGCAGATATAACGGGAGCCTTTCTTGCGGGCGTTGTGCTGTCCACAGACATACGCGCAAGCCGCTATACCGACCGTCAGGTCGAGGTAGACACCTACACCGTTTTTGCCCCCGCGTTTTTTGCAAATATAGGTATTTCCAGCATTTCGTTCGCAAAGCTCGACCCGCGCATTCTGCTGTTTGCACTGCTTGCCGTGCTGTTGGGGCTTATAGGCAAAATAATCGGTTGCGGCGCAATCTGCAAGGCGTTTAAATACAGCTGGCGCGAAAGTGCAATCGGCGGCGTAGGCATGATGGCGCGCGGCGAGGTTGCGCTGATTGTCACCTCTGCGGTAATCGATACCGAAACGCTTGGAGGGTATGCGCTGTCGCCAGATTTTATGATTATGACGGTACTGCTTATACTTGTGTCCTCTATACTTACGCCCGTTTTACTTAAAGTATTATACGGCAAAGATAAGCCGAATGCCCTACCGCCCGTCGATGCGCCGACCGCACCGACCGCACCGCCCACGTCGTCCGCTCCGACTGAGCCGACTGAGCCGTCCGCGCCGACTGAGCCGACTGAGCCTCCCGCACAAACAATTGAAAATTAATTGAATGGCGCGCCCGAATTACTCGGGCGCGCCGCATTTTTATGTATTCAGTTAAGCACAACGTCCTTTAAGCCTTCGTACCTTTCCGCCGCTATCCGCGCAAGCTCCGCCGTGTCGAACGCGCCGCAAAACGCCTCGTCGGACAGCGCCTTTGCGGTAAAAACAGCCTCTACGGGGAATTTGAGATTTTTTATTTCCGACAGAATTTTTCCGCTCTGGCGGGTACCCATAAAATCGCCGCCGCCGCGCAGCTTTAAGTCTGCCTCTGCAATCTCGAAGCCGTCCGTGCTGTTTTTTATAACGTTCAGCCGCTCGCGCGCCTCTTCGCTGTCCGCGCCCATCAGCAAAAAGCAATAGCTTTTCTTATCGCCGCGCCCCACGCGTCCGCGCAGCTGGTGCAGCTGGGAAAGCCCGAACCTTTCTGCATTGTAAATAATCATTGTGGTTGCGTTGGGCACGTCCACGCCCACCTCGACAACCGTTGTGGAAACAAGGCAGTCGTATTCTCTGTTTTTAAACGCCTGCATAATCCCGTTCTTCTGCTTGTCCTTCATTTTGCCGTGCAAAAGCGCAATTCTTACCCTCGGCATTTTCGCCCGTAAATCCTCGTACAGCTCGGTTACGGACATAACCGTGCCCTCGTCGTCGCCCTCGATTTTGGGGCATACGAAATAGGTCTGATTGCCCTCCCGCGCCTGCTCGGAAATGTATTTATACATATCGTTATACTTGCGCTCGGGAATAATTGCCGTGGATATATCCTGCCGCGAACGCGGTTTATCCTTGATTGTAGCCACGTCCAAATCGCCGTAAAATATAAGCGAAAGCGTGCGCGGAATGGGCGTTGCGGACATTATAAGCACGTCGCAGCCGTCACCCTTTTCCGACAGCGACGAGCGTTGAGCCACGCCGAAGCGGTGCTGTTCGTCGCAGACCGCAAACGCAAGCCTTGCAAACTGCACGTCGCCCTGAATGACCGCATGCGTGCCGCAAAGTATACTGCATTTGCCGCTTGCAACGGCCTTTTTAATCTCCCGTTTTTCCGCCGCGGGGGTAGAGCCCGTCAGCACCGCGCTTTCGTAATCGGGAAAATACCGCTTCAAAAGCTCGCCGTTCTGGCGCGCCAAAACCTCGGTAGGGGCAAGCATAACCGCCTGATAACCCGATTTGACCGCCATATATATGCCCGCGAAGGCAACTGCGGTCTTTCCGCTGCCCACGTCGCCTTGCAAAAGCATATTCATTTTATGCGGCGAATGCACGCAATCGAAAATTGTGCCGACAGCCGACTTCTGCCCCTCGGTAAATTCGAATTGATAGCGGGATATGAAGGAGTTAACGTCCTCCCGCGTGACCGTATACGCGTTAAGCCGCGCCTCCTCTCGCCCGCCCTTAATCACCTTAAAGGCGGAAATCAGCAGAAAATACTCCTCTATCGCAATGCGCTCGGACGCCTGCCTTATATCCTCGCGGTTCTGCGGGCAATGCAATTTATAATACGCCTCCGCAAGCGGCAAAAGCTTATACTTTTTTTGAATTGGTGCGGGGATATGGCTTAACAACGGCACTTTTTTAAGCGCCTGCCTTACCGCCGCGCGCACTATACCCTGCGTTAAGCTGCCCGAAAGCGAGTATACGGGAATAAACCCTTTCAGCACCGAATTTCTGTCCGCGCGCTCGATTTGCGGGTTTACCATCTGGCAACCGAAGCCGTATTTGTTCTGCACTCTGCCGTAAAAAAGGTACTCTCCCCTGTCAACCTTGGTCGCCATATACATCTGGTTGAACCAGATTGCGGTGAACATACAGCCGTTCTGCTGGCAAAGCGCCTTGACGAACGGACGGCGGGCATAGCGGTTTACCTCTACGTTCAAAACCTCGCACAGCGTTAAAATGACGTCGTTGTGGTACGCGTCCTTAAGCATTGTGACGCAGCTTAAATCGAGGTAGTCGCGCGGGTAATGCCGCACAAGCTGCTCGCAGCTGTAAATATTCAGTTTGTTGAAGTCCTTTTCCCGCTTTTCGGAAACGAACCTTAAAGACGTTAACTGCATATTTGTAAATTAATAGGGAAGACTTTTGTCTTCCCCCTTTCGATTTTAATATTTGCGACGCTTATAAAAAATTATTCAAGTGAAACCATATAATAATACACGGGCTGTCCACCGAAGTGGAAATCGACGTCGCAGTCGGGGTACTCCTCCGCAAGCTTTTCCGCAAGCGCCTGCGCGTCCTCCTCCGTCACTTCCTTGCCGTAATAAAGCGTTATCATTTCGTGCTCGTCGTTTTTAAGCGCCTTTACAAGCTTCAACGTGGTTTCGTCTATATTTTCGCCCTTGGCAAGAATGCGCTTGTTGTCAAGCCCTATAATGTCGCCCTCTTTCAGCTTGAAGCCGTTCATGGTCGTATTTCTTACCGCGTAGGTAACCTGACCGGAGGAAACGTTATCTATTGCGTGGGTCATATTCGTCTTGTTTTCGGGCACGGACGCGTCCGCATTAAACTGCAACGCCGCCGCAAAGCCCTGCGGTACGTTTTTGGTGGGAATAACGTGTATAGTGCGGTTAGTCACAAGCGCCTTGGCCTGCTCTGCCGCAAGTATTACGTTGCTGTTGTTGGGGAATACGAAAACGTTGCTTGCGTTTATCTTCTGAACGGCGTCCGCAATATCCTGCGCAGACGGGTTCATGGTCTGACCGCCCTCTATTACTCTGTCGCAAAGCAAGTCCTTGAAAATTTCTTCAAGTCCGCTGCCCGCGCAGATTGCAAGCATGCCCATTTCCTTCTTTTCCGCCTCTAATTTGGCTTTAAGGGCGCGGTTTTCTTCGAGCATGTTTTCTATTTTTATTCTGTCAAGCTCGCCAAGCTCCAACGCATAGCTAAGCGCAACGCCGGGGGTGTTGGTGTGAACGTGCACCTTAACAAGCTCCAAATCGCCTATACAGATTACGCTGTCGCCTATTTGCATAAGCTTCTCTTTAAGCCTGTCGATGTCCGCAAGGGTGGTTATCTGTTTTAAATTGATTACGAAAAATTCCGTGCAGTAGGCAAACTCTATATCGCCCAAATCGAGGTTGATAATGTCCGAATTATCGCCGAAAACGTCGTCCTCGCTCTTGTTGCTGTCCATCGCCTCGGTAGGAATTTCCTCGAGGTCGGTATCCTCGCCCGAAATTGCCGCAAGGAATCCGCGCATAATGGTCATTAAGCCAACGCCGCCGCTGTCCACAACGCCCGCCTTCTTTAAAACGGGCAGCAGCTCGGGCGTGCGCGCAAGCGCTTCGTCGCCCACCTCGATAAGCGCGGTAAGGTAGTCCACAAAGTCCTTATGCTTGCTTGCAAGCTTTGCCGCCGCCTCGCTCATGCAGCGTACTACCGTTAAAATCGTGCCTTCCTTGGGAATGGAAACGGCGCTGTAAGCAACCTTTGTGCCCGCCTCCATCGCCTTTGCGAAGGTTTTTGTATCGAAGCTGTCCTTTGTTTCCTTAATAACCGAGCAAATTCCGCGGAAAATCTGGGAGGATATAACGCCCGAATTGCCGCGCGCGCCCTTCAACGCGCCCTTTGACACCGCGTCGCAGATTTCCTGAAAGCGGTTTGAAGAGCATGCGTTCATCTCTCTTACCGCCGATTGAAGTGTAAGCGACATATTTGTACCCGTGTCGCCGTCGGGAACGGGAAAGACGTTTAAAGCGTCAACTTTAGCTCTGTTTATTTCAAGCATTCTCGCACCGGAAAGAACCATTTTGCGAAACTCGGTGCTGTTTATCGTTTTCTGCATAATACTCCTGAAATTATGTGTGTACAAATATAATTTGGTGTGTTCTGGTTTTTTTGCAAACAAAAAGTAAAGCCGCCCCGCAAAAGCACGGTTTTACAGCTTTACCCCGATAATATTCACGTCCACGGTGTCAACAATCATTCCCGTGAAGCGCTCTACCTTGTATTTAACGCCCTCTTTAAGCGATTCGGCAACGGCGTTTATCGAAACCCCGTATTTTATAACCACGTTAATATCGATAAAAATTCTGTCGCCGGAGGTAACAACCTTAACTCCGCGCCCATCGGGCTGCTTTTTAAGAAGCTCGGAAAGGGAATCGGTAAGCGAACGGGAGGCCGTATCGACTATACCGTAGCATTCCAGCGCAGCGTTTTTAGCCACCTTTGCGATGGCTTGGTCGGATATTGAAATTTTTCCGTACACGTTGCTTGTATTTACCGACATTTTCTGCTCCTTATACGCAAAATATTTTAAACTATTTTATTTCAATTTGCAAGTGTTTCCCGACAAATATCTTAATTTCGTTGTATTGAAATAAAAGCCGCTTTAAATTATTTTGTAAAATACTCAAAAAAATAAAACTTAGGCAGCGTTTTTGATTGATTTTTTTTAAAATGCGTGTTATATTATTCAAGGTCGATTTTATGCGACCTTATTTTTAACCTTAAGAATTTTACCCCACGGAGGTGCTATAAATTATGTCAAGAGTTTGCAGCGTATGCGGAAAAGGTCAGACTACGGGCAACAACGTAAGCCACTCGAAAAGAAGAACCAGAAGAACCTTCAAAGCCAACGTTCAGAAGGTTTCTTACGTTGAAAACGGCAAGACGGTTACGGGATATGTTTGTACGCGTTGCCTTAAATCCGTTGAAAGAGCGTAAGGCTTTTTCATTTTGAATTGAAGCATTAAAAAGACAGCCGTCGGCGCAACACCTTGCGCCGACGGCTTTATTTATGCCTTATTATAAATTGCGTTGAAGTGTTTTTCCGCCTCAATCAGGTCGGAATTATCGAACGGCGTCGAAATCTGCTTGTCCTTGTACTCTTTATTGTCAATCTCTATCGCCGCCCATTGCTCCTCGCTTCCCTCAAAATACACATTTTTAAGCGCGCCGTCGTGATGAAAAGCATGCCCGTAATACAGCTTACCGTCGCTGAACTTCGCGCCCTCGATTGCTTTAAGCGTCTGCGGAAGATAAACGTCCTCCAACGCAAGGCAATACCCGAACACCCCCGCATATAGCGTTTCCACCCTCGCGTTTACAACTGCAAGCTTCAACCTCTCGCAGGAATGGAACGCGCCGTAGCCTATGCCCATATAGGTAACCGTAAGCAGCTTGCCGTCCTCGTCCTTCTTCTGCTCTCCGTTTTCGTCAAGGTCGGGCACGGTTTCGTCGTGGACGCTTGCGGGAATAACAATTTCCTCCAAGCCCGTCTGATAAAATGCGCGGTAGCCTATTCTTTCAAGCACTTCGGGCAGCTCGACCGAGCTAAGCGAAGCGCACCCCATAAACGCCATAGGATAAATCAGCTTAACCGTTTCGGGAATATTCACGCTTTTAAGGTTCTCGCATGCGGCAAAGGCGCCGTTCATAATCGCCTCTACCCCGCTTCCGTCCTCAAAAACAACCTCTCTCAGGTTGGCGCAGTACATAAATGCGGAAATCCCCACGCTTTTAACCGATTTGGGTATGGTTATTTTGGAAATATTTGTGCTTGCAAAGCCCTGATTTGCAATAGCCGTCACGGGGAAAGCGCTGTCGCCCTCGCCGTAAACCGCGGGAATAACAACCTCGCCGCCGAGGGCGCCCGCAAAGCCCGTCACCTTCACCGTGTAAGAGGCTTTGTCCTCGTTGAGGGTGTACCGAATACCCGCCTTACAGCCCGAAATAAAGGGCACGCACGATATAAGCATTAACGCCGCGACAACCGCGACCGCTATTCTCTTTCTCATTTTTTCACCGTTACAATAAAAATGCATAAAAATTTTATCATAACGCCGCAAAAAATGCAAGTGAAATATTTTTTGCTTAATGTCCCGCAGCCGAAGTCCACAGCCTACACCTTAAAGCATACGGACATTTTTTTCTTTTTGCGGGTGAAAGCGCGCCGTTAGAACGTTAGAACAATGCCCGCACCCTATTTTGCAAAATTTTCCGTTAAATTCAGCATAATGGCGAACAAAATATATACACGTTTCGCACAGCGCCTGCGTTTTACAATTTTTCATAAAATTTTCCTTAATTAACGATAGCACAGTACTAAGCTATGGCTTAGTATATTTATCTGAAAGTAGTCTATCATATTTTTTATGAAAAACAAAGCGGTTTTACAAAATTTTTTATTAATTTCTGCCGTAGCCAAAAGAATTGACGAGCTTTTAAAGAAAAATAATCTTACGCAGTACAAGCTGTCTAAGCTTGCGGGCGTTGCAGAGCCTACTATAAGCGGAATTCGCCGTCAGCGCAATAAAACCGTCAGCTTGAACGTAGTTTATGCTATTGCAGAGGGCTTTGGCATGAGCTTGTCGGAATTTTTCGACGCCGAATATTTCAACACCGTAACGGAATAAATTTATGAAAAATTTAGACTAATGGATGGATCAGAGGAAACCATCCTGAGTGAGGTAACCCAATCAAAAAGAACAC
>OFFL01001735.1_pt1 | contig 14192 bp, 11 predicted proteins | sample 1521391 | NCBI WGS metagenome assembly OFFL01 (sample SAMEA3504082, study PRJEB24116) | mouse gut metagenome | biome: mouse gut; feature: mouse-associated habitat; material: faeces | place: Denmark | collected 2011
ATCAGTTTTTCATGGTATTAGATTTAAGGTAAGAAGATTATTCGTCGTGATGACGGGTAATTTTTTTTGTCCCTATACCTTTAAGAAGTTTTATAGGGTTGTATTGGTGGATATTGCGTTGATTTTGCTTAACTTTGTAGCCGATTATGAAACGGTATTTATTCCTTTACATCACGATATTACTCTGTGGGTCCACATTGGTTAATGCCGCCGACCCCGAAGAGTCAACCTCCTATGCCTGGCGACTGCTTTCGCCTCTCGGACTCCGTGAGGAGGCTCCGATGGATACACTGCTTTACAACTATTATCAGGGTGCCATCCCATCTGCCATATCTCCGGCGTTCGCAACCACCGGCAATCAAGGTTCGGTGGGGCAGAACATGATATTCATGCAGCGAGAGCCCATGAGCGACTTTTTTTTCAGAGATGCCAAGTCGGCGTGGCTACCAAGTCTCGAGAGCATGAGGTTTTTCAATACCCGCATCCCGATGACTCATGTCAGTTATAATACCGGTGGCGGACGCGAGACGGCACAGGATTACCTGAGGATGCTTTTCTCGGGCAATTTCTCACGGCGAGGCCAGATCGGTGCCGTGTTCAACTATCCCTATTCGAAAGGCAGCTATAACTATCAGGCTGCAAAGGGGTTCACCTGGGGACTCTCAGGCTCATACACCGGTGACCGTTATGAGTTTCAGGGATTCTTTAATATCTCGAACATGCTTAATAAAGAGAATGGGGGTATTACGGATGACCTGTATATTCTTGACCCGGCGGAACTGCAGGGTGGTGTGTCGAGCATAAACTCGAAATCGATTCCCACAAACCTCACGGCATCACATAACCGTGTTAAGGCAAAGCAGTTCTACATGAATCATCGCTATAAGGTGGGATTCTGGAGAGATATAAAGGATGACACTGACTCTGTGGTAGGCAGGGAATATGTGCCGGTGTCAAGCTTTATATGGACTTTTGACTATAAGACATCATCTCATCGCTTCACCAACACTAATGCTCAGGAAGAGGCTGATTTTTGGGAGAATCATTATGTGTCGGCTACCGGTACGCGTGACTATACCTCCTATTCCTCGATGCAGAACACTCTTGGAGTGTCGTTGCTCGAAGGGTTCAATAAATATGCCAAAGCCGGACTTGCGGCATTCATCACGCATGAATTGCGTAAATATAATCAGACAGAGGATTCAATTCCTATTGCCGGGGAGGACCGTCCGGATGTGCTGACACCTTATCCTTATGACACCAAAGTGGCTCCGAAAGCTACAGAGAATCTTCTCTATGTAGGTGCACAGCTCACCAAACAGCAAGGGAGTCTGCTCAACTATGAAGCCACAGCTAAGATCGGGCTCATAGGGCCGGCAGCGGGCGAGGTTATTGCCGATGGTAAGGTGTCGACCCATATCCGTCTGCTGGGTGACACTGTGTCGATTACAGGCTATGGTCATTTCAGCAACAAGAGTGCTCCATATCTCATGAATCATTATTTCTCCAATCACTTCATTTGGGAGAATGACTTCGGTAAAATCCGCAGGGTGAGATTCGGCGGTGTGCTCGACATTCCGCACACTAGCACTAACATCAATGTAGGTGTGGAGAATGTGCAGAACTATATCTACTTTAATTCGGATGCGCTCCCTACACAGCATGGCGGAAATGTACAGGTATTCACGGCGCAGCTGCAGCAGGATTTCCGGTTCAGGGCGTTGAACTGGCGCAATACGCTCATCTACCAGACATCTTCCGATGAGACCGTTATCCCGATTCCGAAGTTTGCGGTCTACTCCAATCTCTATCTGATGTTCCGCATTGCTAAGGTGCTTCAGGTGCAGTTTGGTGTCGATTTGAATTATTACAGTAAATATAAGGCCCCGGGCTATCAACCGTCGACTATGGCGTTCTATAATCAGCGTGAGATTGACTGCGGTAATTATCCCTTCATGAATGCGTATATCAACATGAAGCTGTCGCGGGCGCGATTCTATGTGCTATTCTCGCATGTCAACCAGGGAATGTTCGGTGGCAATGACTATTTCTCCATGCCTCACTATCCGCTCAATCCACGTCGTTTCCAGATGGGTGTGGCCGTGGATTTCAATAATTAGGTCACTTGCATAAAGATTTGTCGAAAGTCAGTTGTTATATATTTAATTGAATATATAATGACTGACTTTTATGGCATCTGAAAAAAATAGTAAACCCAACTTCTTTCAACAATTGTTCAAAGGCCCGCGTGGCAGCCTGATCCTGTCATTGACGCTGATTGCCGTAGGCATATTGGTGTCGGTGAGGGAATGTTCGTCCCCTGTGGCGCATAACGGTTATGAATTCGTAAGGGGCAGGGGTGATACAATAAATGTGGCCATTGACTATTCTCCTATGTCTATTTACCGCTACGGTGATACGTTGGGCGGATTCAACTATGAGATGATGAAGGAGATGGCGTCGATGTATGGCTACAAAGTTAAGTTCTATCCTGTGGCTTCTGTGCAGGAGGCTCTTACTGACCTTGAGAAGGGGAAGTATGACGTGGTGATCTCAGATATCCCTGTCACAGCCTCGCAGAGGGATAATTTCCGCTTCACGGAGCCTGTTTATCTTGACAAGCAGGTGCTTATAAGCCGCGACACGACACTGCGTTCGCAGCTCGATCTCGCGGGTAAGCCGGTATGGGTGGTGGCAGGATCCCCTGCGGCTGAACGTCTCGAAAACCTGTCACGTGAGATTGGCGACGAGATTCCGTTGCGTCAGGATTCGCTCCATAGTGCCGAGCAGCTCTTCATGCTGACAGCGCTTGGTGAAGTGCCACGAGCCGTGGTGAACGAAGGTTTGGCGCGCAGGTTGGCTAAGGAGTACCCTGATGTGGATATCTCCACTCCAGTGTCATTCACTCAATTTCAGTCGTGGGTCGTCAATAAGAACAGAAAGGCATTGGCTGACACCCTTGATGCCCAGATGCGTCGATTCAAGACCACTGAGCAGTACTCTGAGCTCGTGAAGCGATATCTTGGTGATGCTGATGAGGTTTCCGTCCCCGATTCGGTGTCAGTAGAATAACTCATGGCTATTCTGCCGGCCATTTGTCCCCCCATTATATTAACTTCCATATTTTCAGTGAAAACAGTTTAGGAATGTTTCAACAAATTTAATGAATCAGATGTTATTCTAATACAGCAGATGATAACGAGGGATGTTGACAGCATGACAGTCTCATTCTCGCTTCAACTACTTGAGAAAAATAGAAAATTAAAAAGTTCAACTATTAACTTATTAAAATAAGTCGTTATGAAAGCGCTAATTTCTAAATTCTGGGGTCAGACCCGCTATTGGTGGGTTGTCCTGTTAGCAGGTATCCTTATGGTAATCTGTGGTTTCGCATATTGGTTCTGGCCGGTGGCCGGTTACGCAGTTGCTTCGCAGATATTTGGCTGGCTATTGGTATTGGTCGGCATCGTTCAACTCCTTGTTTCTTCCGGACCTGACAGAGGTAAGGGCTGGGGATGGTGGCTCGCCGGTGGTATCATCGACATGTTCATCGGTTTCCTCATGGTGCGTAGCATCGTTCTTTCGGAAATGGTATTCCCTTACTTCATTGCCTTCATCTTCATATTCTGGGGCATCAGTGCTATCTGCAGTTCCGTACAGCAGAGTGGTCGTCGCTACTGGTGGCTCTATCTCGTCAATGGTATTCTCCTTATGCTCATCGGATTCTTCTTTATTGAAGCCGGCTGGGTTCAGGATATGGCCATGACAAGCTTCCTTACCTCACTTGCATTTATCTACTGGGGCTTCTCTCTCGCCATGCTCTCGTATGACATGAAGCCTGTCTACCGCAGGGAATAAGTCAAAGGAAGATTCTTGATAGCTAAAGAATTTTTGTTTGGATTTGGTTAAATGATAATTAGGCACCGTAAGCTGTGGATGCAGCTTACGGTGCCGCTTTTTGCGCTTGCTATCCGATGAAGAGAATGTAGACATGATGGGTAAAGATTGTAAAAATTTTTAGAATTGTTGCCATGTTTGCTAAAAAACACTAATTTTGTAGTCCGTTATGAAATACGGTTTTGACAACGATAAATATCTGAAAATTCAGTCCGAACACATTAAGGAGCGTATTGCCCAGTTCGGTAACAAACTTTACCTCGAGCTTGGAGGAAAGTTGTTTGATGATCATCATGCGAGCAGAGTGCTACCCGGTTTTCAACCCGACAGCAAGTTGCGCATGTTGCATCAGTTGAGTGACCATGCTGAGATTGTGATAGTGATCAGCGCACTCGACATTGAGAAAAATAAGGTGAGAAATGACCTTGGCATCACATACGATATGGATGTGTTGCGTCTGCGTACGGAGTTCCAGAACCGTGGCTTTCTGGTCGGTTCTGTGGTGATTACACATTATAACGGTCAGAGCAGCGCCGATGCTTTCCGTCAGAGATTGGAACGAATGGGCATCACCACATATTATCACTACACTATCGACGGTTATCCCACAAATGTGGCGCTTATAGATTCGGACGAAGGTTTCGGACGCAATGACTATGTCGAAACTTCGCGTCCGTTGGTCATTGTGACGGCGCCGGGCCCGGGCAGCGGTAAGATGGCTGTGTGTCTCAGCCAGCTTTACAATGAGCATAAACGTGGCATTGAGGCGGGTTATGCTAAGTTTGAGACATTCCCTGTGTGGAGTCTGCCGTTGAAACATCCGGTCAATATAGCTTACGAGGCTGCTACCGCCGACCTTAACGATGTCAACATGATTGACCCATTCCATCTTGAGGCATACGGTAAAACAGCCATCAATTATAACCGTGACATCGAGATTTTCCCGGTGCTTAATGCTCTCTTTGAAGGCATCTATGGTGAGAATCCCTATAAGTCGCCTACGGATATGGGGGTGAATATGGTGGGTTTCTGTATCAATGATGATGAGGTGTGCTGCGATGCTTCGAAGCAAGAGATAATACGCCGTTACTACACCGCGCTTAATCGCTTCGCGCAAGGAGAGGATAATGGCGACGAGGTCAATAAGATCGCGTTACTGTTCAAGCAGGCTAAGATTGATACAGATTATCGTAAGCCTATCAAAGCCGCCAAAGAGAGGGCTGAACGCAGCGGAGTGCCATGCTCTGCCATAGAACTTGCCGACGGAACAATAATAACAGCCGAGACGAGCACTCTGCTCGGTCCGAGTGCGGCCCTGATTCTGAATGCGGTGAAGCATCTTGCCGGTATCGACCATGCAGTGAAGCTGATCCCGCAGGATATGATAGAGCCCATCCAGCACATGAAATTGAATTATCTGCGTGGGCGTAATCCAAGGCTTCACACCGATGAGGTGCTTGTGGCTCTTTCGGTGCTGAGCACGCATGATGAGAACTGCCGCCGTGCCCTTGAGAAATTGCCGGAGCTATATGGATGTCAGATGCACTCGACCGTGATGCTCGGGGAAGTGGACCATAAGATATTCAAGAAACTTGGTGTTGGGCTGACATGCGATCCCTCAAAAAAGAAGAAATAGTGTCTGTGATAAGACAGATTACAAAGATATTATAATCAGATTAACGGCCACCGGACGAGAGTTCGGTGGCCGTTAATCTGATGTAAAGTTGGTTATTGCATGGTGATTATGCGTTATTGATGTAGTTGACTATCCATTCGCCGACAGCCTTTGTGCCATATTTGGCACCTCCTTCCACCTGGATTTCGGGAGTGCGGACATCAGCATCGAGCGAAGCGTTGACTGCCCGGCGGATGAGGGCACCTTCCTCGGTAAGGTTGAAGTACTCAAAGAGCATGGCGACAGAGAGAATCTGGGCGAGGGGATTGGCTATGTCCAGCCCTTTGGCTTGAGGCCAAGAGCCGTGGATAGGCTCAAATACAGGGGTCTTTTCACCTGTGGAGGCTGAGGGAAGGAGTCCCATGGAGCCTGTGATTACCGAGCCCTCGTCGGTGAGGATGTCGCCGAAGGTGTTTTCAGTGACCATTACGTCAAAGAAGCGCGGTTCCTGGATCATACGCATGGCAGCATTGTCGACATACATGAAATCAGTGGTTATGTCGGGATACTGCGGGGCCATCTCCTGTGCTATCTGTCTCCACAGACGTGAAGAGGCCAGCACGTTGGCTTTGTCGACTACTGTGAGGTGTTTACGGCGGCGACCTGCATACTCGTAAGCTACGCGCAGAATGCGTTCGATTTCGGGGCGGGTATATGCATTTGTGTCGTATGCCTTGTCGTTGTCCTGATATTTTTCACCGAAGTACATTCCACCTGTGAGCTCTCTGATGCAGATGAAGTCGGCACCTTCCACAAGCTCTGACCTGAGGGGCGATTTGTGTATCAGGCATTTGAATGTCTCTACCGGACGTATATTCGCAAAAAGTCCGAGCTTCTTGCGCATGGCAAGCAGACCTTGTTCGGGACGGACTTTTGCATTTGGATTATTGTCAAATTTTGGATCTCCCACTGCTGAAAACAGTACTGCGTCAGCCCAAAGGCATGTCTCATAGGTCTCTTCCGGGAATGGATCGCCTACTTTATCGATGGCATCCGCGCCGCAGATGGCATATTTGTAGTCAACTTTGTGTCCGAATTTTTCACATACGGCACTCATCACATCCACGCCTTGGCGTGAGATTTCAGGTCCAATGCCGTCGCCTGGGAGAACTGCTATTTTAAAATCCATGTCTGTTTATGATGTTATATTTTTATTGATTCGTATTTTCAGAGATCCGGAGCTTAGATGTCGTATCCCTCCATAAGATTCAGCATCTTCAGGGTGGCCTGGATGGCTGCTTCTGTCTGGTCGGCGTCGAGTCCGCGTGTCTTAAGGATATTTCCTTCGTAGTTCCAGGTGATGGTAGTGTGGACGAGTGCGTCAGTCTTACCTCCCGGCGGAATGTTCACGCTGTAATTGGTGAGGGTGGGGAACGGTCGTTGCAGCTTGCCTCGGTAGATGTTGCGTACAGCCCGCATGAATGCGTCGAACTGGCCGTCGCCTACGGCTGATTCCTGAAATTCAGCCCCATCGATGATGAGTTTTACCGTCGCTGTGGGCCTAAGTCCTTGTGAAAGGTTGAGAGCATAGTTGACAATCCTGACTTTGGATGGGAGAGAGGCATGTTTGAGGACATCGGCAACGATAAATGGCAAGTCGCCTTGTGTCACGATCTCTTTTTTGTCGCCAAGTTCGATGATGCGGTCGGTGACTCGTTTGACATCCTCTTCGGAAATTTCTATTCCGAGAGCCTCAAGATTCTTGCGGATATTGGCTTTGCCTGATGTCTTGCCGAGAGCATATTCGCGTTCGCGGCCAAAACGCTCAGGGAGGAGGTCATTGTAATAGAGCTGGCTTTTGTTATCGCCGTCGGCATGGACGCCGGCGCACTGTGTAAATACACTGTCGCCGATGATGGGCTTGTTAGGAGGGACGGTGATGCCTGAAAACGAAGCCACGATATGGCTTACTTTATTGATTTTGCTTTCGTCCACATTAGTCGTGCCTTTGAGCTGGTCATGAATCACCGTAAGAGTGCTCGACAGGGTTGCGTTGCCGGCTCGTTCACCAAGGCCGTTAATGGTGCAGTGAACTCCCGAAGCTCCTCCTTTTACAGCGGCAAAAACATTGGCTGTGGCGAGGTCGTAGTCGTTGTGGGCGTGAAAGTCAAAATGGAGCCCCGGATACCGGGCAACCATACGGTGTACGTAGGCCAATGTGTCATAGGGGTTAAGAATCCCTAACGTGTCAGGCAGCATGAACCGTTTGATTGGGAGTGTCTTGATATGGTCCATGAGCTGAAACACGTAGTCGGGGGAATGTCGCATGCCGTTTGACCAGTCTTCAAGATAGATGTTGACTTCCATGCCGGCTTTCTTTGCTGCCTCTACTTCCCGGCTTATGGCGGCGAAATGTTCCTGTGGAGTCTGCTTGAGCTGCAGGCGGCAGTGCTTTTCCGAACCTTTGGCAAGAAGGTTGATGACATGGCCTCCGACATCTTTAATCCACTCTATGGAGCGTCCGTTGTCAAGGAATCCAAGTACTTCAATGGCGTCAAGATTGCCCGTGCGTTGCGCCCAGGCACATACTTTTTTCACTGTTTCACGTTCACCGTCCGACACTCGCGCCGAGGCTATCTCTATGCGCGGAACGTGAAGGTCGAGCAGAAGCAGCCGAGTGATGGCCAATTTCTCGGAGGTGGAGAATGATACTCCCGAGGTTTGCTCGCCGTCACGGAGCGTTGTATCCATTATTTCGACATACATAGCTGCTTTGAATACGGATGGTGAGACGGATTATTTATTTGACTCCCAGGCTTCAATGTCGGACTTTTTCGACAGCAGGAATTCGATGTCATCCAATCCCTCGGCGAGACACTGCTTCTTGTAGGGGTTGATGTCGAACTGTTCGCTATGGCCGGTGGAAAGGTTGGTGATGGTCTGCGACGGCAGGTCAACCCTTACCTCGCTTTTAGGATTGGCTGCGATGGTCTCGAAGAGCTCGGCAAGGAAGTCCTCGCTGACCACTACCGGAAGTACGAAGTTGTTAAGCTCATTGTTTTTATGTATGTCGGCAAAGAAGCTCGACACTACCACACGGAAGCCGTAGTCGGCTATTGCCCATGCTGCATGTTCACGGCTCGAACCAGAACCGAAGTTTTTGCCTGCCACGAGGATGCACCCTCCGTAGGTGGGATCGTTGAGCACGAAATCCTTCACTGGATTGCCCTCTTTGTCATATCGCCAGTCGCGGAAGAGGTTGTCGCCAAAACCTTCGCGCGAGGTGGCTTTGAGGAAGCGGGCAGGAATAATCTGGTCAGTATCGACATTTTCCATCGGCAGGGGAACACATGTCGATGTTATGGTGGTGAATTTTTCTTTCATCGTAATGGTTGCTGTTGGTTAGAAGGTGCGAGGATCTGTGAGAACGCCTGTGATGGCTGAGGCTGCAGCCACCAGTGGCCCGGCGAGAATAGTGCGGGCTCCAGGGCCTTGACGCCCTTCGAAATTGCGGTTGGATGTCGACACGGCAAGTTTACCGGCAGGAACTTTGTCTTCGTTCATTGCAAGGCATGCTGAGCATCCGGGTTGGCGTAGCTCAAAACCGGCTTCGGCGAGAATCTTGTCAAGACCTTCGCGTCTGATCTGTTCATCCACCATCCATGAGCCTGGTACAAGCCAAGCGGTGACATTTGGTGCCTTGGTCTTGCCCTTGACAAAATTGGCAAATGCACGGAAGTCCTCGATGCGCCCGTTGGTGCAGCTACCTAAGAATACGTAGTCAATCGGATGTCCTTCGAGTTTCTGGCCAATCTCAAAACCCATGTAGTCCAGTGACTTTTCATAGGAAATTTTCCCGGCTTCGTCCTTGGGGTCGGGGGCGGGAATCGGTTCGGTGATTGATATTCCCATTCCTGGATTGGTGCCGAATGTGATGCGAGGTTCGATATCAGCGGCATCGAAGTTGATTTCACGGTCGAACACGGCGTCGGCATCAGACGGTAATGTGCGCCAATATGCGACAGCTTTATCGTAATCCTCACCTTTTGGAGCGAATTCACGCCCCTTTACATATTCGAATGTGGTTTCATCGGGGGCAATCATGCCGCCTCGGGCTCCCATTTCGATTGAGAGGTTGCAGACGGTCATTCGCTCTTCCATTGATAGGTTGCGGATCGTGTCACCGGCATATTCAACGAAATAGCCTGTAGCACCGCCTGTGGTCATTTTTGCTATAATGTAGAGTGCGATGTCTTTTGCGGTGACACCCGGACGGAGTGTGCCATTGACATTGATACGCATTGTCTTGGGCTTGGGCTGAAGTATGCACTGAGATGCAAGGACCATCTCAACCTCGCTTGTGCCTATACCGAAGGCCACCGCTCCGAATGCCCCGTGTGTCGAAGTATGGCTGTCGCCGCACACGATGGTGTAGCCGGGGAGTGTAAGGCCGTTCTCCGGACCAATGACATGGATGATGCCGTTTTTCTTATGTCCCAGCCCATATAGAGTGACCCCGAATTCGTTGGCGTTGCGGGTCAAAGTCTCAACCTGGTTGCGTGACACGGGGTCGGCGATAGGTTTGTCCTGGTTGAGTGTGGGGATGTTATGGTCAGGGGAGCAGAAGGTCTTTTCAGGACGAAACACTTTGAGTCCGCGCTGACGGAGCCCTTCGAAAGCCTGAGGGCTTGTTACCTCATGACAATAGTGACGGTCGATATATAATTGAGTGGGGCCGCCTTCAATGTTATTTACCACATGGGCATCCCAGATTTTGTCGAATAAAGTTTTTCCCATTGAATCAATGAATTTTTATAACCGTCTAAGCGGCTTATCTCACAAATTTATTAATAGCGTCGATGAATGCCTCGGCACTTGCGGCGACGATGTCGGTATTGGCTGAGAAGCCATAGTAGGCTGCTCCGTCATGCTCGACTGTCATGTGGACTTTCCCGACGTCGTTGCTGCCTTTGTTGATGGCCTGGATGAGGAATTCTTTTACCATCATCTTGCGGCGGATGATGAGTTTTATGGCGCTGATGGCGGCATCGACCGGTCCGTTGCCTGAGGCGCAGGCTTCGAATTTCTCTCCGGCAATGTCAAGCCCTACGCTTGCCACAGAATGGACTCCTACGCCGCTCGTGACCTGAAGGAAGTCGAGTTTGATGCGATTGAGAGACTTTCGGTGCTGACCTGCAAGCATGAGCACGTCGTCGTCGTTGATTTCTTTTTTGCGGTCGGCCAGTTTGAGGAATGCCTCGTATGCCTTGTCAAGTTCTTCGCCGGTAAGCTCGATGCCGAGTACATGTAGGCGGTGCTTGAGGGCTGCACGTCCGCTGCGGGCGGTGAGTACGATAGAGTTTTCGTCGATACCGACATCTTTCGGGTCGATGATTTCGTAGCTCTCGCGGTTTTTGAGCACTCCGTCCTGGTGGATGCCTGAAGAATGAGCGAAGGCGTTGCGCCCGACGATAGCTTTGTTGGGCTGCACCGGCATATTCATGAGGCTTGACACCATGCGGCTGATGCTTGATATTTTTGTGGAGTTGATATTGGTGTCTATGCCAAGTTCGCGGTGCGAGCGGAATGTCATAACCACCTCCTCAAGCGCGGTGTTGCCGGCTCGTTCACCGATGCCGTTGATGGTGACTTCGGCCTGACGTGCACCATTAATGACTCCTGCCACGGTGTTGGCCGTGGCCATACCGAGGTCGTTGTGGCAATGGGTGGCAATGGTGACTTTGTCTATGCCGTCGACATGGTCAATGAGATATTTGATTTTTGCCCCGAATTCAGAGGGGAGGCAGTATCCGGTGGTGTCGGGGATGTTAATGACCGTAGCTCCGGCCTTGATTACTGCTTCAACTACACGAGCAAGATATTCATTGTCGGTTCGGCCTGCATCCTCGGCATAGAACTGCACATCCTCCACGAATTTCTTCGCATAGGCCACAGCCTTTACCGCTCGTTCAAGAATCTCCTCACGGTTTGAATTGAATTTATATCTTATGTGGGAGTCGGAAGTGCCGATACCTGTATGGATACGTGGGTGTTTTGCGTATTTAAGCGCGTCGGCTGCCACACGGATGTCGTTTTCCACAGCTCGGGTGAGAGCGCATATCGTGGGCCATGTCACGGCTTTTGATATTTCTACCACCGAGTTGAAGTCACCTGGGCTTGAGACGGGGAATCCGGCCTCAATCACGTCGACGCCAAGGCTTTCGAGCGCTTTGGCAACTTCGATTTTCTCTACTGTGTTGAGTTGACATCCCGGAACCTGTTCACCATCTCTAAGCGTGGTGTCAAATATGAATAATCTATCACTCATGTCGAATTAAATGTGGATCTATTAGAGATTGACCTAAAACAATATCCCGGGAGGAAAGAAATCCGGGTGAATTAGCTGCAAAGTTACAAATTATTTGTAAAATGCCATAATTTGTTGAAAAAAATAACAAAAATGAGTTTTTATGATAAAAATTGAAATGCTTTTTGGCGCAATAAGAGGCCGGGAAGGTATAAAACAGACCAACTTCCACGGTGTGTCAAGGCCTTGGAAGTTGGTCAGGTGCAGTATGGCTGTCAACAGAAGTGTCAGGACAGTGCTTGCTCGATGTCGGCCATGATATCAGCCACATCCTCTATGCCTACGGAAAGGCGGATGAGGTCGGGGGCCACCCCTGCTTCGCGCAATTGCTCGTCAGTGAGCTGGCGGTGTGTATGACTTGCAGGGTGGAGTACACATGTACGCGCATCGGCCACATGTGTGACTATGGCGATGAATTTCAGCCGGTCCATGAATTTGATGGCATCTTCTCGTGACCCATCAAGACCGAAGGCTATCACGCCACATGAGCCGTCAGGCATATATTTTTTAGCAAGGTCGTGATACTTGTTGCTCTTGAGTCCACAGTAGTTGACCCATTTCACTTTGGGATTAGCTTCGAGCCATTCGGCTACGGTCTGTGCGTTTTCGCAGTGGCGGGGGACGCGCAGGTGGAGTGTTTCGAGTCCGAGATTAAGAAGGAAGGCGTTTTGTGGCGATTGTATTGACCCAAGGTCGCGCATGAGTTGGGCTGTGGCTTTGGTGATGTAAGCATTTTTGCCAAAGGACTTGGTGTAGGTGAGACCGTGGTATGATTCATCGGGTTGGGTAAGGCCCGGAAATTTGTCGGCATGGGCATCCCAGTCGAAGTTCCCGCTGTCGACGATGGCTCCACCTACACTAACAGCGTGTCCGTCCATATATTTAGTAGTGGAATGGGTCACGATGTCGGCACCCCACTCGAAGGGACGGCAGTTTATGGGGGTAGGGAAGGTGTTGTCGACGATGAGAGGTACGCCGTTGCGGTGGGCTATGCGCGCGAATTTCTCAATGTCAAGTACTTCACCTCCGGGATTAGAGATTGTCTCACCGAATAAGGCTTTGGTGTTGGGACGGAATGCCTTCTGGATTTCTTCCTCGGATGCGTTGGGGTCAATGAAGGTGCAGTCAATGCCGAGTTTTTTCATTGTCACACCAAATAGGTTGTAGGTGCCGCCGTAAATGTTGGAAGATGTCACGAAATGGTCGCCGGCCTGGCAAATATTGAACATCGCGTAGAAATTGGCGGCTTGTCCTGATGATGTGAGCATTGCGCCTACGCCACCTTCGAGGGCGGCGATTTTTGCGGCAACCGCGTCGTTGGTGGGATTCTGGAGGCGAGTATAGAAATAACCAGAGTCTTCGAGGTCGAAGAGACGAGCCATCTGCTCGCTTGTGTCATATTTGAAAGTGGTGCTTTGATAGATCGGGAGCACCCGGGGTTCACCCTTCTTGGGTGTCCATCCGGCCTGGACGCAAAGTGTGGCTTTGTTCATGAGATGTGTAATGGTGAATGGGGTTGAGAGGTATGGGTAGATATGACAAGGACTCCCACTTATAGCTGTGGAAGTCCTTGTGTGGGGTTATTGTCGGTGAATAGCCCAAATGATTAGGCGTTCTTCACTTTGTCAACGATAGCCTTGAAAGCAGCGGGATTGTTGAGTGCGAGGTCAGCGAGGACTTTGCGGTTGATTTCAATACCTGCTTTGTGGATGAGACCCATGAGCTTTGAGTAAGAAAGGTCCTCAAGACGAGCGGCTGCGTTGATACGCTGGATCCAGAGAGCGCGGAAGTTGCGCTTTTTGTCCTTGCGGTCACGGTAAGCGTAGGTAAGACCTTTTTCCCAAGTGTTCTTGGCAACGGTCCAAACGTTACGACGGCAACCGAAGTAGCCACGGGTGAGTTTAAGGATTTTCTTGCGGCGAGCTCTTGAAGCTACATGATTTACTGATCTTGGCATTTTGTAAAATGTTTTGTGAATGTCAGCGGCACGTTATGCACTTAATTAATTGGGGTGGCTGAACATTCGGTTAGATAATTTTGAATTAGAAATCACGATTTTAAGATACTGAGAACTTGCGTTCCCGGTCACCTTGTTCCTTCGTGCGTTCAGGGGTTTAAGTCGCTTTGGGTAATTGGGTAATTACTTGATGGCGAGAAGCTCCTTAACGTTTGAAGAGTCAGCGTGTGACACGAGAGAGAAGTGAGTCAAGTTGCGTTTCTGCTTCTTGGTCTTCTTGGTCAAGATGTGGCTCTTGAAAGCATGTTTTCTCTTGATCTTTCCTGATCCGGTAAGGGCGAACCTCTTTTTGGCAC
>OFFL01001739.1_pt1 | contig 14156 bp, 12 predicted proteins | sample 1521391 | NCBI WGS metagenome assembly OFFL01 (sample SAMEA3504082, study PRJEB24116) | mouse gut metagenome | biome: mouse gut; feature: mouse-associated habitat; material: faeces | place: Denmark | collected 2011
GAGCCAATATCGATAATCGCAATATTGCCGTTATTAAACATACACATACCTCACACTTTTCACACTATAATTTTAGCACAAAAAATGTAAGGATGTCAATATATTTTATTAAATATTTATAATTATTATAATATTTATACGCACGTATATATTTAAGTACTTTTAAATATTAAAATCCAACTTCGAACTGTTTGAAATATCTCCGTTATTGTTCATATATAAATAATTTGCAAGTTCTCTGTCTTCGCCACTCATACCATAAAAGGTATTATAAATTGCTTCGCATTGAGTTTTTACCCCAATATTTGTATCCGTACGTATTACCATCGTAATACCCAATACCGTTTTTAGCCTTATCTATAATGTCTATTTTTTCAAAAGTTGCAGGCACTCTTTCGTTAACCACACCATAACTATTAAGTGAATTTAAAATATCTTTTAAATCTTTCAAACTATCCACTTGGTCATGCGCAAAATTAATAAAATCCCCCACACAGTCTTCGTTACCCGAAAATTCATAACCACTTATTAAAATTACTTTGCTATCATTATAAACTTCACTTTCGGTATCGACAACATCTATAATTTTATATTGGTCGGTTTTGTTTTCATTTTCTACTATCGTGTAATCCAATACAGCATATTTATCGGAATTTGCAATTTTTATTTTTAATATTGCCGTCCGAGCACCCAAACGTATTCTTACTTTATTTGGAAATTCACGCTCAATACCTACAACAATAAGTTCAGGAAATTGTTTTTCGATTTTTGCACTTGCTTTTGCACTGTCTATAGTAAATACACTTTGACCTTTTTTAATACCGCTGGTCTCCAATATTGCAGCTTTATTAAATTGAACATTTTTTTCCGACTGCAATAAAATATCAACGTCATTAACGGTAAATACTACTGCTCCGACCACCAAAGTCAAAACAAATACGGCAATACAAGCAAAAATTACAATCAATCTTTTGTTCATAAACACAAAAACGTCCTTAATTTACTCTTACAATATCTCCTCCAAGAGAACGCAAATCCATTTCCATATTTTGATAGCCTCTGTCAATATGTTTAATGTCATTTACCACAGTTGTACCACTTGCAAACAATCCCATAAGCACAAGCGACGCACCTCCGCGTAAATCTTCGGCTTTTACTTCTGCTCCGTAAAGCTTAGGTACACCTTCAAAAATTGCCGTTCTCCCTCTGACTTCCACTATTGCGCCCATTTTTCTAAATTCCGGAATTTGTTTAAACCTTGTTTCAAAAATATTTTCGGTTATAATACTTGTTCCATCGGAAACCGCTGCCAATGCGGACATCTGAGATTGCAAATCGGTAGGAAACCCCGGATAATACATTGTATCGATTTTTCCAAGTTTAGGGTGTCTACCTCTCGACTTTATTCTTATTATATCATTACTTGCATAAATATTGCAAGTAGTTTTTGATAATTTAGATACAAGTGAGGACAAATCTTCGCAATTTATTCCTTTTAAAGTTATATCTCCTCCACACATTGCAGCGCCAATCATATATGTACCCGCAACAATTCTATCCCCTATAGGAGTATATTCCACACCGTGCAATTTTTTAACGCCGTGCACAACTATTACACCGCAGCCTGCGCCGTATATTTTTGCACCCATACTGTTTAAGAAATTTTGCAAATCAACAATTTCCGGCTCACGCGCAACATTACGCAAAGTCACAATCCCCTCTGCAAATACGCTTGCCATCATTAAATTTTCGGTAGCACCTACCGACGGGATGTCCAAAACAATTTCTGTCGACTTGATTTTTCCCGTATTTTTGCAAAAAATCAAGCCGCCTTCTTCGGTTATATCAACCCCCAATTCTTTTAGTCCTTTCAAATGAATATCTATCGGACGTTCCCCAATCTCACATCCACCGGGATAAGACAAAGTCGCCTTATTGAATTTAGATAAAATCGAACCAAGCAAAAATATTGACGAGCGTAATTCATGTGCAAGTTTTGGCGGCACAACCTCACTGTTGATATTACTACTGTCAATAGTTATATTTCCGTTTTCAAATTTGGCGTATACTCCCAAACTTTCAAGTATAGCCAACATATTATGTACATCCGTTATATTCGGGCAATTATGTAATATTATTTTTTCGTCGGTCAGTATGCAAGCCGCAAGCAACGGAAGCACGCTGTTTTTAGCCCCGAGAATATCTAATTCTCCACAAAGAGGCCTTTCCCCATTTATTATAAATTTACTCATAGTCTTACTCCTAAAAGTTCTACTCTACTTCATTTTATGGCGAGCATACAATAAATGTGTATTATTACTTTCTTTACCGATTCGCACAAGTACACCGACCGCATACATAAACACTACCAAAGAAGAGCCTCCGTTGCTGATAAAAGGCAATGGAAGTCCCGTTGGAGGTATGCTGCCTGTTACAACCGCCACATTAAGCAAAGTTTGACACGCTATTACCGAAGTAATACCTACAGCAAGCAAACTCGAGTAAACATTTTTTGCATTCATAGCAATTTTTACGCCTAAAAATACTACATAAATAAAAAGCATTATTAATAGCACAGCACCGACAAAACCTAGTTCTTCGCCGATTATTGAAAAAATAAAATCCGACTCCGCAAACGGCAAAAAGGTATACTTTTGTCTGCTGTTAAACAACCCAACGCCAAACACACCTCCTCCTGAAAGCGCATAAAAAGATTGTATCAACTGAAAGCCTTCATCCCTCGAATTTTCCCAAGGGTTTATAAAAGCAAGTATTCTTTTTACCCTGTAAGGCTCGGCAAATATCAAAATTACAACCAAAACCAAAACAGGCACTGCAAGAGCAAGCAAATATTTTCCTTTAATGCCACCGCATATAAGCATAATCAATACAGAAAGTCCTACAAGCATTGTTATACTCATATTAGGCTCAAGCATAATAAGCACACAAATTATTGCAGTTGCAAGCAATGGGATAAAAAGATTTCGTATCTTGTCAAGTTTATGGTCATGTATGTATCCACTCAAAAAAAACATCAACCCGAATTTTGAAAATTCAGACGGTTGCACGGTAAAAAATCCTAAGTTAAGCCATCTTCGAGCACCGTATTTTTCCACACCCAATACGGGAATAAAAATTATTGCAAGCAAAACAATCGAAACCACAAGTAAATACCACTTGATTTTTTTGTAAAACTCGGTATTTACTTTGGTTGCACAAACAAGAGCCACTATGCCGACTGCAAATGCTATCAACTGTTTTTTTACATAAAATAAACTATCTCCTGTTTCCTTTAAAGCGTTATAACTGCTTGCACTATATTGCATAACCAATCCAAAACAGCACAATATCATCACGCAAAATATTAGCTTGAAATTAATTTCTTTTGATTTTATCAATTTTTAAACCTCTTTATATATTCTTTAAAAAATTCTCCGCGTTCGCTGTAGCTTAAAAATCTGTCATAACTTGATGTAGCAGGCGAAAATAAAACATTTTCGCACTTGATTTTCGACGCTATTTCCAAAGCATCTTCCAAATTGTCTGCTTTTATTATTGTCCTTGAAAAGGATTTTTGAGATGCCGAACAAATTTTATCCCTATTTGCACCAAAACAAATAACTGTGTTTATTTTTATTGGCAATTCACTAAATAATTTTGTATAGTCGAGCCCTTTGTCATACCCACCGACAAGTAAAGTTGTTCTTCCCTCCATTGCTTTACATGCAGATATGGCGGAATGTATGTTTGTAGACTTGGAGTCATTATAGTATTTTACACCATCTATTACTTCTACCATTTGCAATCTATGTGCAGACAAATCAAAATTTTTAAGCGTACTTACAATAACATTGTTAGGTATATTCAAGATTTTGCAAGCAGTTATAACCGCAAGACAATTTGCTATATTATGTTCCCCTTTGATTTTTATATCTCGGCAATCGCAAATATATTCTGCCTTATCCCCGCAAAAATATATACTATTGCCCTTTAAATAACTTCCTTTAACCTTATGTAACAATGAAAAATAATATATATTACTTTCAATTTGCCCTGCAAAATTGCGAACTATACAGTCGTCATAATTTAAAATCGCATAATCGTTTTTATCTTGATTTTTAAATATATCCGCTTTGCACTGTATATAATTTTCCATAGTTTTGTGGTATTCCAAATGGTCTTCAGCCACATTCAAACACATTGCAATTTTAGGACAAAAAAGTTCCATTGTGTTAAGTTGAAAGGAGCTTACTTCAAGCACGGCAACTTTATCCTCGGGCAAATTAGGAGCATTTTCCGCAAACGGAATGCCGATATTTCCGTAACTGTCCGCATTAATGCCCGTGTTTTTTAATATTTCGGTAATTAGTCTGGTACAAGTTGTTTTACCGTTAGTACCCGTGACAGCAATTATATCCCCTTTAAAATTCCTGTACCCAAGCTCCAATTCCCCTATTATGCCGATATGTCTTTTTCTTGCCTCCACTAACAATGGACTATTAATATCAACCGACGGGCTTATTACAATCAATCCTACTTGCTTTAATGCATCTTCGATATTTATACCGCTCAAATCGGTTATACCATCAAAGCTCTCTCCTATATTATCTGTGTAAATTGCCACTTCACGCCCCAAACTTTGCAAGCATTTTACGGCACTTTTGCCGCTTACACCATATCCATATACCAATGTTAACATAGTTGCTCCTTAAAAAAATTAAAACAATTTTTAATACAAAATCATACTTACAATACCAATAAGTCCGCATACAATAGTAATTACTGTGTAGCATATTGTAATTTTTGTCTCGTGTACACCCTTATATTGATAGTGATGATGCAACGGAGTCATTAGCCAAACTCTTTTGCCTTTGGTAATTTTAAAATAAAGTACTTGAACTATAACGGAAACACAAGTAACTATAAGCATTAATCCCAATATAAATATCAATAAAATTTGACCTGAAAAAGCAAATATACTTGCCATAAGTCCGCCGAGAGCAAGCGAACCTGTATCTCCCATAAATATCTTTGCAGGAAAACCGTTGTAACACAAAAACGCCATTAATCCGCCAAAAGTTACCGCTGCCAAGCCCGCAAGTCCGTATATTCTGTCTTGAGTCAAGTTATCTCCGCTATAAGCAAGTTTACTTGCAAAAATCATAAGCATAATTGCAAGACTAAAATAAATCACACTTGAAACGGAAGTAGCAAGACCGTCAAGTCCGTCAAGTAAATTTACCGCATTCGTAGTTGCGATATAAAGCAAAAAAACCAACGGAATTATCCACCAACCTATATCAAAAGTCAAATCGGTAAACGGTATTACAACAGAACGCGACAAAAAGCCGTTAAAATAGCAAAATAAACTTAGTATAATTGCGATTCCCGCTTGGGCAATTATTTTTTGATATGCTTTAAGTCCCAAATTTTGATGATGTTTGATTTTTAAAAAATCATCCAAAAAACCGATTGCACCGTAAGCAATCATACCGAAAACAGCGACTACAACTTCCTTTGAATTCCAAAAAAACGCAAGTCCGCATACGGCAACAGCAAAAATAAATATCCAACCGCCCATTGTCGGCGTACCGGCTTTGCTTTTATGTTTATCTACATAACTTAATATCTGTTGACCGGCTTTCAGCTTTCGCATAAGTAGTAAAATAGGATATCCTACAACAAGCCCTACTGCCAAAGCCGAAATACATGCTATAATTATTTTTATTTCCATTTTGTCCCCAACAACTCCTCTAAAGTAATTTTATCGTTATAGAAATATTTTTTGCCATTTTTTTCAAAATATTCCTCACTACCTTTTCCTGCCAGAATAATTGTATCAAAAGGCTCTGCAAGCGATATTGCTTTTTGTGTTGCAGCCTTCCTGTCCTCTATCAACCAAACGCATTTTTTATTTTGCACTCCGCGTGCGATATCCTGCATTATATCAAGCGGATTTTCATTTCGCGGATTGTCAGACGTTATAATCACTTTGTTGGCATATTTTTCGGCAACAGCTCCCATTTTATGCCGTTTATCCTTATCTCTATCCCCACCGGCACCAAAAACAACTATCAAATTGCCAAAAGTGATTTTTCTAAACTCGGTCAAAATATTTTTAAGACCATCAGGTGTGTGAGCATAATCGATTACATATTTCACATCCTTATATGTATAAACATTGGCCCTGCCGCTAAGAGGCTCAATTTCTTTGAGTGCCGTAATCAAATATTTAATCCTTACCCCAACCAATTTACAAGCAACAATCGCAAACACAATATTGTAAATATTGTATTTACCTATAAGTTTGCTGTCAAAAATAGTCGTTTCGCGAAACAAACTCACATTAAACCTTGTGCCCTCAGCAGAAATTTCGTAACTTTTTACTTTGATATCACAATCTTTTTCTATCCCCACGGTTATACTTGGCAGTGCCAATTTTTCCGCTAGTCTTTGACCGCTCCTGTCATCGACATTAATTAAGGAAATTTGCGAAAACCCGTCCATAAAAAATGAGTGTTTGGTCTTTTCCAAATTTTCCATATTGCCGAAAAAGTCCAAATGGTCTTGTGAAAGATTGGTATAAATGCCTATTTTATACTTTATTCCGCAAACTTTTTTAAAGTATATAGCATGGCTCGATACTTCCATTACCACAACTTTTACTCCGCAATTTGACATAACGCTTAAAATAAAGTGCAAATCCATAGGGTCGGGAGTAGTCATGTCTAAGTCAAATCGTTTTTTGCCAATCATATAGTATCCTGTGCCTATCAAACCGCACATTACGTTGTTTTTAGTAAGCAAACTCCAAATAAGATAGCTTGTAGTAGATTTTCCGTTTGTTCCTACTACGCCAATCATTCTCATACTATCGGCAGCCTTTCCGTAGTAGTTTTTGGCGATTAAGGCATACCCTTCACGAATATCTTTAATTTTAATAACCGCAATATTTTCGGGTATTTTTACGTATTTATCTACAACTATCAAAGAAGCACCTTTTTCTATTGCAAATTGCAAATTTTGCATACCTTTATCGTTGGTTTGCAAACAAATATAACAGTCTCCTGCATTTATATCTTGATGTTTATGTGTAACAGTTGCTATATCATCGATTTTAATTTCCGATAGCCATTCATATTCAATGCCGTCAAACAGTCTTTTTATATTCATACTCCGCCCCTTTAACTTGCTTATTTACCTTAACGATATATTTTATTATTGTAATCCGCATTATATGCCAATAGAAAAGGCTTGTTCGATATTTATTTTATTATTTATTTTTTATAAAATATTTTATTGCCAAAGTTTAATTTTTTCGCTTTAAATTTAAAGTTCTTTTAAAGCTAATAATAAAAAGAATGACCTTGACATAAAATCAAAATCATTCTTTTAATTCATAAGTTATATCTATTTAAGCACCAATCCTTACAAGTGCAACAGTGTTGTATCTGACATCCGCTTTAGGTGCAGGTATTTGACCTATTACTTTGTCTCCCTCGCCCTCGACTTCATAAGGTATACCAAGATTTTTAAGCACTTTTATTGCTTCTTCCACACTCATATCCATCAAATTGGGCATTGGAGTAATTTTTCCTAACACTTTCAAGTCATTTTCACTATATTGAGGTTTGTAACCTTTATAATTTATTATATTTGCAAAAAGCTCTCCCACATAAGGTCCTGCAACCAAACTACCATAATACACATATCCTACAGGCTCGTCAACAGTCATTAAACACAAATAATCGTCATTACCATAGCTCATAAATCCTAAAAATGAGGAAACGTATTTGCCACGTGCAATCACACCGTTTTCGTATTTCTGTGCAGTACCTGTTTTTCCTCCGATTTTGTAACCTGGAATATAGGCGTATTTACCGCTACCGTTTTCCACAACTCCGTAAAGCATTTCTTTAACTTTATCCGAAGTCGACTTGCTTATTACTCGCCCTCCGACCATAGGAGTGTTTCCCTGCACAACGCCAAAGTTACTGTCAGTAATATTGTTTAAAATATAAGGTGTAATTTTATTTCCGCCATTAATACAGCTGCTAACTGCAGAACATAACCCGATAGGAGTAACCGCAACCGCTTGACCAAAGCCTATACGTGCTAAATCCACATTTTTTACAATGCTTTCGTTTAGCATAATACCTTTGCCCTCGCCAACCAAATCAACACCTGTTTTTTCGTTTATACCGAACTTTCTCAAGTAGTTGTACATTGTTGTTGTACCTACTTTTGTCGCAATATCCATAAATACGCAGTTACAGCTATTGCAAACACCTTCTGCAAAAGTCTGTGAGCCGTGACCTATCGAACGCCAACATTTTATCCTTTTTCCGTCAACTATCCTTGAGCCATTGCAATAAAATCTGTGGCTGTCGGGATAAGTATTTTCTTCCAACCCTATTGCAGTTGTTAAAATTTTAAAAGTTGATCCCGGCTCATAAACGTTGGAAATCATACTGTTTTTAGCCATACTATACAGTGCATCCAAGTTATCCCTTGGTATATTGTTCAAATCAAATGTCGGAGCTTGTGCCATTGCTAAAATCTCGCCCGTTTTGGGATTCATTACTATACAGTTAGCACCTTTTGCACTAAAGTCTGTTACCGCATCTTTTACTATTTTTTCCGCAAAAGACTGAATATTAAAGTCAACAGTCAAGCTCACTGTCATACCGTCAATGCTAGGCAGATAACCTGTAATATTGTCAGGCAATTCTTTTCCTACCAGGTCCGTTTGTGTCAATATTTGCCCGTCAACACCCTTTAGATATTTATCATAATATTTTTCCACACCAAATTGTCCCACTCCGTCCACATTTGTAAAGCCCAATATTTGCGACATAAAATCTCCGTACGGGAAATATCTTACGCTTTCTTCTGCAAAATACACTCCGTTAAAGTTTTGCGACGAAATTGCCATCATTTGCTCTTTTGACAACTTTTTTGCAACGGTAATTTCGGAAACGCCTTTTTTGTTTATTTTGTTGTAAATATAATCGTAATCCTTACCGATAGCACTAGCAATCGCTCCCGCAACAGCTTTTACATCTGTCATAGAGTTAGGTCTGACATACACTGTGTAAGCCGTTTTTGTATCGGCAACTACCACCCCGTTTCTGTCGGTAATATTTCCACGCGTTGCCTGCATTGGCAAATCACGCGTCCATTGAGAAATCGCCCTGTTTGTTATATTTTTACTAGCAATAATCTGCAAATAAGCTAGTCTTACGATAATTGCAGTAAAAACAAACGCAATTACCAAAAATACTGCAAGAAGTCTTTTGCCTAAATTGGAATTTGTAATTTTTGACATGATTTTACCTCTCATTCTATCAAGGTATTTTATTCGCAAATTTCAACGATTATTCCTGCTTGAAAATTGACGTAAAATATTTTAGGAATACAAAAAAAGCTCTGCCTTTATTTAAGACAGAGCTTTTTTTAATTCAGTAATAAATATATTTGATATGTTTTTCACACTTGCAATATTTTATTAAAGAAATCTAATGCCTCTTTTATTATTTGAACATTTTACTTAAACTGTTGCAAAAATCTTCAAACCAATTTGTTTGGTTATTGTAAACATAGCCTTCGCCTTTTGTCAAACCGCTTTCACTTTCAGCATTTTTTGCAGTTTGGTTTGCAGCTTGCTCACTTACGATTTCGGTTGTAGGCGGAACTACAGTTGCAGTTTGTGCACTGACTGCAGGAATTGCATTGATAAGTAACATAGCAACTATCAAAACTACCAAAGCAGCGTAAACGCCCACTAATATTTTACCTTTTGTGCTTATATTGATTTTTGATTTTGTTCTTTGTTTTTTTTGTGGCTTAATATCCGCTGTAATGTCAGACAACTCGATAGGTCTAAACACATTTTCGCTTGCAGCACACTCATATTGACTATTATAAAAGTCAATATTTTCGTATCTTTGAGCATATCTTACTTCATTGCTCTCTCTATAATCATTAGGATAATTATCATAACCTCTGAAGGAATATTCAGGGCGATAATCTTCGTGTTGCATTGGTGCATACTCATTGGCTCTTTCTTGTCTTAAGTTTACATCATTTCTTTCTCTGGTACCTAACATACTCCCTCCTGCCACAAATCCAAAACGGATTAAGCTTTTGCTTGTTGTGATTTTTTTTATTTTCTAATGTTTCGACTTTGATTTATATTATTGCCTTACTGATTCGTCATATCAAATTTGGCTTTTGTTTTTATATTTTATTTTTTCCTATTGTTTTACTATTTATAAGTTTTACGCTATTTAGATTTTTTCGATTATTCTAAGTTTTGCACTTTGAGACCGTTTATTTTCCTCAAGTTCTTTTTCGCTAGGGATAATAGGCTTTCTTGTTATTAGCTCTATTTCTCTTTTTTTATCACAATTACAAATAGGTTGATGCGGCGGACAAATACAATCGCAATATAAATATTGGAAAGCATTTTTTGCCATTCTATCCTCAAGCGAATGAAATGTAATCACACACATTCTACCTTTTGTATTCAATCTTCTTGCCATATTAATCAAGCTTTCGTACAAACCGTCCAGCTCCTCGTTAACTTCTATTCTTATCGCTTGAAACACCCTTTTGCAAGGATTTCCGCCTTTAAACCTAACGGCTGCAGGATAAGATTTTTCAATAATCTCCGCAAGCTGTCCTGTACTTTCAATAGGTCTTGCTTTTACGATATTGCTTGCGATTTTTTTTGAAAACTTTTCTTCCCCGTATTCAAAAAATATTTTTACAAGTTCACTTTCGCTATAATTATTGACAACTTCTTTTGCCGTAAGCGATTGCTCCCTGTTCATTCTCATATCAAGTTCCGCATCGCCCATATAACTAAAACCTCTGTTTCGGTTATCAAGTTGATAGGAACTTACACCCAAATCAAGCAATATTCCGTCGATTTTTTCAATACCCAAATCATCAAGTATTTGCGGCAAGTTTTTATAATCGTCATGTATAAATGTTACATTGTTAAATTGTTTTAACCTTTCTTTGGAAACCTCAATCGCATCCAAGTCTTTATCTATCGCAATTAATCTTCCTTTTTCATTTAATCTTTCCGCAATTTTGTACGAATGTCCTGCACCGCCTAAAGTACCATCCACATAAATTCCGTCAGGTTTTATGTTAAGACCTTCGATACACTCGTTTAACATAACCGAATAATGTTGAAATTCCATATCAAATACCATAATCACTCAAATCAAATTCTTCGTCATTATTGCTGTTTGCCTCATAAGCTTCCCAACGAGCTTTATCCCACAACATAATTCTATCGTTAAAACCTACAAAAACAATGTCTTTACTAATTCCTGCATGTGCTCTTAAGGTAGCATTTAATGTAAATCTTCCTTGACTATCCTCATCAATCGGATAAATGCTCGACATAAATACCATTAAATTTTTGTGCTTTGCTTTAGGAACTCCTAACGTCTTTATTTTCTCTCCGATAGTGTTGATTGTACTAGCAGGATAAATAACTAAACTTCCGTCTTCACCTTTTGCTATACTAGGTGCTTCTGTCCCTAATTCAGCTTTTAAACGTGCGGGTATTCTTACTCTGTATTTGTTATCTAGACTATGTTCGTATTTTCCGTAAAATAACATACATTTACCCTCCTGTTTAGTTACATTCATATTATAGCACCACTTTTGTCCATTTGCAACCACTTTTTATAAAAAAATTGAAATTTTTTAAAAAAAATATCTATTTTACAATTTTAAGATATCAAAATCTGAAAAAATTGCTCTATTTTTATCAAAATATTGTAATTTTTTGTCATAAACACCTACAAATAAGACAAATTATCTCTAAAAAAGTAAATTTCAGTATTTTTGCCAAAAGTGGTCACTAGTCCCTATTCTATCCACATTTCCACAAAGTTATCCACAATTTTATCCTATTTTGACAATATAAAACAAATATTTACTTGTCAAAATTCATAAAATGGTTAAACTGCCCAAAATGACAATAAAGCAATTAGAATTTTATAATATTACAACTAATTTAGTTATAAAAAAATTTCCCAAACAATGTTTATCGCTACTCTCATAAAACAAAAAATGGTAGTTCATTAATTTATTTTTATTACCGCTACTAAAATTTCAATCAAAAGCTAACAATATGAATTACGACTTTAATGTAGCAACAACATTGATAATTTTATATTTTTTAAATTCGATTACCTAAACTCAAAAGTTTTTGCAGCAAAGCTTATAATATTTCTATATTAATTCAAACGCTATACTTATTCTCATGTTATTGGTAATATATTTTTAATTAAATAAATAATCATTATTATGGCATTATAAAAATATTATAAATGAGGATATTTGATTTACTGCTTAAACAAATAAAAGCAAAATTGAAAAATATACTTTTCTCAGCAACATAAGCAATTAGATGGTAAATTTGCGAGCTATTTTTTTGAAAAATAATAATCATTGGTTATATTTAAAAAATTGATTATTTTGCACAATTTGAGTAAAATTAGCTAGCTATTATTATAAAAAAGACACTATTTTAGAACTAAATTAATAAAATAATTACAAAATAAGTGCATTTTTATAATAATATGTCAATTTAATACACGTTTTGTGTTATTTGATAAATGCTAGAATTGTATAAAATGAAACACAATAATAATTTTATTAAACCCAAAACATTTGCCTTATTATCACATTTATGGTAAAATTATGTTATGAAAGTATTTGCAATAAGTGATTTACATTTAAGTATAAACAACCCAAAGCCAATGGACATCTTTGGTGGTAATTGGGATAATTATTGGGATAAAATAAAAAAAAATTGGAGCGAAGTTGTATCCCCTGATGATGTTGTTTTAATTAGTGGAGATATATCTTGGGCACTAAAGTTGGAAGATGCTATCCCAGACTTACAAGAAATAGCTTCCCTTGCCGGCAAAAAAATTATTATTCGTGGAAATCACGATTATTGGTGGTCATCATATAGTAAAGTTAAAAATATTTTGCCAAGCAGTATTTTTGCAATTCAAAACAATGCGATTAAATTTGACGATTTTATCATTTGCGGTACAAGACTATGGACAATGCCAACTGCTAACAGCTCGGAACATGATAAAAAAATTTATGAACGTGAGCTTATTAGGTTAAAAATGACTTTAGACGAAGCAAAAAAATTATCTGAAGATAATTTACCTATAATATTAATGCTGCACTACCCACCTTTTAACGCTTTATGGCAAGACAATGAAATAACTTCTCTAATCAATCAATATGAAAATGTCAAACATGTTATTTACGGACATTTGCACGGGAAAGATTGCCGAGCCAAAGATATTGTAATAAAAAACAATACTCCATATCACTTGACTTCATGCGACCAAGTAAACAATACGCTGCAGCTAATTTACGATACAGATATAGTAGAATAATAAAAAAGCATACCTCAAAAAAGTTTTTTAATAAAGATTAAAGCAAGGATGATAATGTCCTTGCTTTTTTAGTATTGCTATGCTAATATGAAACTATTATAAATAGTATTTTAGCGGAGACAAATATGAAAGATAATATCGACTTACGCTTATTGGAAAAGCGTATAAAACTATTCAAAAATCTTACTGTTTTTTTTGCGATACTTACTCCATTGTCACTGCTCGGTGTAGGATTGAAATATCCGTATTCGTATTATTTTGTAGCGTTATGCGGTTTGCTTTTAATAGTTACCATTACGTTCGCTGTTCTTATGCATAAGACAGAGAAACAAATTAAAAGAACCGCAGCGTTTTTAAAAGACGCGAGAGACAATATAGTAGCCGCAAATAACACCCTAATCGGATTTCTTAATGGTGCTTATGCAGCTTTGAACTACAAGATGAGCGGCGAGCTTGGTTTTGTTAATTTTACGCGGAAAGGTATTAAATTCTCGGCTGAAGGCAAATTTGCCACGCAAAAAGACTTCAAAGGCATTAAAGGCAATCATTTAGCTTTACAAATATACGGCACAAAAATGATATCTACACCCGAAGAATACAACGATGTACTTGATTACGAAAGCAATCTTTTTAAGTTGAATATCGGCTATTTCGACGACGTTCCGTTCGCCGAAGAAAACGACTCGGGTTTGATTTTACCCGAAGAGG
>OFFL01001744.1_pt1 | contig 14110 bp, 9 predicted proteins | sample 1521391 | NCBI WGS metagenome assembly OFFL01 (sample SAMEA3504082, study PRJEB24116) | mouse gut metagenome | biome: mouse gut; feature: mouse-associated habitat; material: faeces | place: Denmark | collected 2011
AAGCCCCTCATGAGTGAGGGGATGGGGGAGTTGAAGTGGGCTTGCCCACTTTGTTATCTTATGATAAAATGAAAAGAACGGCAAAAAATAAGGGAAAGAAAAGATAAAGTTGGAGGAATAGATATGGGAAAGATTATTTTGACGGGAGACCGTCCAACCGGACGTCTTCATGTAGGACATTATGTAGGCTCCTTAAAAAGAAGAGTAGAGTTACAGAACTCAGGAAATTTTGATGAGATTTTTATTATGATCGCAGATGCACAGGCATTGACAGACAATGCGGATAATCCCAAGAAGGTGCGTCAAAACATCATCGAAGTGGCGCTCGATTATCTGTCATGCGGTTTGGATCCATCAAAATCAACATTGTTTATCCAGTCGCAGATTCCGGAACTTTGCGAGTTGTCATTTTATTACATGAATCTTGTAACGGTATCGAGACTGCAGAGAAACCCAACGGTAAAATCAGAGATACAGATGCGTAATTTTGAAGCGAGTATTCCGGTTGGATTCTTCACATACCCGATCAGCCAGGCAGCGGACATCACGGCATTTAAGGCGACGACGGTGCCGGTAGGGGAAGACCAGCTTCCGATGCTGGAGCAAACAAAGGAGATTGTGCGTAAATTTAATTCTGTCTATGGGGATACCTTGATTGAGCCGGAGATTTTACTTCCGGACAATGCTGCTTGTTTGAGACTTCCTGGAACGGATGGAAAGGCAAAGATGAGTAAATCTTTGGGAAATTGTATTTATTTATCTGAGACAGAAGATGAGTTAAAGAAGAAAATCATGAGTATGTACACCGATCCGGATCATATCCGTGTGGAAGATCCGGGAAAAATCGAAGGAAATACCGTATTCACATATCTGGATGCATTTTGCAAAGAGGAACATTTTGAAAGATATTTAAAAGATTATAAGAACCTGGATGAGTTAAAAGCACATTATAAACGCGGCGGTCTTGGAGACGTGAAGGTAAAACGTTTCTTAAATGCGGTGCTTCAGGAAGAATTAGAGCCAATCAGAAACCGCAGAAAAGAATGGGAGAAAGATATTCCGGCTGTATATGAAATCTTAAAAGCGGGAAGTGAGAAGGCAAGGGCTGTGGCGGCTAAGACTTTTGATGAGGTTAAGGCTGCAATGAAGATTAATTATTTTGATGATATGGAAATGATCCGGGAACAAGTGGAAAAGTATAAAAAGTAAGAGGATGGCGCATGAAAGTAAAAAGACTTTTTACCAGAATAATTGTAATTGCATTGTTGGTTTCAAGTATGGGAATACAGGTAATGGCAACGGATACGGTTGAGTCCCCAAACGCTCCGAATAAGGGAAAAGTGAATGGGCTGGATGTAGATTTTGCCACAGAGATTCAGACCGATCAGGAAGTATTGCAGGAGCGGGCCAGGGCAGTCGAGATAGAATCTAACAGTTTGCCGGGATGGCCTCAAGGTCCCACGACGGATGGCGAGGCGGCGATCTGCATGGATATTGACAGCGGCGCAGTGTTGTATGCAAAAAATGCAGACAGTTCTTTTTATCCGGCGAGTATCACGAAAGTAATGACGGCACTGCTTGCTTTGGAAAACGGTAATATGGAAACCGATAAGGTAGCGTTTTCTCAGGAATCAATTGATTTTCTGGAGTATGGGGACGCGCATATCGGAATGAAGCCGGGAGAGGAAATTTCTCTAAAGGATGCGATGTATGGCATGATGCTTGCATCTGCCAATGAGGTTTCTTATGCGATCGGAGAAAGTATCGGTAAAAAAATCGGTACGGGATATGATGATTTTATAGGAAAAATGAATGAGCGTGTGGCAGAGCTTGGCGGAGATGGGACTCATTTTGAGAATACGAATGGACTCCATTCCGAAACCCATTATGTGACTGCCAGAACTATGGCATTGATAGCAGCAGAGGCTTATAAATATGATTTGTTTCGAGAGATCATCAAGACACCTCAGTATGCCATTCCACCGACGAACCTGGAAACGGAAGAGCGGATTTTTCAGCAGAATCATAAGATGATTTATGAAAACGGTCAATATTATTATGAATATTGTACCGGAGGCAAGACCGGATATACGGACCAGGCAAAGACGACGCTTGTAACGTATTGTGAGAAGGATGGACTGCGTCTGGTATGTATTAATTTAAAGACCCATGGCGGAGCAAATTCATATGCGGACGCACAGAATATCTGTGAATATGTGTTTACCAATTTTAAAAAGGCAGCGGTATCCGGGCTGGAAAAATCAACGGATATAGCAAAGGTAGCAAGTGAATCTTATGTAGTTCTGCCAACAAGCGTTCCATTTGAAAAACTGGAAATGACATTTACGCAGCTTGAGAAAGAAAAACCGGAGGCAGTCTTATCCTATTCTTATAATGGGAATCCGGTTGGAACTGCGAAGGCTACATTAAGTGAAGCCTATTTGATGCAGCAAAACAGTGATAAAAAGCAGGATGAGACTTCTAAAGAAAAGGAAACGAAAGAGCCTGCATCCAAAGAAAAAATGCCGCTTTGGAAATGGGTGATTCTTATCTTAGGGGCAATCGCGGTGGCGTTTGTCGTATTTATGATTGTGATGATTCGATATGCGCAGATGAAGAAACGCCGTGCGATAGAACAAAGGCGCCGCAGGAGAGCGGCAGAGCGTAAGCGCAGACTGCAGGAAGAAGCAGAAATGGAAGCAAGGCATCAAAGAAGGATGGAGCATGGACGGATGCCAAGACAAAATCCGAAATATGATTATCACCAGGATGCCAGAAGACATTCAGAGCAGATGCGAAGAGAACGCACGTATTATCAAGGACAAAAAAATCGTCCGCATGACAGATGATACCCGGAAAAATGTATAAAAGAAAATGTATAAAAAAATCCTTCAGATCAGAAAGTTATGGTCTGGAGGATTTTTGCAATGAAAGGGAGTTTATACATCTAATGTTCTAAAATATAACTGTTCATGGCCTAAAACATAGCTGTTCAGGGTCAAGGTATTGATTTGTCACTTATTTTTTTATACATTAAATTATCGGATGAATTTATCCAGTACCTTGCAGTTAATTGGAGAGCGGCAGTTCCAATGAAGTTATTGACTTCTTGGGAACAGATTTTTCAGGGCGAAGAAGTGGATAAAGAGTTGGTAAAAGTATTTTGGGAATATGATATAATAATATGGAATATTAGGTTTGGGAAATATTAAAATCGAAGGAGGGACGTTATTTCGGTAGGGACAAAAAATTTTTTAGGAATAGGAGAAATGTTATGAAAAAACGATTTAAAAATTTAATAGCAATACTGCTTACCTTATCATTGATTCTTTCTGTAAATATGGTAAGCTTTGCTAATGAGGACAACAATGAGGGAAAAGTAAAAGTTACCAATGAACTTATACTTCAAATGGCCGAAAGATTTTCAGAAATTGCAAACCCTGATCTGAATTTAACGGCTAAAAATCCAGTAAAATTTTATGATACTAATGATAAAGCCATAGGATATATCGTTTCATATTATTCGGGAAATAAAGAGCGCGGATATATTATTTTTGACACTACTCAGGAGGCTCTAATTTCGGAATATTCTTTTGATGAAGCTGCTAAAACACCAGTAGAAACAGTAAAAGCCAGAGCAAAAGGGATATCTTTAAACGATAGAGTATATAAAACAGCGCCATTTACTTATGGTTGTAAAGAAGATGCAACAAATGTAATATTAAATAATTACGGCGAAACAGAGAACGTTCCTTCAACTCATAGTTCTAATAAACCAGAATGGAACGATATTTTTATGGAAATAAAAGATATATATGAAAATTATACACCAATCTCCATAAAAACAATTCCTGAATTTATCTCCTTTGATGAATTTGAAGAAATTGAAGCAAAGACTGGATGTTATGCGTGTACTGTAACTGCGCTATATGCGTGTGCATATTATTATGGTGCAGCATCATATTCTAATATGAAAGCAGATTATTTGAAATTATGGGACTTATCTAAAACAGAAGTTGACCATGTTTCCGGAGGTATCACATATGGTGCAACTTATGCTGAACACGAGGGTCCAGCATTACGTTCTTTTTGTTCAAGTAAAGGAAAAACTGTTGAATACAGACACATTAATAGTCCAAATTACAGCTTTTTTACAAAATGTATTGACCGCGGCGATATAGCTATTTATAGTGCTGGGCTTAATACATCAAGCGGACGAGCCGGCCACTCTCTAACTGTGGAAGGATATGCCTCATACCTAAAAAATTCTTCTGGAAAACGAGTTAATACTGTACTCGTTTATGATGGATGGAATACATATGTCAGATATCTAAATATTGATTATAATTTTATGGATTCAACAGGTACAGAATATTTTGGATAAGAAAATGGATAAGAAAAAAAAATATATTTATATTGGCGGTATGATAATATTGATGGTAGGAGTTATTGGAATTTTATCTCATTACTCTCAATCAGAACCTTTAAAATCTGGTGGAAAAAATACGCATTTATATCATGCTTACGGGAAGATCATAGATAAAAGTATCCACACAAAAAAAATTGAGATTGCCTTAAAGCCAAGCGAAGAACTTTTTAAAAATCCCGAAATTTGGGTAAACTGTTCAAATAAACCTACGTTTTTTGAAAATTGTGCATTAAATGAAGACGTTGTATTTACATTTTTTTTACCGTCTTCACAAGATTTTCCTTTGACTATTGATATTTTAGAGATTAATTCTATCAAAAAACTTGACAATCCATCTTAATTATCTTTTGTTCAAATTATACATTGTTTCTAAAAAGAGGGCATCGCTCAATCATCTAATTTGATGATTTTGCGACACCCTCAACGAGAAAATAGATGAGATAAAACTCCAAAATAATATAGTGCTAAATCCTAAAGACAGGCATTGATTTTTCTTGCGAAAGTCCCGAAAACTCTTTTTGATATGGAAATATTGGAAATCATAAAAAATATCGTTATTTATCAGGGAATTGCTATTTTGGCAGAACTGCTGCTTTTATTTCAGCTGCTGAAGTGAAAAGTTTATTTCCACTTTGAAAAATGAGAAAATAAAAGTGGCAATTACTCTTACAAAAAGGTGTAATTGCTGCTTTTTCTGTTTCATAAAGTAGAAATAAGTGCTACACTAAACAAAGAAAACAACAGGTTACCTAAAGAAGAGAGATTTTTCTTTGCATCACAAAAAAGCGGATTTTAGTCGTTGTTTTAAAAGTGAAAGACTAAATTCCACTTGCGTTGGGTTATATTTACTTTCTTTGACAGCCGCCTGTTGTTTTTTGATGTGGTAGTTTTATTTACTTATTTTTCTGCTTGAGTAAATATGGTTTTAAAATAATCTGGTCTTTTTCAATCGGATGGATGCCGAAAGCGATCAGCTTTTCATACAGATCCTGATACATAAATTCAGTCAGTTCCAACGGACTTTTATTGCCAAGCACCTCGCAAGGCGAAGAGTTTACATGGCTGAGAACCAGATTCAGCTCGGACTGGCAGGTCAGTCCGAGATTTTTCAGATTTGTTCCCTTTGGAAGAATGTAGCGGAGTTCTATATGCTTATTTTCCAGAGTGCCTTTTTGCCCTGACTGCATAGGATCGCAGTAAAATACTCTTGTCCGTCTAGTGCCATCAGAAGAGGTTTCCATAGCTTCAGCAGCTGAAAATTCTGTTCCTCGATCAGTCAACAGGACATGGACATATTTACGAAATAATTCTGTACCAAGAATGGATTCAAGGATATCAACGCCTTCTTTCATGGAAACAGCCGTTTTCTCGTTGTGGTATAAAGCAAGAATGATCCCAGCTCTCACAAATTTAAAAGTCTGAAGGAAAGGACCGTTTGTTTCATCGTTATAGACGGTATCTATTTGAGTGACAAAGACCTCAGAATTTTCGGAGAGATAGGTCTCATAATCGTTGTAGGTTCTGCCTTCGAGATATTTTTTGTCGGCGCGTTTCTTGTAAGTTTTTGCTTTTTTCTTTGTCAGCTTGCGTGATACTTGGCGTCGCAGATCCAGGACAGTGATTCCTGCAATTTCACGAAAAACATTGTTTTCGATATAATTGTAAAGAGTTTTTTCAGAAATGCACAGTTCCGGATGGTTTGTAATGATCTGATACGGAGACTGCCCCTGTTTCAGAAGAGGTGCGATAACAGAAGCCATTTGTTTCGCCTCTTGTATGGTAAGATTGACCCCTTCGCGAGAATCAATCAAAGTGGTACGGTAATCCATATGAGCATCTTCCGGACAGTATAGGTATTTATCAAATCGACAGCGGGACCAGTTGGAACAGCCATTGCAGGCACCAGGGGAGCGGTCACGCCTTGAACAATAAAAAGGAGTGTACTCCGGGCAGTCAGGAGAACACTGACGTCCATAAACACATTTTTTATAGTGATTGCATTCCAGAGGCATCTTACACTTATGAGTAAGAGATCTGTGGAGTTTAATCTCTTTGCCAACAGTAGACTTATCTTTGCCAATGGTCTGAGCGATAGCAGTTTTTGTGGAGGCATTGGTAATACCGGAGAGAATGATACGCCGTTCCTCTAATGTTAAATGAGAAAAAGAGTTTTGAGTTTTCATAATAGACACCGACCTTTCTGGCGACTGCCTGCTATGAAAAGTGTAAGACTAAATACTACATTTGTGAAAGAGGAAATGAGTGAAAGACTAAAATCTACTTTTGCGTATTCAAAGTGGAAATAAACTTTTCACTTCAGTTTTTATTTCAGCTGTATAGAAGAAAAGAGCTTGACGGCTGATGACGAACACCGTATAATAATGGAGTATACGAAAAAAAGCTAGGACGAAGACAGTAGGATATCAGCAAAAGGAACAGAGAATCGGGGATGGTGGAAAACCGATGCGAGTAGGGATATCTGAATATCACTTCAGAGCTGCAGTTACTGAATAATACGACGTAAGAAAACATCAAGATTGGGGAATAGTAAGTACTGCCGGGGTTCCGCCGTTACATGGAACGTATGTGAAGCATATTGTTAAAGGTGGTATAGCGAACGAATTACAGACTTTCGCCCTTTTAGGGCGGAAGTCTTTTTGCGCGAAGGTAAGGACATGGGCAGGCTGCCCGCGACCGAGCAGCGTTGCTGCGAGGTGCGCGAGCAATCCTTGCTTAGAGAATACGCGTGAGCAGCTTTGCTGTGAGGTGCGCGGGCAATCCTTGCTTAGAGGATACGCGTGAGCAGCTTTGCTGCGAGGTGCGCGGGCAATCCTTGCTTAAAGGATATGATACCATCGCCAAACTCATGAAAGGAAGAAGATTCATGTATCAGAAAGTATCACCTGATCTAAGATTTGTTGATCGGGAAAAAAAGACAGAAAAATTTTGGGCAGAAAACCACATTTTTGAGAAGAGTATGGAGAACCGTAAGGAGGGGGAAACCTATACATTTTATGACGGACCTCCAACAGCAAACGGAAAGCCGCATATCGGTCATGTATTGACACGTGTTATCAAGGATATGATTCCAAGATATCGTACAATGAAAGGTTACATGGTACCAAGAAAGGCCGGATGGGATACGCATGGTCTGCCGGTAGAATTGGAAGTAGAAAAATTACTTGGGTTAGATGGCAAGGAACAGATCGAGGAATATGGCTTGGAGCCATTTATCGGTCATTGTAAGGAAAGTGTCTGGAAATACAAGGGTATGTGGGAGGATTTCTCTGCAACAGTCGGTTTCTGGGCGGATATGGATGATCCATATGTAACCTACCACAATAACTTTATAGAGTCTGAGTGGTGGGCATTAAAACAGATTTGGGAGAAAGGTCTTTTGTACAAAGGATATAAGATCGTACCTTATTGTCCGCGTTGCGGGACACCTCTTTCCAGTCACGAAGTAGCACAGGGATATAAAGACGTGAAAGAACGTTCTGCAATCGCAAGATTTAAAGTAAAAGATGAAGATGCTTATATCCTTGCATGGACGACAACGCCTTGGACGTTGCCTTCAAACGTAGCGCTTTGTGTAAATCCAAATGAGACTTATGTAAAAGTAAAGGCGGCAGATGGCTATACCTATTATATGGCGGAAGCGCTTCTTGATACGGTATTAGGAAAGCTTGCCCAGGAAGGTCCGGCATATGAAGTATTAGAAACTTATGTGGGCACCGATCTGGAAGGTAAGGAATATGAGCCGCTGTTCCCATTTGTGGAATTAAAGAAGAAAGCTTACTATGTGACATGCGATACCTATGTTACATTGACAGACGGTACAGGGGTTGTTCATATTGCGCCTGCATTTGGTGAAGATGACTCTCAGGTAGGACGTAAATACGACCTTCCGTTCCTTCAGCTGGTAAATGAAAAAGGCGAGATGACAGAAGAGACGCCTTGGGCCGGCACATTTTGTAAGAAGGCGGATCCGCTGGTATTAGAAGATTTGGAAAAGAGAGGACTTCTTTTCTCTGCTCCGAATTTTGAGCATAGCTATCCACACTGCTGGAGATGTGACACACCGCTTATTTATTATGCGCGTGAGTCATGGTTTATCAAGATGACAGCAGTAAAAGATGATTTGATCAGAAATAACAATACAATTAACTGGATTCCGGAAAGCATCGGTAAGGGACGTTTTGGCGACTGGTTAGAGAACGTGCAGGACTGGGGCATCAGCCGTAACCGTTACTGGGGAACTCCGCTTAACATCTGGGAGTGTGAATGCGGACATCAGCATGCGATTGGAAGCATTGAGGAATTAAAGTCCATGTCCGAGAATTGTCCGGATGACATTGAGCTTCATCGTCCGTTTATTGACGGTGTAACAATCAAATGTCCGCACTGCGGCAAGGAAATGCACCGCGTACCAGAAGTAATCGATTGCTGGTTTGACAGTGGAGCAATGCCATTTGCACAGCACCACTATCCATTTGAAAATAAAGAGTTATTCGAGCAGCAGTTCCCGGCGAACTTTATCTCCGAGGCTGTTGACCAGACACGTGGATGGTTCTATTCTTTATTGGCAATTTCGACATTAGTATTCAATGAAGCGCCATACAAGAATGTAATCGTCCTTGGACATGTACAGGACGAAAAAGGACAAAAGATGAGTAAGTCCAAAGGAAATGCGGTTGACCCGTTTGAAGCATTGGAGGAATATGGAGCAGATGCAATCCGCTGGTATTTCTATATCAACAGTGCACCGTGGCTGCCAAACCGTTTCCATGGAAAAATCGTTACCGAGGGGCAGAGAAAATTCATGGGTACACTTTGGAATACTTATGCGTTCTTTGTACTTTATGCGAATATTGATGAGTTTGATGCAACAAAATATACTTTGGAGTACGATAAACTGCCGGTTATGGATAAATGGTTACTTTCAAAGTTAAATACACTCGTGAAGACGGTTGACAACAATCTTGAGAATTACCGTATCCCGGAAAGTGCAAGAGCATTGCAGGATTTCGTGGATGATATGAGTAACTGGTATGTAAGAAGAAGCCGCGAGCGTTTCTGGGCAAAGGGCATGGAGCAGGATAAGATCAATGCCTATATGACGCTTTATACTGCCCTTGTGACAGTTGCGAAGACTGCGGCGCCGATGATTCCGTTTATGACGGAAGAGATTTATCAGAATCTTGTAAGAAGTATTGATAAGGATGCGCCGGAAAGCGTACATCTTTGCGACTTCCCGGCTGTAAATGAAGCAATGATCGATGCAGAGTTAGAACAGAACATGGAAGAAGTATTGAAGCTTGTCGTGATGGGCCGTGCCTGCAGAAATACTGCGAATATCAAGAATCGTCAGCCAATCGGCAAGATGTTTGTAAAAGCAGCAAAAGCGCTTCCGGTATTCTATCAGGAGATTGTTGCAGAAGAATTAAATGTAAAAGAAATCGTATTTACAGATGATGTAAGAGACTTTACTTCTTACTCATTTAAGCCGCAGCTTAAGACAGTCGGACCAAAATACGGAAAGCTTCTTGGCGGTATTAGGGCTGCTCTTTTGGAAGTTGATGGTAATACGGCAATGGATGAATTAAATGCATCCGATGCATTAAAGCTTGACATAAACGGGCAGGAAGTGGTATTATTCCGTGAAGACTTGCTAATTGAAACTGCACAGATGGAAGGATATGTGTCTGAGAACGATAATGCAATCACAGTTGTTCTTGATACAAATCTATCTGAAGAGCTTTTGGAAGAAGGTTTTGTAAGAGAAATCATCAGTAAAGTGCAGACGATGAGAAAAGAAGCAGACTTTGAAGTGATGGATAAGATTAAGGTCACTTATGAAGGAAGCGAAAAGGCAGAGAATATTTTTGAGAAATATAACAGTGAAATTGGCGAAGAAGTATTGGCAGTCGAAATTGTAAAAGCAGCTCCATCTGGATATACAAAAGAGTGGAAGATCAATGGAGAAGCGGTAACTTTAGGTGTAGAGAGAGTTTAGGAGGGAATTCATGTATTATAGTGCAGATTTGAAAGGTACATTTGACAAGAAATTATTTAAAAAAGAAGTAGAGCACAATGTAAAAACTTTATTCCGTAAGAATATTGATGAAGCGACACAGGAACAGCTTTTCCAGGCAGTTTCCTATGCCATCAAAGAAATCATTATTGACAACTGGCTTGAGACACAGAAAAAATATAAAGAACAGGATCCAAAGACAGTATACTATATGTCAATGGAATTTTTGATGGGGCGTGCGCTTGGCAACAACCTGATCAATCTTTGCCAATACAAAGAAGTAAAAGAAGCGTTGGATGAGATGGGACTTGATATTAATGTAATTGAGGATCAGGAACCGGACGCAGCGCTTGGTAATGGCGGTCTTGGACGTCTTGCAGCATGTTTCCTTGATTCACTTGCATCTTTGAACTATGCGGCATATGGCTGTGGTATTCGTTATCATTTTGGTATGTTCAAACAGCAGATTAGAGATGGTTATCAGGTAGAGACGCCGGATAACTGGCTTAAAAATGGCAACCCATTTGAGGTTCGCCGTGATGAATATGCAAAAGAAGTACGTTTTGGCGGTGATATCCAAGTAACTTGGGATGAAAAGACAGGAAGAAATCATTTCATCCAGCAGAACTATTCTTCTGTACTGGCGATTCCTTACGATATGCCAATCGTAGGTTATGGTAACGAGATCGTAAATACACTTCGTATCTGGGATGCAAAGGCAATCACAGATTTCCGTCTTGATGAGTTTGACCGCGGAAATTACCATAAAGCAGTAGAACAGGAGAACCTTGCAAAGACAATCACAGAAGTATTGTATCCAAACGATAACCATTATGCAGGAAAAGAGCTTCGTCTGAAACAGCAGTATTTCTTCGTATCCGCAAGTTTACAGGAAATCGTTGCAAAATATAAGAGAGAACATGATGATATCCATAAACTCTATGAAAAAGTTACCATTCAGATGAATGATACACATCCTACGGTAGCAGTTGCAGAGCTTATGAGAATCCTTCTTGATGAAGAAGATTTGTCATGGGATGAAGCATGGGAAGTTACCACTAAGACATGTGCATATACGAACCATACGATCATGGCAGAAGCATTGGAAAAATGGCCGATCGACCTTTTCTCTAAACTTCTTCCTCGTGTATATCAAATCGTACAGGAAATTGACCGTCGTTTCGTGATCAAGATTCGCGAAATGTATCCGGGCAATGAAGAAAAAGTAAGAAAGATGGCTATTCTTTATGATGGTCAGGTAAAAATGGCGCATCTTGCGATTGCAGCAGGTTACTCTGTAAACGGTGTTGCAAGACTGCATACAGAAATCCTGAAAAACCAGGAATTAAAAGATTTCTATGAGATGATGCCGGATAAATTTAACAATAAGACAAACGGTATTACACAGAGACGTTTCTTACTTCACGGAAATCCTCTGCTTGCAGACTGGGTAACAAAACACATCGGCGACGGCTGGATCACAGACCTTGCACAGATGGAGAAATTGAAACCGCTTGCAGATAACAAGAAAGCAACAAAAGAATTCATGGAAATCAAATATAAAAATAAAGTACGTCTTGCAAAATACATCAAAGAGCATAACGGTGTAGAAATCGATCCGAATTCTATCTTTGACGTACAGGTAAAACGTCTCCATGAATACAAACGTCAGCTTCTTAATATTCTGCACGTAATGTATTTATATAACCAGATTAAAGAACATCCGGAAATGTCCTTCTACCCAAGAACATTTATCTTTGGTGCAAAGGCATCCGCAGGATATATCCGTGCAAAACAGATTATTAAATTGATCAATTCTGTTGGCGATGTAATCAACAATGACCGCAGCATCAACGGAAAATTGAAAGTTGTATTTATTGAGGACTACCGCGTATCCAACGCAGAATGGATTTTTGCAGCAGCAGATGTCAGCGAGCAGATTTCTACAGCTTCCAAAGAGGCATCCGGAACAGGTAACATGAAGTTCATGTTAAATGGCGCTCCGACAATCGGTACAATGGATGGTGCTAACGTTGAAATCGTAGAAGAAGTAGGCATGGAAAATGCATTCATCTTCGGATTAAGCTCCGATGAGGTTATCAATTATGAGAACCATGGAGGATATGAACCACGTGAGATTTATAACCATGATCATGAAATCAAACGTGTTGTAGACCAGTTAATAGACGGAACATATTCTTGCGGTAATCCAGAGCTTTACAGAGAATTGTATGAGTCATTACTGAACCGCCAGGGATTTGATCCGGCAGACCGCTACTTTATCTTAAAAGACTTCCGCTCTTATGCAGAAGCTCAGAAGAGAGTAGAAGAAGCATATAAGGATAAAGATAGATGGGCGAAGATGGCATTGCTTCAGACTGCAAGCTGTGGTAAGTTTACATCTGACAGAACCATTGAAGAATATGCAAAAGAGATCTGGAAACTTGACAAAGTAAAATAAGAGTTTTAAAGGAGATAGAGCCGTCAGCTCATTCATATTGCTTTATGCGTATGAATCAGCTGCCGGCTTATTTGATTGTTAGATTTTCTCTTTGTGTTTGAGATAGGTATAAAATACAGTAATTTGGGGGCTTGTACGCATATTCATTCTGCATACTCATATACTGTAATAATGGAGGGTGTGTGATGAGACAGAAGTGCAATCAACTAGTTTCTATTTTAATCATTGTAATTTTGCTGCCGTGTATTATTACAGTATTTTTGAATGGACCGTCGGTGCTGACAAATGCAAAGATAGGGAACGACTATATCAAAGTGAAGCAAAAGAACGGTACGGCGGAAGTTTCTCTGGATACATATTGTATGGGGATTCTTGCAAAAGAGATGGATATTACATATGAGGAAGAGGCTTTGAAAGCGCAGGCGCTGCTTGTGCGGACGAGTGTGTATAAGCAAATGACAGAGCATGGGAAAGAGGTGGTCTTTGAAGAGGGATATTGGACGGAGAATCATATGGAAGAGTATTGGGGAAAGTCCTATAAGAAAAATTACGGGAAACTTCAAAATGCATGGGAGAGTACAGCAGGGCAGGTTGTGACATATAATGGACAGCCTGCATATGTACCATTTCATCAGTTAAGTAATGGAAGTACACGTTCAGGAAAAGAAATGCTTCAAACAGAGGAGTATCCGTATCTGTTGGCAAAGGAGTGCCCGAAGGATATAGAAGCAAAGGGGCAGTTACAGACGGTCATGCTGCCGAAAAAGGCATATGAGATTGTCTCGAAAGATTCAGCAGGGTACATTTTAGAGGTTAAGGAAGGAGAGGAGAGTTTTACCGGAGAAGCATTTCGGGAAAAGTATGGTTTGCCATCCAGCAGTTTTGAATTACAAGAATATGAAGGAAAGATTCGGATTACGACAAAAGGGGTGGGGCACGGCCTTGGTATGAGCCAGTATACTGCCAATGAGATGGCGAAGGAGAAAAAAACTTATCAGGAGATTTTGCAGTATTTTTTTGAAGGAACAGAAGTTAAGGAAGTTGCTCAGATTCTTTGAGAAAAGGGAATAAGGCAATCGCTTTCTGGCAAAAATATAGCCAGAGGTGATGAATATGAACAAAAAAGAAACATCTTCCAAAGGAAGAAAGGGCGCTTCTGTAGGTCTTGTCATTTGTTTTGTGGCAG
>OFFL01001752.1_pt1 | contig 14078 bp, 10 predicted proteins | sample 1521391 | NCBI WGS metagenome assembly OFFL01 (sample SAMEA3504082, study PRJEB24116) | mouse gut metagenome | biome: mouse gut; feature: mouse-associated habitat; material: faeces | place: Denmark | collected 2011
ATAGGATTATTGCAGTGAACGGCACTTTTTGCCTACTTTAAACTTTACACAAAAAATAACACCCCAAAACACAATGTTTTGAGATGAAATTTTTTCCAAATTATTTTTTTAAATTACCAACTTTTTAGAAAGACTTTGGCTTAAACTTGTTTGCACACATCCAACCACTCTTTAAAGCAAGAGTATTTTTCAAGCTCTTCGATTGTAAGTTCTATAGCGCTATTGCTACTACCGCAAGCAGGAAAAACAGTATCAAATCTTTTTAATGAGTTATCAAGGTATATTTCCACACCATTATTTACGGCAAAAGGACAAACACCGCCCACAGCATGCCCGACTAAGTTTTCCACCTCGTCAAAGTTCAGCATTTTAGCCTTTACACCAAAGTACGATTTATATTTTGCGTTGTCTATCTTTGTATCGCCTGCGGCAACTACCAAAATTACCTTATCCCCTGCCGCAAATGAAATTGTTTTTGCTATTCTGCAAGGCTCACAATTTAAAGCCTTTGCAGCTAGTTCCACCGTTTTGCTTGAAACGCTAAACTCTATTATCCTATCTTCCATATCAAACTGTTTAAAATATTCTTTTACTTTGTTAATAGCCATATTATTATCTCCGTCAATGGAATTTTAGCACCTTGCACAATTTATGTCAAGTTAAATGTTTATAAGCATAAATAATATTATAAAATAAAAAATTTACTTATTTATCATACTTTTATTTATTTTGCAATCCATTATAGCAGATATATTGACAACTAAAAATTTAAACTTCATATTTTTTACGATAAGATAAAGTAAAAAGGCAGAGATAAAACTCTGCCTTTTTATTACTATTATATTTAATATCAGTTACAAAACAAATAAAATATTTATTTTGCAAATTCGATAGAACGGGTTTCCCTAATGACACTTACTTTGATTTGTCCAGGGTATTCAAGTTCCGACTCTACCTTTGCTGCAATATCTTTTGCAAGGAAGATTGTGGATGCGTCGTCAACCTGTTCCGGTTTAACGATTACACGTACCTCTCTACCTGCTTGTATTGCATAAGATTGCTCTACTCCTGCGAACGAGTTTGCTATACCTTCCAATTTTTCCAAGCGTTTTACATAATTTTCAAGTGACTCACGTCTTGCACCCGGTCTTGAGCCGGAAATTGCGTCAGCCGCCTGTACAATAATTGCCTCTAAAGTTTGAGGCTCAACATCGTTGTGATGTGCTTCAATAGCGTGAATTACAGCGCGATTTTCCTTATATTTTTTAGCAAGTTCCACACCTATCTGAATATGAGTGCCTTCCACCTCGTGGTCGACAGCCTTACCGATATCGTGCAATAAGCCTGCTCTTTTTGCGATTTTAATATCCGCACCAAGTTCAGCCGCCATTACTCCTGCAAGATATGATACTTCCAAGCTATGATTTAAAACATTTTGTCCATAACTTGTACGGAACTTCAATCTGCCCAATAGTTTAACAAGTTCGGGATGTACGCCGTAAACATTCGCATCAAACATAGCGTTTTCGCCTGTTTCTTTAATTTGAATGTCAAGCTCACGCCTAACTTTTTCAACCATTTCCTCAATTCTGGCAGGGTGGATTCTTCCGTCATTTACCAATCTTTCAATAGTAATTCGTGCGATTTCCCTTCTTAGCGGGTCGAACCCTGACAATGTTACCACATCAGGAGTATCATCTATAATCAAATCAATACCTGTAGCATTTTCCAAAGCTCGGATATTTCTGCCCACTCTACCTATCAATCTGCCTTTCATATCATCATTTGGCAATGATACAACGGAAACTGTAAGTTCTTGAGCATGGTCGGCAGCACATTTTTGTACAGCCATACCGATAATATTTTTGGCTTTCTTCTCTGCTTCTTCCTTGGCATTGTTTTCAATTTCCTTTGCCATTATTCCTGCTTCCTTTTTAACGCCCTCTAACAATTCGTCCATTAAAGTTTGTTTTGCTTCCTCAACAGTCATACCGGCAACTTTTTCAAGTTCTTCAACCATTTTTGAGTGTGATTGACTAATCTCGATTTCTAAACTTTCGATTTCCTTTTCTCTTGCTTCAAGCGATTTTTTAAACTCGTCACAAGAGTCCATTTTTTTGTCGATTAATAGCTCTTTTTTGGTTAATAATTCTTCTCTTTGTAAAAGTCTTTGTTCAGACTTTTGGATTTCTGCACGCCTTTCTTTGGATTCTCGGTCAAACTCGTTACGCAACCTTTTTTGTTCATCCTTTGCTTCTTGCAATGCTTCTTTTCTTAGTGTTTTAGCCTCTGCCTTGCCGTCCTCAACAATTTTATCGGCCGCAGTTTTAGCAGATTTTACTTTTCGTACAAATACTGCCCAATAAGCCAAAATGCCAAGTCCAAGACCTACAACCAATGTTGCAATCGCAATACCGACAGCTCCACCAACATCTATAGCACTTAAAAGCAAAGTTATACTGTTGCTTAACATAGTATACCTCCTATTTAATTTTCAAGTTACAAAGGCAAATATATTGTTCGCAAAAACACATTTGCCATAGTATAATAATACTGCAATTTTTACCTAATGTCAATAGCTTTCGCCGTTTTTTTGAATGTTTTTGGTATTATTTGAATGCGATTACTTTTTATCGCCTTTCATAAGTTCCATAACTTTTGCATAAATTTCATCAGCTACTTCCAAATTATTATCAAGATAGTCCACAGCTTTATCCTTGCCTTGTCCGATTTTTTGGTCATTGTAACTGTACCAACTTCCGCCCTTTTTAACCACGCCGTAGTCAACAGCAACGTCAATCAAGCAACCGTTTTTGGAAATACCTTTGCCATACATAATTTCGAAATCAGCTGTTTTGAACGGAGGTGCAAGTTTATTTTTGACAATTTTAGCTTTTGTCTTGTTACCTCTTATATCGTCGGCGGAAACTTTTAATGCCTCGCCTTTTCGCACATCGATTCTTACACTTGCGTAAAACTTAAGTGCTTTACCTCCCGCAGTAACTTCGGGCGAGCCATAAATTACACCGACTTTTTCACGTAGTTGGTTGATAAAGATAACAACTGTTTTTGATTTGTTGATAATTGCGGTCAATTTTCTTAAAGCTTGGGACATAAGTCTTGCTTGTAAGCCGACAACCGAGTCACCCATATCGCCGTCGATTTCCGCTTTAGGAGTAAGTGCTGCAACCGAGTCCACAACAATAACGTCCATACTGCCCGAACGCACAAGTGTTTCCACAATGTCAAGGGCTTGCTCGCCGTTATCCGGTTGTGCAATGTACAAATCTTTTAGTTTTACTCCAAGTTTTTCGGCATAAATAGGGTCTAAAGCGTGTTCAGCATCCACAAAAGCACAAATACCGCCTGTCTTTTGTGCACTTGCTATTACGTGCAACGCCACAGTCGTTTTACCGGAAGATTCAGGCCCGTAAATCTCTACGATTCTGCCTCTTGGCATACCGCATGTTCCAAGTGCGACATCCAAAGTCAAACATCCTGTAGGAATAACTTCGATTGGCACTATCTCATGCTCGCCAAGTTTCATTATACTTCCTTCTCCGTATACGTCTGTAATTTTTTTAATAGCTTCGTCTATATACTTTGCCTTGTCACTTTCATTTGTAGGTATATTCATTACCTTACTTTTTTTCTCTGCCATAAACTTCTCCTATTTATCTTTATCCTTATCGGTACTTTATTTTTATTAATATTTTCTCTCAACGCTGTCAATAAGCTTGATTAGTTTGAACATTGCATAGTTGCAAGCTTTTTTCCTTACAACATTTCGGCTGCCTTTAAACATAACTTCTTCGACTTTGTAATTTGCAAGACTGCCGTAACCTATGTACACTAGCCCAGACAAGTCGTCGTCTTGATGACTTGCATAACCTGTTGTTGCCAATCCGTAAACTATCTCTTTATTGGCAAGCACACCTTTTATCATTGCCTCACAAGTTTGTTTGCTCACTGCAGTATACTCTTCCAATGTAGTGGCAGGCACATGCAAACGTCTTACTTTTGCGCCGTTGTTGTAGGTTACAATACCCTCGTAAAACACTTTGCTTGCACCGTCAACATCACATAAAGTAGAACTTATAAGTCCGCCTGTTATAGATTCCGCTACACCAAGCATCTCGCCTTTTTTGATTAAAAGTTTAACCAAACACTCGTTTAAATCCATATTTTTATCCGAATAAATGTAATCTTCCAACCTAACATTTATTTTGGTCAATATACTTTCCAACGCTACCGAGTCGACATTGTTTTTGGATATAGTTACAACACCCTCCAAACAATTTTCGGAAAACTCAATACTTATCTCGTTTGTCCTTAAGTCTCCGCAAATTTTTTCAAATCTTGCAGTATCCAATCCAAAAGTCCTAAGTACGCATTGATATACATAATGTTTGTCAGTCATTTTCTTTCTCCTTACCGTTTTGGCTATCTACGCAAGCATTGTCAGTTGTGCAATTATCGCTGCTGTTCAATATCTCGCTATTATCAGTGTTATCCAAAGGGGCGTTTTCGATAGAGGTTTGCTCGGTAGTAAAAACATGCCTGTTTTTCCAAATATAATTAAAACCGGATACAACCGTCAATACCGTAGCAATACCGAACAACACCCAACCTAAAAATAAAAATACCACGCCAACCCAATTTACCGCCTTATGCCAAGGCTCATTGATAAACGGAACAAGCATTAGCATAGGAAGAGCAATTAAGGTAATAATTGTTTTTGCTTTGCCAAGTTTATCGGCTGCCATTACTTTACCTTTAGATGCCGCAAGTTGTCTGAATACTCCTATGATAAACTCACGAGCCAAAATCAAAATTACACATATTTCCCCAAAATAAGGTGCAAGTACGGGATAAATTTCCCCATTTGCGGTCACAAAGTTCATTTTAAGCAAAACTATCATACCCGCTACAACCAAAATTTTATCGGCAATCGGGTCAAGGAACTTGCCCAAATCGGTTACCAAATTATGTTTTCTTGCAAGATGTCCATCCACAAAATCTGTGCAGGAGGCAATGATAAACACTATCGTCATTAGTATATAATATTGTTCGAACACTTCTTTTAGACAAAATATCAGTACGAAAATCGGTATTAAAGCGATTCTTGCAACTGTCACTCGTGTTGGTAAATTCATACTAATTCTCCTTTTAAATCCAAACCTATTCTTTCGGTTATTTTTACTTTATACATTTCACCAATATCCACAGGCTTATCTGCCGTAAAGTAAACTAGTCTGTCGATTTCAGGTGCATCTTCTGCCATTCTGCCCACAAAACATTGATTGTCGAAGTCAACCTCTTCATACATAACCGTTACTGTTTTGCCTATTAATAAGTTTGCCTTCTCGCACATTATTTCTTCTTGCAAGCTATACAGTTTAGACACTCTTTCTTGCTTTGTTTCTTCATCTATATGTCCGTCAAAGCTATATGCTGCTGTGCCATCTTCCCTTGAATATGCAAAAAAACCACATTTATCAAACTTATTTCTTTTAACAAACTCATACAATGTATTAAAATCTTCTTCTGTTTCCCCCGGGAAACCTACTATAAATGTAGAACGTATTGCTATATCCGGCACTTGCTCCCTCAATTTATCAATCAAGTTTTGCAAAAACTCTTGCCTTACGTGCCTATTCATCCTTTTTAAAATACTATCTGACGCGTGTTGCATAGGTATATCAATATACTTAACTATTTTTTTACTAGTTGCTATTTTTTGTATTAGCTCGTCTGTCACTAGCTCAGGGTAACAATAAAGCAATCTTATCCAACTGCAATCGACCTTTTCCAAGTTTTCCAACAATTCCACAAGTTTTAATTCACCATACAAATCTTTACCGTACCTTGTTATGTCTTGAGCTACTATATTCAATTCCTTAACGCCGTATTTTTTTACGATTTCGTCCGCCTCAGCGACAATATCTTGCATCGGTCTTGAAGTAAACTTACCTCTTATTTTTGGGATTGCGCAATATGTACAGTTGTTATTACAACCCTCGGCAATCTTTAAATAGGCATAGTGATACGGGGTGGTCAATACCCTTGAATTTGTAAAATCTCGCTTGTTTATATCGTTTTTAATAGCGATTTTTGAGTGGTTTTTATCAAAATCCTTAATTAATTCAGGTAATTCTCTATAGTTTGCAGTACCCACAAAAATATCCACTTCAGGCAGTTCTTCTGCTAGGCTATCCATATATCTTTGACTTAAGCATCCGCTGACAACAAGGCATTTGCAATTACCTGTTTGCTTGTAATCGCTCATCTCCAAAATAGTATCTATCGACTCCTGCTTTGCACTATCGATAAATGCACAGGTATTGACGATAATAATATCCGCATCGCTCGCATCGCCCGTAAAAGTATATCCGTCCTTTTCCAAAAAAGCAAGCATATTTTCCGTGTCTATTCTGTTTTTATCGCAGCCCAGCGAAATTACTCCTATCTTAGTCAAAATTGTACCTCTTAAATTTTATTCCAAACTTACATCGCCGTATTTTGCACGCAATGTAGGCATATCAATAAGGATTTCCCTTTGTTTATTGTCCTTTGCAGCCCCGATATATCCGAGCTCTTCCATAGTATCTACCAATCTTGCGGCTCTAGGGAACCCTATGCCAAACTTTCTTTGTAATTTGGAAATACTTACCGCACCCGTTGTAACAACATTGTATAGTGCGCGGACAAACAAATCGTCTTGCTCTCCCGAACTTTCGCCAAATGTGGTTTGAGCGGCATTTGCCCCCGCATTGTTGTTGGTATTAAGGATGTATTCCTCAATATCCTTATCAAAATAACATTCGTTATTATCACGTACATAATCACAGATAGCATTTACTTCCTCTCCCTCAATCAATGTGCCTTGCAACCTTACAGGCTCATTTACACCGTCGGAGAATATCATATCGCCATATCTAAGCAACTTTTCCGCTCCGCCTTGGTCAAGTATCGTTTTACTATCCGTAAAGCTCGCAACCGCAAACGCGATTCTTGCAGGCAAATTGGCTTTGATTGTACCTGTAATAACATCGACTGACGGTCTTTGAGTTGCAAGTATCAAGTGAATGCCCGCAGCTCTCGCCTTTTGAGTAAGACGTACAATCCTTTCCTCAAGTTCTTTTTTCATTACCATCATAAAGTCGCCAACCTCGTCGATGATTATGACTATATAAGGCAATTTATCTTCCTTTTTAGGGTCGATTGTTGCGTTATAATCGGTAATTTTTTGTACTCTTCTGTCTTTGAACATTGTATAACGCATTTCCATCTCTTCAATGGCCCAATCAAGCAAATTCAAAGTTTTGTCTTTATCACTTACGGCTTCGGGAATAAGCATGTGAGGGATTTTATTATACATATTAAGTTCTACCTGTTTAGGGTCAACCAAAAGCAAGCGTAACTCTTCGGGAGTATATTTATATAGCAATGATACTATCAGCGAGTTTAAACATACCGACTTACCCGCACCGGTTGCACCTGCAATAAGCAAGTGCGGCATTGCAGACAAATCTGCCGTAAAGTTTTCGCCGTCACAGTTTTGTCCCACAGCAAAGGCTAGCTTATGCTTGTTATGAGTAAAGGAGTCCGACTGTATAACCGATTTTAATCCAACCTTTCCGCGTTTTTCATTAGGTATTTCCACGCCGAAGGCATTTTTACCCGGAATAGGTATTTGACATCTTACGCTTTTAACCTCAAGGCACATTGCAATATCATCCACATAGCTTAGCACCCTTTTTACAGGTATACCCCTTGGCATAACAAGCTCAAGTCTTGAAAATGTCGGGCCTGTAACCACTCTGTTTACTTTTGCATCTATACCGAATTCGGACAAAGTAGTTTCCAAAATAGCTATTTTATCGTCAAAGTTTTCGGTATCCGATGGTTTGCTTTCATAATTTTTCAAAAGTTCAAAAGGAGGATACTTGTAAGGTGCAAGTTTTACCCTTGCTTTTTCCTTTTTAACCTCTTCCTTAGGTGTTTCGACTTTTGCTACTTGAACAGGCTGTATAGGCTGTGCGACAGGCGGAACAGGAGTAGGTTTAACCGGTGTAACTTCCGCAGGCTTGATTTCCTCATTAGGCTTGCTTGAAATATGCGTACCGCCTTTGTCGCTTCTTTCCTTACGTCTTTGTTCCCTTTTTAAAATTTCCTCTTCGTCAGGGGTGTTGTCTTGCAAATTGTGTCTTCTGGATACTTCTTCCTTGGCAATTCGCTCACGCTCTTCCCTTTGCCTTTTTAACAAACTTTCAAAACCGTCAACTTCCTTATGCGTAGCAGTTTTATCTTCCACAGGCATATTTTCGTAATCGTTTTTGCTTTCGATTTTCTCAAACGTGATAGTTTGTTCCTCATTTTTTATTAAGTTCTTAAATGGATTGTCTTCCGATTGTTCAGACTTTTTACCAAATCTATCCAAAAATCCCAAACCGTCGTCCTCGACTGTATCTTCCTTAATCTCGTGTGTTTGCTCGTTAAATGTAAAGCGTTCTTCCTTTTTGTTGCTTTTTAAAATATCAGCAATGGAAGCTTTCTCGTCAGTTCCGCTTTTTTCGATAGAAATATCGTCCACTTCAAAATAATCGTTATTCTTTTTAATTTCAACAGCGTTATTTTCTCTTTTTCCGTTTAGATTATCGTAGATTTTGCCAATACGATACTCATTTGTATAGCTTTCGTAATCTTCTTTATCCAAAACAGGTGTAGGTTGTGGCTCTTGTTCTTCCTGCTTTTTTTCATCCACTTTGTTGTTCCCATACAAAATTTTGTAAGCATTGTCAAAATCGCTCTTTTTATCTGAAACAGGTTGTTGCGCAGGCTCAACATTAAGCAAATTCCTATCTTTTAGTCTCGCAAAACGAGAAGTGGTGCTGTCCTCCGATACCAATTTTTCAAAATTGACTTTTGCGGTTGTGCTTGCCTCATCAAGCGGCACATAATTTGCCACAATGTCTTTTCCTTTTTTCTTTTTACCACCTTGAGCATCTTCGTCTACATATAAATTACTTTCGACTATCTCAAAATTATCTTCTCCGTTTTCATTTCTAAAATCTACCATTTCGGGATTAGGCTCTTTCTTTTTTCCTAAATTCCAATAACTAATAATAGAATCATAAAAAACAAATATTCCGCCAAAAGCCAAAGCAAATATACTGCAAACAACAATGCCCACATAATTGGCTAGCAATAACGGATAAAGAAATACGCCTGCAACCACACCGCCGGCTGTATTGTGTTCGTTATAGCAGGTACCTAAGTACTTACCATAACCATCCTCCGTATATTGCATAGATGAAACACAATGCAAAAGCGCAATTACCATTGCAAAAAACATTAAAAGGCTTAGCACTCTCAAAAAACTCATTTTAGGTCTTTTTACTTTGCAAATAGTAAGTATGCCAAAAATTATCAATGCCAAAAAATACGCGTAAACGGCATAGCCAAAGCTACCGACAAAAAAGTCGGTAACTGCTTTACCCGCTTTCCCGAAAGCACCAACTAGTATCAACATAAAAACTATGCCGATACCAAGCATTATACTGCCTTCTATCAAATGGTCATTTTTACCTTTTTCTTTATTATTCCTAGCCATAAGCCCTCTAAAAGCAATTTTGCCTTATAATGCACAAAATCGCTTTTGATTAAATATCTTTTTTTTATTAATACCGCAATAAACAGTAACTTTTATTGTTTATCCAAGCTGTAACCTTGTTTCAGCGATTTACCATATTGTCTGTCGAAATTTTCTTTGTTTTTCTTAATATAAATGGAGTGCAACTCTTCCGCAGTCATACCGTAACTTAAGCACATACTTACGAAGAAATGCAAAATATCCACAAGTTCTTCCTTAACGGCATCCTCGTTTATCGGCCTTTCGTTCTTCCACCACTTAAAATTAACTTCGTCAAGCACTTCTGCAAGCTCGCTTATCATTGCAAGCGTCTGTTTTTGTATCCATTCATTAGGTTTTATGCTTTCCAAATGCCTATTTTTTATCAAATCGTCTTGAAAAGCCTTTTGCATCATAAAAATCTCGTCTAATTTATCCATATCACACCATACTCGCAATTTTTAGCCTTTTATAATATCCAACGGGCAAAAATCAATCTCTTTGCCAACATAACTTGTAACCACTTTGTCAAAATCGAAAGTATAGTCGATAATATCCATTATGCTGTCACGGGTTATCAAATCGATTTCGCTTATTTTTTTGTCAAAATCAAAGGTTTCGTCTAAAAACAACGCATTTCGACCATATACCCTCATTAATGATGCCGAACTTTCTTGTGACAAAGCATAGTTGCCTTTGAGCTGCTTTTTAACTCTGGCCAACTCTTCATCCCCAAGTCCGCCGTTTTTAAGTTTTACGATTTCCTTTTTTATACTCTCCAACGCTTGTTTGGATGTTTTTGGATTTGTGCCAATATAAATGGAGAATACTCCGTCCCCGAAATATGCCGAAGGATAAGAATATACATTATAAGCAAGCCCGCTTTTTTCCCTTACTTCCTGAAAAAGTCTTGAACTCATACCACCGCCGAACGCAGAGTTTAACGCAAGTAAGGACATGTAATTATCCGCACCAAACTCTAAGCTTGGGAAAGCCACAGCAATGTTTGATTGTTCCAAAGGCTTAATCGTAATTACACTATCGCACTTTGGAGTATGCTTAACTTTTTGCATTTTGTAATCGCTTTTAAATACATTGTTGTCAAAATACTTCGCAGTAAGCTCAATAGCTTTTTCCTTAGTGATATTGCCAACAACGGATATTACCATATTGCCTGCACTGTACTTTTCCTCAACATATTTTTTCAAATCTTCCGTTTTAAAGTTACGGATATTGTCCGCATTACCCAAAATTGTATATCCAAGGCTGCTGCCTTTGTAGTAGCTACTACCCAAGTTTTCCATACACAAGTCATCCGGGGTATCTTCGCTCATTGCGATTTCTTCAAGTACAACGCCTTTTTCCTTGTCCATTTCCACTTGGTCAAATGTGGAATTAAAAAGAAAATCGCTCATTATTTCCATACAATTTTCCGCATATTCATCCACACTTATAGTGTAATAGCATGTTGATTGTTTAGATGTAAACGCATTAATTTGCGCACCCAAACCGTCAACCTCGCATACAATGTCAAACGCAGAACGTTTATTTGTCCCTTTAAACATCATGTGCTCGATAAAATGTGAAATACCATTATTTTCGTCGTTTTCACTAGCACTTCCTACAGCAAACATCACTCCGATTGCAACAGAACGCACACTTTGCATTTGCTTATGGATAAGTTTTAATCCGCTTTTAAAATAAGTTATGTTATTGTCCAAAATTCTCTCCGTCTTCCCGCTTAAATAAGTTGTTTTCACTAGCCTAAGCAATAAAATTGCCTTATCTTATGTCATTTTTATTAAATTTTTCATTTAACATTCGGCTATATGTAAATCTCTTTTTAACCTTAGCACGATAAATTGTGCATAATCATACGATATAATTATACTATTTTTTTCAATCAATGTAAAGACTTTAAAAGAAAAATATTTGTAATAAATATATTTAATAATTATAATAAGCACACTTTGCTATTCGTAAATGTCGTATTTTATCAAAATTATTTACATTTCAGTCTATTTTTATCCGTAAGTACATATAATTAAAATATGAAACATAAAGAGCTTATAACAAACAGCATAATTGCTTTAATTTTAGTTAGTTTATCTGTCATTACAATGTGTTTTACGCCGCTTGCCATAACCGCAAGCGCAACTCCTAAGCCTATTTATAAAGGCAATGGTCTAAACAGCAGTGTTTCGCTTATGGTAAATGTGTATTGGGGGGAGGAATATTTGCCCGACATGCTAGATACCTTTGACAAATACGATGTAAAAACAACCTTTTTTGTAGGCGGGTCTTGGGTAAGTAAAAATGATGGTATGCTAAAAGAAATTTTAAGCCGAGGTCACGAAATCGCAAATCATGGTTATTTACATAAGGACCAAGACAAATTGGATATGGAAGGCAATCTTCGTGAAATTTCAATGTGTCATAACATTGTAGAAAAAACAATCGGCTACAAAATGACGTTGTTTGCACCTCCGTCGGGAGCTTTTTCAAACGATACACTTAAAGCAGCAAATAACTTAGGTTATCAAACAATCATGTGGTCGAAAGATACAATAGATTGGCGTGATAAAAACGCACAGCTGATATATGAGCGTGCAACCAAAAAAATATCATACGGAGATTTGGTATTAATGCATCCGACAAAATGCACAGCAGAAGCACTTCCTAACATTTTAGAGTTTTACAAACAAAAAGGAATTAAAGCGGATAAAGTGAGCAATGTAATACAAAATTAAGCTTTCAAATACACATTTTTGCAAATAGCCCCGATTTTTGAACGGTTTTTTATATAAAAACCAAAATTAAGTAAATTTAAACTTATTATAATTAACAAAAAAAATGACAAAAGGCACGTGAAAATTCACGTGTCTTTTTACCATAAACCATTTTAAAATAGTTATTAAACAATTTTTTGGTTTATTGTTTGCGAAAGTCTTAGATGGATTTTGTTGCAAAAAAAGAGAGTGAATAACATGTATTCACTCTCTTAGTGGATGCGGCGACGACCTATCCTCCAGGGGACGCTTCCATCTAAAACTAAGGGACCCCACAGAAGCTTTCTTAAAGATTTTGTGGGGAAAAGCGAGAGCCGAACGCTTTCGCAACCCTGCAACATTTACTTAATTGTTGCAGGGTGCCTAAGTGAGGGCTTGAGCGTGGCGTTGAGGAGCTTGCGACGAAGTGCCGAAAGTACTTAGATATATTTTAATCTTAAAGCAAAAGAAAAACAACCAAACGGTTAGTTTGGTTGTTTAATGGATGCGGCGACGACCTATCCTCCCGAGACGCTTCCATCTAAGTACTTTCGGCGCTGAGGAGCTTAACTTCTGTGTTCGGAATGGGAACAGGTGTACCTCCTCGCCATTGCCACCGCAATGGTTGAATATGTCTTACACATTCACAACTGCATAGTAAAATTTTTCTTTGAGTTATTGAAGTCTTAATCTTTCTGATCAAGCCCTCGACCTATTAGTATCGGTCAGCTAAATACGTTACCGTATGTACACCTCCGACCTATCAACCTTGTAGTCTTCAAGGGGTCTTACTATTCTAAAATATGGGATATCTTATCTTGAGGTGGGTTTCACGCTTAGATGCCTTCAGCGTTTATCCCATCCGAACTCCGCTACCCAGCTGTGCCACTGGCGTGACAACTGGTGCACAGTAGGTTCGTCCACCCTGGTCCTCTCGTACTAGGGGCAGATCCTCTCAAATATCCTACGCCCACGATGGATAGGGACCGAACTGTCTCACGACGTTCTGAACCCAGCTCGCGTGCCACTTTAATCGGCGAACAGCCGAACCCTTGGGACCTGCTTCAGCCCCAGGATGTGACGAGCCGACATCGAGGTGCCAAACCTCCCCGTCGATGTGAACTCTTGGGGGAGATCAGCCTGTTATCCCCGAGGTAACTTTTATCCGTTAAGCGACGGCAATTCCATTCTCTACCGCCGGATCACTAAGTCCTACTTTCGTATCTGGTCGACATGTCTGTCTCTCAGTCAAGCTCCCTTATACCTTTACACTCTACGAACGATTTCCAACCGTTCTGAGGGAACCTTTGAACGCCTCCGTTACTCTTTAGGAGGCGACCGCCCCAGTCAAACTGTCCACCTGACACTGTCCCTTGCCCGGATAACGGCACAAGGTTAGAATTCCAATAATCAAAGGGTGGTATCCAAAGGGCGACTCCACAGAAGCTGACGCCTCTGCTTCTCAGTCTCCCACCTATCCTGTACATTAATTACCGAAATCCAATATCAAGTTACAGTAAAGCTCTACGGGGTCTTTCCGTCCAGTCGCGGGTAATATGCATCTTCACATATACTACAATTTCGCCGGGTCCACTGTTGAGACAGCGCCCAAATCATTACGCCATTCGTGCGGGTCGGAACTTACCCGACAAGGAATTTCGCTACCTTAGGACCGT
>OFFL01001762.1_pt1 | contig 13958 bp, 10 predicted proteins | sample 1521391 | NCBI WGS metagenome assembly OFFL01 (sample SAMEA3504082, study PRJEB24116) | mouse gut metagenome | biome: mouse gut; feature: mouse-associated habitat; material: faeces | place: Denmark | collected 2011
AATCCATGAGAACTTGGTTGAAAGGATTTTGTCCGGCTTCGACTAACGCAGTCAATTCCGGAAGTTGCTTGAGAGTATTCATGCTTGCCTCCTTGGGATAATTGAGGTCTGTTGCCATAAGGTCATATTAGTTTTAGTGTGTTTAAGAAAGTGTTAAGCACTTAACATTACGCGGTGGTTATCGCCGTTTTCGTTAAGCCCTTAACAAGTTGGTGTGATGGTCTTTTTTAATATGGAAACATATCCCAATCCTTCAAGGAGAAAACCATGAAAAAGACTCTTCCCGCGCTCATTTGTGCAGCCTTTTTAGGTACCGCAGCACAAGCAGCTCAAGTTGATATTTTCGGTGCCGTTGACATGTATGTCGGCGTGAACAATGCCGGCGGCGAATGGAGAACCGGGCTTCAGTCCGGCGGTTTGACAGCTTCTCATATCGGTTTGAAAGGAACCGAAGACCTCGGCGGCGGCACACAGGTATTCTTCAATTTAGACCAGGCTTTCTTAGCTGATAACGGCAGCAAGACTTTCGGAAATGAAGGTAAGGCTTTCAGCCGTGAAGCGAACGTCGGTATCCGCGGTAAATACGGTCAGTTATCTTTCGGCCGTCAGTACACGCCGCATTTCCTGGTATTTGCTATGTACGATCCGACGGAACTGAGTTTAGGTTCTTCTGACTCTCCGTACTTCTTCCCCGGACCTGCTGCTGTAACCGGCTGGGACGGCGGCTTGGTTCGTGCTGACAATTCTATTCAGTATGTTCTTCCGACATCTTTCGGTCTGACCAATTTCTTCTATGTTGCGCTCGGCGAACATCAGAATGCTGCCGGAACGCAAGACTCCAATAAGCTCGGCAATATTTACAACTACGCTGCCAAGTATGACAATGGCAATTTCTCCATCATGGGAAGCTATTTGTACCGCAACGTTGCGATGGGCCCGACAAAGGACGCTTCTCATAACCAGTACCTGAACTTCGCAGTTAGCTATGACTTCGGTGTGACTAAACCTGTCTTCCAGTTCACTAAGAAATTTGCCAGCAATGAAGCAGTTCAAGATAAGTTCTGGATGGCTCAGTTAGGAACATCTACTCCCCTCTGGGGAGGCAAGTGGATGGTTTCAGCTTCCTACATGAAGAATCAGACAAAAGATGATGCCAACGCCTGGTCTTTTGGAACGAAGTATGCCTATCCGCTTTCTAAACGCACTCGCCTCTATGCTGGTGTCGAAGCGGTCTTCAATGACAGCAATGCAGGTTATGCAATTGAAGCCGGCCCCGACAGCTCTCTGCACTTTAACTTCGATGCGAACAAGTTGATAACGGGCTACGGTACGGATTATCTTGGTAAAAATGTTCAGCAGATCTTCGTCGGTATCAACCACCAGTTCTAGTAGAAGCTTTCAAAGCTAACTGAACAAAAGCCTCTGAGGAGAAATCTTCGGAGGCTGATTTTTTCTTGTGAAAAAAGGAAACCGCGAAAATTTCTTCCGGCGGTTTGGAAAGAATCAGAATTTTCGAATAATTCTTAGTTATTCTTTTCTACTTCAGTACATAGCTAGAGATCTTTTGATCGCAAGGTTCGCCTTCGGTAATGCAGAATGTCCTTTCGTTCAAGTCCATCACCAATGTGTAAATCGTGCAGAATCTCCTTGTGACCGGATCCTTCGGATCCTGATGACTGCAGATGGAATCCGGATAGTTAGCGTGGTCAGATAAGATTTGCCACATATCCTTTTGAGTGAAGGGGTGCTTGACGCCATACGCCAGTCTCTCGAGACGATTCAAGCGGATAAACGTCTCCGTCAAATCACGTTTGAACGTGTCCTGAGGTCTAAAGAGCGGGGACAAGTAATGGTTGGTGTGGCACATCGGTTTATCAATCGGCATTAAAACGTCAAAGTTTTCCGGTGTGTACTCGACACACATCAGGAAACCTTGAGCAGAACCGATGGCGAAATTGCCGCATCCGGCGCGCTGAGGTTGAGACACCGCTTCTAAAGCATTGGCAATATTGGTCTGGGCAAGAATGGCGCGATAAAGGATGTGAAGCGGAACGCCCAATCCGCCTTTGCCAGTACTTAAAGCGTTAAGGCAAACACCAATACCTTCGGAGTTCAAGCCTTTGCCGCCGATAATGCCGGCTTCAACTGCAATCAAAATCTTCGGCTGTCCTTCAACATGAACTTCCAAAATGACCGTCGTGTCGCGAGCCGGTTTGAGCCAGTCCCAAGTCTGACCGAGATAAGTATGGCCGTCGCAGGATTGTTCCGGCAAGATTCCGAAGGTCGTGCAGCCGTCGGGTTTCGCAAACAAAATCTCGCTTCTGCAGTTGATCGTCAGAACGTCTTCGTAGGAGAGGCCGGCGCCTTCCGCAACCCCCGCAATCTCCTCTAATGCTTCCGGATAATAGTCACGAATGAACGGCTCTAATTTCTTAGAGATTTTGCCTGCTACGTTCCAAGTGACGCCAAAGCCTTCGAACATAGTTCGATAGAAGGCAATATTCTTTTTGATGAGTTCTGGGACTTGACTTCCGTATTGATAACCGCGTTCTCTAGCGGTACCGGTCAAGGTGAGGAAAGGATAACCTGACATATAACTCCTCCATGGTTTGTACTAACAATTGTTTGACAGGGCTGGCTAAATGTCAATGGTTGTAACTAAAAATAGGCAAAGAAGCTCTGGTTTTCTATAGCTTTGATCTATTCGATTGCTTCTATTTGCCGGAAAACAGGATGGAAAAAAGTTTCATAGGTTGTGTAAGACAAAAAAAAGCCCGGATTCCACTAAGAAACCCGGGACAGACAATTACCAAATTCAAAAGGAGGGTTCAGAGGTTACTTCATAGTCTCGACAGCATTGATCGCTGCATGGCGTCCGGAGTAAGAAGCAAAACCGAATGCGTGACCGGAGAAGAAGTCAGGGTAGGTTGGACCGACCATGTTGGAGACTTCCAAGCCGGCAGCGTACAGTCCGGGAATCGGCTTGTGGTGGGGATCCAAAACCCGATGTTGGTCACCAGGCCGCCGTATGCGCTGAAGAAGTAGGACTTAAGTTTGAGGGCGTAGTACTTCTTGCCGTTGATCGGTTTCAGGTAACGGCGATCTTTCAGGAACATCGGGTCGTGCTGAAGTTCGCAGGTCTTGTTGTATTCAGCGAGCGTTGCTTCAAGGTTCTTAGCAGGAACGTTGATCTTCTTAGCCAGTTCAGCAACGCTGTCGGCTTCTTTGAAACCGTCGCTGTCGACTGCTAAGGCATCCTTGATATCCTGCTGGAGGTTCTTGAGCTGTGTTCCGACCGGGACTAAAACGCCGATGCCGGAGTCAATGCCTTTGGTCATGCAGTAGTCAATCGTGTTGGTATCAAAGATGACCCAACCGGAATGGCCGTGCTGAGCATAGATACCGTTAGCGGCTTCACTGAAGGCATTACTGGTGGATTCGTCTGTGAATCTCTGACCGTCGGAGTTCACCCACAAGTTGAACGGCTGCCAAGAAACGGCATAAAGATTGCTGAGGAACTTAATGCCTTTGCCTTCTGTACCGAGGTGGCCGATAAAGCTGACCGGACCTCTTTCAGCACCGATCTTAGTTGCCATCACAATGCCGTCACCGGTCTTGTTGATAGGTACGGAGCTCTTCCAGCCTTCGGGATCGCGGTGGCCCCATTCCTTAACCTTTTTCGGATCATCACCGAAGCTGCCGGAAGCCAAAATCACAGCTTTGCTGTTGATAGTGTAAGTAGTGCCCTTGGCATCTTTAGCTACTACGCCAACGACCTTGCCGTCTTTCGTAATGAGGTCGGTAGCAGGGGTGGAAACCATTGTTGTGACGCCTAATTTATCTGCGGCATCTTTCATGCCTTTGATCAGACCGGCGCCGTGATTGGTGCCTTTGTAGTTCTTGATGATGTGCCAGGTGTTGTCTTTGTCCGGAGTTTCGCGGCGGACTTCAAATTCAATGCCGTGAGAGGCGAGCCAAGAAATGTTTTCGCCGGAACCTTCGACGAAATCCTTGTTCTTGTATGGGTCGACTAAATGATTCTGTTTTTTGATGAAGGCTTCATAGGCCTGTTGGCGTGTCAGAGGATCGCTTCGTAAGCGGTTCCATTCGGAATCTACGGCAAACAAGCCTTCGGCGTGCTGAGAGTTGCCGCCGACGTACGGATTTTTTTCAAGAAGAACGACTTTCTTGCCGAGTTCTGCGCCTTGAACAGCGGCAGAGAGGCCGGCAGAACCGGCGCCGACAACGACTAAGTCCGTATTGATCGTTTGATTGGCGGCATAAGAAGCGCAGCCGAAGCAAAGGACGACGGAGGCAGTCAATAACTTGATTGCAGGTGAACTCATTTTTGATGCTCCTTGTAGATTCCTTGAGATGATTGCAGGTTAACAAAAGCAGAAAAAATGAAGTGTTCAGTGGCAAACACTTTCAAAAGAAAGGAAGTGATTGCCGTCGATTTAGTTAAGTGGTTAACGTTTTTGAACAAGTCTTGAAGATAATCGAGAGGGAAATTGAATCCTGAGAAATCTCAGGAAATAAGAGAGTCCAAATAGGAAAACAGCTTCCTTTCTATCAATTATCTATCAAAAAAATGATATATATATCGATAAAGTCAAAATCAATTTACCTCAAATTAACAGTGAGCGTATATTTTGTATTTCTTCCGGCACCCTGTTTAACAACGACCTTCTTTGCTTCTAGCAAGCCCAACGTGTTTACTATCGTTCCGTAAGAGACATTAACGAAGTCTTGGAGTTGCTTTCTTGAAGAGACGCCGTTTTGTTTCAGATAGGAAACGATCGCTCTTTCCCTTTCTGAGAGATCGGAAGGAATCTGCTGCAGTCTTGGCAGATCAAGCTTGATATATTCGTGAGCACAAACCAGGGTAGGCTTGACGGAGAAGTTCTCATAGCTCGCAAAAATTGTCGGAATACCGATGCCGTACCGTTCCATGGCAGAAAGTCGCATGAGGATATCTGCTAACGTTTTGTTTCTTGGGATAGAGATTCCCAGAAGCATCATTTCTTTTGTTACTCCCTGAGGGAGTCCCCCGAAAGAGAGAAATTCCAATCGATCAGAAAAAGACGTGACTGTTGCCTGTGCGTTCTCGAAGGAATAATCTCTGTGGGCAAAGAGGTTAATCAGAGCTTCTCGAATGGCCAGCTCCGGATAATCAGCAATTTCGTTTCTATAACCATCTGAGTTAAGCGTGTAGGGTTCAATTTTGTTCTTGAATCCGAATCGGTTCCTTAGTAAGTCTCGGATCTTGCAGAATTGCTCGATGATACAGCCGGAAAATGTATAGATGCCGTCGCTTTCGGAGGCTTTTGAGTTGCCCATGAAGAAGCCAACGCGAGTCTCGGCAGTGCATTGGTCTGAAAGCCAAAGACCGACATTTGTGAAGAAACCGTTAAAGTCTTTCAAACCAAGAGTCTGATATTTTCCTTCATCGAATTTAACATCGGCTTTTTTGAAATATTCGGCCAAAGTAAGAAAGGTCAGATTTTGATTGGCAGAGGCTCTTTGCTCATACGGAACCGGGTTGCCCTTGCGATACAAGCTTCTGATTTCTTTGTCATTAGCCTCATAAGAACTTGAACCTTGACGGATATAACAAACCCGTTCTTTTTTATTTTTATCTTTGATAGTAACGTAATAAGGTGGTTCTGATCCTTCGAGAATAGTTACCACAACTACGTTTTTATCTTTAATTTTTAAAGTTTCAGTCTGAACATAACTTTCGGCAGAGGGATACATCGAAAATTTGAAAATCGAATGAACTGTTCTCGATATTTCGTCAGGTTTATCGATACCGACAACACTTGCATCATCGCTGACACCGAAGTAAACCCGTCCGCCATGAGAGTTTAGAAACGCGCAGAAAGTTTCTCTTACGGTTTCTGTCCATTCTCTCTTGAACTCTACGATTGAACTCTCAGCAGGAGGGATTGTTTGTTCCATAGCCTTCTAAAACAGTTTGAAGATTTATCTATCAATATTCTATCAATTTAGTTGATATATATTCAACCTATCAATCATATCATTTCTTATCTTTTTCTATCGCATTGTACAAGTCACTCTTTGGAGTAACCAAGAAAAGTCTATCTATCAATTTAGTATCAAATTTATTGATATATATTAATTAATATTGGTATAGAGAATATTCTTAATAAAATTCAATGGGTTACTTCTTCATGTTTTGATTTTAATTTCTCAAAAGAAATTATTTACACCAAAAGAAGTAATTTCTACAATGAGAAGAAGAGGAGAGAAAGATGTGTACAGATTCCGGATTCCAAAGTTCTTCTCAAAACATAACGAATTTGGCGACTGCTTACTTCCTTTGTCGAGGTGGAAATGGAAATTCCTACTCAGGAGTGCATTCAGGCTCTGATCTTTGGTTTTTTGACGCGCTTTGTTTCGTAGGAACCATGGTGTGGTTTCCTATCGGAGAGTTCATCAAGAAGTTCAAAAAATCAGATACGACCGGAGAAAAATTTGCCTCTGTCTTCTTGTTGACGATTATTTCAATATTTTACTATCCGCTGGTGCTTCCGATAGCAGCGATCTTATTTACAGGGATCGCGTTTATAGAGCGGCTTTATATTTTCTCTTCTTCGCCTTTTTGCTCGCTTGCGGCTATTTTCTCCTTTGCAGTTTCTGGGAATTGCTACTTTACTTATTTAATTGATTGGACGAAAAATTGAAAGCAGGCACGCGTTCTATTAAGTTAGTTCGAGAACGAATAAAAGGCTGTTGAACTTCGACGTAGGCAAAGAGCCAATAGCCTCGTTTGCGTATTTAGAAGCGTGAATTACAAATTGCCGGTGAAAAGGTATTTCAATTTCTTCTAGAGAATATCTTTAATTGGTAAATGGTTTCAGCTGGGATTGGCGGCAAATTGTCGGCCTTATGTCTCGGGAAAACCGAGTTAAATGCAGCAGGACCTCCGGGGGGACCGAATCCAATCCATTCAACTTCACATTCTATTTCTTTCGGATCGTCGATCTTAGTAAGGATCACAAAGGTTGTCAGTTCTGGATGGCATTTATGTTCGAGTGCGCTTTGATGAATTCCTTACCGGTGTCGAAATCGTCTCTAACGCAGCGAAAAAACTCGTCCTAAAACAATTTCAAATCGATATTCAAAACGTCGACGTGCGTTAGAACTTCATCGGCATACTTTCTAACGAGGCCGCCGTTGGTCCGGCGACGAATTGCAATACGGTTTCAAAAGGAAGTTTGGAAGAGTCTCGAATTAACTCAAAACAAAGAATCGATTCGTTTTAGGAAAAAGCAACGCTGATGTTTCCTTGCTCCAGCTTGCTCAAATCAACGTTAAGATCCTTGCCTCTCTCAGGCGCAGTCAAACGGTGAAGCCGCGGTCCCCACCGCCATCGAAATCGTGGCATTTAGGATGTAAGAAGAACGAAGATTACAGCCGTAACAAAGAATATTTGACGGCTTATTCAAATCAATTCCGAGGAGCGAGATAAGGGAAAACCTAACTTTGGATTCTGTTTTTGAAGATTAACTTTTTTATGATTTTGGGAACCTCAAATTCCATAAAAATCAACCGTCATGAATTGGCTGCTGTCACTCATCTTTGATACTTCATCCTTTGCGCACGGATTCCTTGTCTACAGTGTCATCATTTCTTTTGGCATTTGTCTTGGACGCAAAAAAATCTTCGGACTATCACTCGGTGCAACTTGTGTATTGTTTGTGGGTTTGATAGTCGGGTACGCCGGTGTCAAAGTTGACCCGGCGATGATGGCGTTCTTTAGAAATTTCGGCCTGGTCCTTTTTGTCTTCTTTATCGGCCTGCAAGTGGGTCCGTCTTTCTTTGCGACTTTTAAGAGTAGCGGATTCGAGCTGACCAGCTTGATGATGCTAGCTGTCGGATTAAGCCTTTTGATCACTGTTTCTTTATATTTCGTATTTTCAAACAGCATTTCTCTTCCTGAAATCTTGGGCATTATGTTTGGGGCGGTTACTAGCACGCCCGGTCTCGGTGCAACACAAGAGGCTCTTCAGTCGTTGGGTTCCAAGCAGGACATTACTGTCGGATATGCCTGCGCTTATCCCTTTGCGATCCTTTCTGTAATAGGCGTTATTCTTGGTCTGAAGAAGTTATTTGGCGTTAACTTAGCCCAGGAAGACAAATACTGGGAAGAGGCCCAGCAAGTCAAGAACAGAGCTCCGATTTATTACCACGTTAAAACGACTAATAAAGCGCTTCAAGGCATCACGCTGAGAGAGATTCGGGAAATTATCGGCCGCCCATTCATTTGTTCAAGAGTAATGCATGACGGTACGATAACCAGTCCTACTGCCGACAGCTATATTTATTTGGGCGATCGTCTGCGTATTGTTTCCAATGCTGAACACAAGACTGCGGTTTGTGCATTTTGCGGAGAAGAAGATCCATCCATTGATCTTGCAACCGCTCATTCGCCCATACGTAACGAACGAATCAGGGTGACTGAAAGCAAAATGAACGGCGTCATGATTGAGGATCTCCATCTATCAAGATTCGACGGCGTCAACATCACTCGAGTAACGAGAGCAGGTGTTACGTTCTTCCCATACAACACGCTCCGCCTCCAATTGGGCGATACTTTAAGCTGCGTGGGTCCTAAAAATGCCATTGCCCGTTTGGCAGCTCTGATGGGAAACAGAGAAAAGCAGCTGGAAAAACCCAACGTGGTAGCAATTTTTGCCGGTTTGGCTTTCGGTGTGATTATCGGAGCCTTTCCGATTGCTTTTCCCTATATGCCGGTCACGATTCAGTTGGGTTTAGCGGGCGGCCCTCTGATCGCTGCCATTCTTCTCGGTTACTTCGGACCGAGGTTTCATCTGGTTACTTACACGACTCATTCCGCAAATCTAATGCTTAGAGAGTGGGGACAGGCATTTTTCTTAGCCAGTGTAGGTTTGGCGGCCGGAGAGCCTTTCTTCAATTCGTTTATCAACGGAGGCGGCTTCTTTTACGTCGCGTTGGGCCTTCCGATCACCATTATTCCTTTGGCAACTGTCGGTATTTTGGCAAGAACCCGCTACCGCATGAATTTCCATTCGATTGCGGGTCTTTTAGCCGGATGTTCAACCAATACCTCCCTGTTAGGATTTGCTTCCAGTTTGTCGGACAAAGGTATAGCTCTAATTTCTTATTCAACCGTGTATCCGTTAGCCATGTTCTTGAGAATTATCTCTGGACAAGTATTGCTAATGCTTCTTTGGACGGCTTGAACAAAAACCCCCGACAGCTGTTAGAGATTTCCGGTGTATACGTATTTCAGCTTCTTCTCAGCAATATCCTTCAGCCGATAGATGGTTTCAGCAGGAGAAGGCGGCAGATCATCGACCTTATATCGCGGGAAAAACTGACTCAAATGCAGAGGAATCTCAGGCGATATGGAAGCGATCCATTCAACCTCCCGTCCTATTTCTTCCGGATCGTCGTTCTTTGTTGGGATCACGAGTGTGGTGAGCTCTACATGACATTTGTGTTCGACCGCAGCTTTGATAAATTCCTTAACGGTGTCAAATTCGCCCTTAACGTACCGATAAAACTCGTTTGAAAATCCTTTCAAATCGATATTCAAAGCATCGACGTGCGGCAAAAGTTCATCGGCATACTTCCTAACGAGGCCTCCGTTGGTTACAACCACGGATTTCAGTCCGGCTTCATGGAGAAGTTTCGATGTGTCCCGGATAAATTCAAAACACACCGTCGGTTCGTTATAAGTAAATGCAACGCCTATATTTCTGGGTTCCTGCTTGCTCAAGTCAACGGCAAGATCCGTCAGGCCTTCAGGCGTAATCAAGCGGTGAGGGCAGTTGTCGGGTCCCGCCATCGAAATCGACGCATTCTGGCAGTACGGGCAACGCAGGTTGCAGCCGTAGCTGCCGTAAGAAAGGATATAAGTTCCGGGGCAGAAACGCATCAGCGGCTTCTTTTCAATCGGATCCAAGGCTAGGGAAGTTGCCTGCCCGTAATTAATAGGAACAATCTTCCCGCCGATATTGGATCTTGCTCGGCAGAAGCCGATCTGACCCTCTCTCAGCTTACAGAACTTAGGACAAACGTCACAAAGAACTTGTTCGCGGTTCATATCATGAATGTCTTACGACTTTGAAGCGATAAAGCTGAACGGATTCGTTTTCAGCAATACCGGCCTTTTGTTTGGCAATGCTGACTTGCTGAGCAACCGAGTCCACGCCTTCGAGATCCGGCAGGAGCAAGCCGCGGCGGCTTCCTTTTTCAACGATGACGCCGTAAACTTTTGGATCGAGTTCGTCTTCAGACGAGATCTTTTCAGCCGGTTCCAGGACATCAACCTTGTAAACAAGATATTTCAGCTCTTCAGGCTGGACAGGCGGGAAGCGCGGGTCTCGAGAGCAGGCAGAAACACCGTTGGCGATGATTTCGAGCGCGATATTGGCTTGAGTCGGTTCTGTTGTGCCGATGCATCCTCTCAGACGTCTGTGTTCGTGCAGAGATACAAACACACCGGCTCTTTTATCCATCATGTCGGCCGGAAGATTATTCGGAAGAGGAGCGTATTGGCCGGTCTTCACAAAAGTTTCAACGCTTAACCGAGCCAGTTTCACGTACGGATCTTCTTTGCCGAGCCTTTCGTGATATTCCTTGTCCTCGATGGCTTCGAGTTTGTCTAAGAAATCACGGGCCGGATCAGGGCCTTCGCCTTCAAACGTGGCAACGCCGTATCCGACGCCGAACGGCCCTTCGTAAGAAAGAACATGAGAGTCAACCTTTCTTCGGTCAAAGGCGCCGGCCATAATGACAAAGGAACGATGACCGCATTCAGCGGCAGATTCACAGACTTCAGGCTTAATGGTCATCATGCGCAGGAAGTCGGCGTCTTCAAAACATTCCATCAGTTCTTTATCGAACTTAGGACCTTCAGGAGAAAATCCGTAAGGACCTTCGGCGGTGAGTTTATGAGACAAGTCACCGCTTGCAATCATCACGACACGCTTGCCGGTTTTATCGGCAACAGCAGAAATCGCTTCGCCTAAACGATAGTGATCGGCAATTGAAAGGCCGGACAGACCGACTCTGACCAACTCAAAATCATTCAGATAATCTTCTAAGAAGAGAAGCGGAACCACGGTGGCACGGTCCAAAGAAGGATCGCGTTCGCCTAAAGTGCCTGCGTGCATATGATGCTCCTGGCAGTAGCTTTCAAGCTGATGAACGAAATCTTCGTCGTAGGGAATTTCGACTTTTGCTTGAGGAGCATTAAAGCGAGATAAATCGCCGCAGGCGCTCTTGCCCGGAGAAATATGAAAATAATCTGCATACATCACGGTGTGCGGAGTCGTCAGAACCACAGTGTCCGGTTTAAAGCGGGCTAAAAACCGCATAGCCTGTTGGTAGGCATTGATGGTGTGCTGGATTCTTTTTTCTTCGCCTTTGCCGACTTCAGGAATAATAAGCGGCGGATGAGGTACGGCGACGGCTGCGAGTACTGGCATTTCTTTGACTCCCTTGAACAAACCAATAGCAGGTCGTTCTTTCATTGCGATTTTTCAAGTATGGACTTGAAGAAACGAATCTGAGCCGGAGGAAAGCCAGATTGAGTAAATTTTCCGTGGTTTAGGATCTAAGTCGATAAGTCTTTGTCCTCTCCTAACTCGGTAAATCAATCCTTATGTAAATCAGTCCAGCTCAAACCGAATTTAGCTAAGTACTTTCTCAGTCGATCTGAGTGATTCGTTGACTTCTTTTCTGAAAGTGAGTGAGCGAAAAGTTTACGGCTGGCATCAGCGAGATTCTTGGAGGATTGGCAAACGTCGATGACTTTTTCTAACTGGCAACGGTCAAAGAGATCGAGTTCTTTCCATTGCTCCTCGGAAAGAACCGGCGGCAGAGAAGGTTTCTCACTTTCTGTTTGTCCTTCCGGGTACCACTGCCTGAGCAGTCGATTCCATTCGGATTCGACATCACTTTCGGTAATTCGCCCGCCTTCCGAAAGCGTAGACATTCTCGTGACCGCACCGGACAAGTCCCGGAAGTTCGACTTCCATAAGGCTTCAGAGGAATTGGATAAAGAAAGAAATTTTTCTCTAGCTTCCTTGTTAAAACTAAACAGATTTCCGGTAGTTAATGAAACCTGCTGAAGTTCATAATCCAGGTTCGGTTCAATGTCCTCGTGTCTGTCTTTCAGCGAAGGAATGTTGAATGACCAAAGCTGAATACGGGCGAGAAGGTCTTCACGGAACTTTTTCTCTTTAACCATCAGGGAAAGATTTTTGTTGGTACCGCAAATCAGCTGGAAGTCGCTCGTGACCTCGCTGTCGGAACCCAACGGGAAAAACCGCTTTTCTTCCAGGGCTCCAAGCAGCATCGCCTGTTCATCCAGTCCGAGCTCACCGATTTCATCGAGGAAGAGAAGGCCACCGTCAGCGGCTTTGAGCAGGCCCTTACGATTTTCAACGGCGCCGGTAAATGCACCTTTGACATGGCCGAAGAGTGCAGACATACAGGCGTCGCCTCTTAAAGTGGCGCAGTTGAGTTCTACAAAATTGCCACTAACCATGCGTTTTTGCTTCTTCCACTCGTAAACGAGGCGAGCCATCTTGGTTTTGCCGACGCCGGTTTTGCCGGTAAGGAGAATAGGTGCCTTAGATTTGACGCTGACCGTTGCCAATTCACGAATCATCTCATTGAATTTGGCATTCCGAGTTTCAATCCCTGACTTTAAAAAGCGAATACCGTCTTTCTGCTCCTGATGGAATCGTTCGGCAATCTTGTCATACTTGGAAAGATCAAGATCGATGATCGTATAGGTTCCGTTCGGATTCCGAGATTTCTGCATGTGTGTTTGGAGAAGTTTTCCCGGAATATGATGTGATTCGGTCAGAAGGAAGAGGCAGATCTGAATGACATGAGTACCTGTCGTGATGTGAACCAAATACTCTTCATTGTCCGTATCAAATTTATAGTCTTTTAAATTGTCGAAGATCCCGCTGTAGACTGTCTGAAAATCCCAGAGATCCTTTAGAACAACTTCGCGGAGATTGAATTCGGTTTCGGGCGAGACTTGCTGAAAGTCTTTCTGAACCAGCTGAGCTAGGTCCAGGAAGTTCTTTTCATAAAACAATTCGAACCTATCTACAAGAAGGTCGTCCTGTTGACCTAAAGAAATCGTCGGACGCCAACGTCCCCAACGAGGCTTTCCGCCTTGATCTAGATTCGTTCCCAGAAAGCCTAATACGACAATTTTCTTTTTCATTGGATTATAAATTTTTATATAAAGTTATATGAAATTATAATTTTTAATAAGGCTAGAATTACGTTTGATTTTCTCTTTATCGATAACTATTTGATTTATCGAAATATTGAAAAGTTGGCACGGCTCTTGCAGTAAGAATGGCAGATAGTAAAAAGGAAAAAACAAAATGGAAACTTTAAAAATCGACGGAAGCATCGGCCACGGGGGCGGCCAGATTCTTCGTTCCGCTTTAGCGCTTTCTGCCATTCTCGGAAAACCATTCGAAATGCACTCCATTCGAAAGGATCGCAACCAATCCGGTCTGCGCAGACAGCATCTTTGCGGTGTTTTAGCTACTGCCGAAATTTGCGGAGCAAAACTTGAAGGTGCTGAACTCGGTTCAGAGGATCTTCTCTTTATCCCTAAAAAGATTAAAGCAGGAACTTATCAGTTTGCTGTGGGCACAGGAGGGAGTGTCTCGCTGGTCCTTCAAAGCGTGCTTCTTCCGTTAGCAGTACAGAAAGTCAACTACCTCGGCCTAAAGGCCGAGGCTTGAAAAAGCCTCTAGTTGACTAGCCTCAGGCCGTCGTTTGGCGGACTACGTTGGTCGGGAACCTATAGGCACCGCGGGATGCAGATCCTAGTCCCGCGCTCTGCGGCCGATGGTTAAAAGCTCTGAGAGGCAGGAGCGGTGCTGTCGGCTTGAAACCCCTTC
>OFFL01001767.1_pt1 | contig 13904 bp, 13 predicted proteins | sample 1521391 | NCBI WGS metagenome assembly OFFL01 (sample SAMEA3504082, study PRJEB24116) | mouse gut metagenome | biome: mouse gut; feature: mouse-associated habitat; material: faeces | place: Denmark | collected 2011
CCCCCAGCCCCTCCGGGTCATCGGCGGTACAGATCGCCAGCTCACAGTCCTGACTGATCACAGTTCTTAAGTCTGTCACCTGGCCGTTCACCTTGGCACAGCAGGCGGCTCGTGCCAGACCCTCGCTGATGTCCTGCGCAATCTCATACACGCTTCTGCTTTCTCCGTATTCCTTCACAAATCCGTCTTTTAAAGTAATCTTCATCTCATTCCTTCCTTTCCCGGGTGGTCATGTCCCTGTGGGAACACATCCGTTTACATTTAAAGTAAAAAAAGTCCCCTGCAATCGAAATTGCAAGGGACGCATCATGCGCGGTTCCACCCTCGTTGCAGACCAAAACTGTCAAAAATCTCTTTAAAAGGGATTCTCTGCCGTTGACCTTATGATCTGCCGCTTCGTTTGCTCGTAACGGGAGCCTCCGGGCTGTATTAAAGCCACTCCGAGATGGTCTTCAAATGTCCTTCTGCCAACCCGCTTTCAGCACCGGCATGTATACCGGGCAGGTCTCTCTGGAGCCTCCGACATTCTACTGTTCTCTTCATCGTTTTACTCCGCCGTTCAGCCGGCGCCTGCAAAATTTTGCCTGCGGAACCGAACGGCATTCATTTTTTATTTTCAATTGCCTGGAAAATCAGAACCGGTCCGAAGCCGTTCCTGATGATTCTCTATCATAATACCTTTTGCTCAAAAAGTAAAGAGCCTTTTTTTACCGGATTTCTGCAGTCTCGCAGACCGGTCTTTCATCCAGGCTCCTGGCAATATAGCCCTCCACCTCATTCCGGCCTATTCCCAGGGCCACAGCCAGTTCGCCATACAAATTCTCCTCCGCCAGATGGCTGTACTTGGCATCCACTGCCGTCACCTTCCGGCCTGACTGCAAACGCTTCTGTTTTCTCAGGTATATGGTTTTAATCACTCTGACCCACTCTTCACACTTATTGGTTTTCATGCTGTCCCGATAGGCCTGCTCTGTCAACTTCTCATTGATAATCGTTAACATCGGAATCTGAGGGATCGAGTCGATCAGCTTTTCGGCTTCATCCCGATTCAGAACAGGCCTCATGGAATCCCCGGAGGAATCCACCGGCACATACACTGTGCTGCCCGCCATATACCTCGGTTTTAAAATGTAATACTTCCGCCCCTTATCCACACCAGAAATGTCCAGTGTGGTAATATTCTCCACCTCGCACACTCCTTTGTTTCCACAAATCACATATTCGCCTATCTTATACACAAAAACCTCCTTTTCCGCCAGAATGTCCATAAACACTGTCCGTACTGCCGCAAATAATTTACCGAACAGTTAAGTTATAACCTTATTTTAACAGATTAAACCGGAAAATGTCAGTAAATTAAATAGCAACACCGCATTTTTGTTAAAATTGTCTATTCTGTCAGGGGGTTTGATTGTGCAATATGTTCTTTTGCGATCCGGGAGCCTTAATCGATGACCTTAATACTCTCGATCACAGGCTTATCTCCATCTACTATCCCCATATCATCCGTCACATAGCCGGCTTCACAGATGGCGTCCACCACATCCATGCCATCTGTCACATAGCCGAAGCAGGCATACTGTCCGTCCAGTCCTGTGCTGTCCTCATGAACAATGAAAAACTGGGAGCTGGCACTGTTAAACTCTGTAGTCCGCGCCATGGAAACAGCTCCCCGGGTGTGGGACAGGTTGTTCTCCACACCATTTTGTGAAAACTCTCCCAGTATAGCCTCGTCGGAGCCTCCCCGCCCTGTTCCTGTGGGATCTCCTCCCTGAATCATAAATCCACTGACAATTCGGTGAAAGGTCAGCCCGTCATAAAACCCGTCTCCGGCCAGCTTCAGAAAATTTGCCACCGTTACAGGCGCCGCGTCCCCGTCCAGTTCCACGGAAATCGTACCATAGTCCTTCACTGTAATCTCCACATGATGCTTTCCTTCCACAGCGGTCTCCTGGCCGGCTCCGCTTTCAGAGCCTTCCCCGCCCGAAACGTCCTCATCCTTTTTCCCACAGCCCGCAAAAGCTGCCACAGCCATAATCATCAGCAGCACACACACAAACTTTTTCATACTATTCATTCTCCTCCATGATGTAAATGCTAAAACCCGATGACACCTCACGCCGCCACCGGGTCAGCTTTATGTTGTAAGATCAAAACGACTTCCCTGCGCTGCAAGGCGCTCTTCCTTTATGGCATTCCAATCCACCCTGCGGATCTTATCCGCCAGCTCCTCCACAGAATCTCCATAAACCAGGGTCCTTTTTCCCCGCTCTTCCGTATAAGCCGGTCTCTTTCCTCCTGCCGGCCTCCGTATCCCGTTCTCCGTCCGTGATGCGTCCTCCCGGCGGCTCTGGCGCTGTTTTTCTATGCGCTCTCTCTGTTTTTCGCTGACCTTTTCCAGCTCCGCAAAGTATGAAACCCCGCCGTTATCCTTTATGGCAATGCCAATCCGGGATACCTCCCATCCCTTGCTGCCCAGCTGCTGCTTCATATCCTCCAGCTGCTTTACCGCTTCATCCAAAGTATTCAGGTTCTCGTCCCTGGCACTTCTGTCTGAAGCCATTTTTTCCAGCTCATCAGGGGTAATCAGCAGGCTGTACTCTCCCGTTCCCCGGGCCAGGCAGGCGGCTGCCTCTTCCTCCGTCTCATAATCGGCCACAAAGATATCCATATTTCCATATTTCTTCTGCAGATCCTTCAGAAGGTTTTTGGCCTTGTCGCTGAGATTCACCTTTTCCTGTTTTGCCGTTTCTGAGGTCTTCCGCGCCCTGCCGGCCAAAGGCGCCTCTTTTTTCTCTGCTGCCGCCGTCCTTCCCTGGCCGAACAAGCTGCTCTGATAGATCTCATAGCTTCCGATCTTATCCATTCTTCTGCCCTCCATAGCACTCTTTGTCTTTCAGAAACTTCTTTACAGTATTTCGGCACAATGTCAGGCAAACTTTACTATTATGCCCTTTCCGCCTGCCAGCCTATGGCTATTTTAATAGCCCCCATTAATTCCGCATAACTGTCAAAGGACGGCAGGTCCGGATTGTCCGTCCTGATCTGATCCGTGCTTCGGAACAGAAAGCCCGCCTTGCTGGCTCTGATCATGCCCAGATCATTGTAGCTGTCACCGCTGGCAATGGTCTCGTAGCCGATGGAATGAAGGGCCTTCACCGTGGTCAGCTTGGAATCCCCCACCCGCATGCGAAATCCCGTGATTTCACCGTTTTCAGCCACCTCCAGGGAATTGCAGAATATAGTAGGCCATCCCAGCTTTTTCATCAGCGGCGTTGCGAATTCCGTAAAGGTGTCGCTGATAATGATTACCTGGGTAAAGCTTCGAAGCTCATCCAAAAATTCCCTGGCTCCGGGAAAGGGATCAATAGAGGCGATGGTTTTCCGGATCTCTCCAAGTCCCAGATTGTGTTCCTTTAAAATATCCAGCCGCCACTTCATAAGCTTCCCGTAATCCGGTTCCTCCCGGGTAGTCCGCTTCAGCTCCGGGATCCCGCTTACCTGCGCAAAGGCCACCCATATTTCCGGCACAAGCACCCCTTCCAAATCCAGACAGACAATTTCCATATATTTTCCCTCCATTCTGACCTATAAAACCTTTACCTGCGTTCCAGAGCTGACGCAATGTCCTCTCTCATTTCCAGCACTGCGGCCCTGGCGGCGTCCGCATATCCCTCTCCGCCGAACCGTGCGTACTTCTCCTGCTGATAAGCGGCGATAATCCCCCGGGACGAGTTTATGACCGCTCCCAGTCCATCTTCATTAAAGAAATGAACCAGGTCGGCTCCCCGGCCTCCCTGGGCACCATAGCCGGGCACCAGGATAAAGGCTCTGGGCATGATTCTTCGCAGGATCCGCCCCTGCTCCGGGTATGTGGCTCCCACTACCGCGCCTACGTAGCTGTATTCTCCTTCTTCCGGCATGCACTCTTCTCCCCAGGCCGCCACCTGCTCTCCCACCAGCTCATAGATAGGCCGAAATACTTCCGCACCTTGGGCACAGGTTTTCACCAATCTGTCCTGAAGCTCTCCGCTGCTGGGATTAGAGGTTTTCACCAACACAAAAATCCCTTTCCCTTCCTGGCGGCAGACCTGCAGAAAAGGCTTTACACCGTCTGATCCAAGATACGGGTTCACTGTGGCAAAGTCCTCTCCGAAGCCGCAGCACATACTGTTCCCTACCTGCACGCTTCCCAAATGACCGGCAGCATATGCCTCGGAGGTAGATCCAATGTCTCCCCTTTTGACGTCCCCGATTACCACCAGCCCCTTTTCCCTGCAGTAATCCACGGTCCTTTTAAAGGCAGCAAGGCCGGGAATACCGAACTGCTCATACATGGCAATCTGGGGCTTCACCGCAGGCACCAGATCGCATATGGCGTCCACAATCCCTTTATTGTACTGCCAAATGGCCTCTCCTGCTCCCTCCAGGGTCTCACCCAAGTCGGCATAGGCTTTCTGCTTAATGTGTTCAGGCACATATTTCAGCATAGGATCCAGTCCCACGACAATGGGTGCATTTGTCTTTCGTATTCCGGCAATCAGTTTGTTGATCATTCTTTTCTCCGTTCCGAAGCCCGGGGCTTCCGTATTATTCTGTGCCTCTGTAAACCGTTATTATTCTACCTCAGACTGTGATATCACGTCAACTGCCAGCGGAAAAACGAACACAGAGGTATCGTTTTATTTTTACCAAATTCTATATATTTTGCCAATATATTTTTAAGAGTTATCTAAAAAGCTATTTTAATAAGCGTGAAATCAGATAAAATCTACTTTATGATTGCTCAAAATTGTCAGTTAGGGGAGGCGAAAAGAGTGAACACGGGAGATATCCTTGCCGCGCTGCGCAGAGAAAAAGGCATCGGCCAAAAAGAACTCGCCGCTCACCTTAACCTGTCCGTAGGTACGATCTCCAACTATGAAAACAACATTCATTCTCCCGATCTGGTCACCCTTTCCCGCCTGGCAGATTACTATGACGTTACCACTGATTATCTGCTGAACCGCACCGATTTCCGTTCCAGTCTAAGGACCCTGAACCGCCGTGTGACAAAGGAATATACCGTTTTGGATATTGTAAACACCATATTGTCCTGCGACACCTCAGCAATAGGATCCATCATGGAATATGCTGCGTTCCTGCAGTCCAAACGCCCCAGGCAGTCCATAAAGCCCTCGGACAGAAATCGCCCGGGCAGTCCGAACAATACATAAGGTCAACGGTATCCGCAGAACTGTTTAGAAAACAATCTTAATCTGCAATGCATGAGAAAGATTGTTTTCTAACGGTTTTCTATCTGGTGACCAAAAAGTCATATTCTCTCCGGGCCTGACCATCATCCGGATAGTTCTTCACATAATAGTCCATCAATGCTTTTGCTCTCTCAAAATCCCCCAAGTATTCATATGTAATGATCTCATTAAAGGAAAGCGTCTGCATCATGCCGCTGTTTTCCAGCTGCATTCCCGCTTGAAAGGCCTCCAGGGCCTTCTGATACTCCCCCTTCGCCAGCTCGCACAGTCCAAGCTGATTGTATATTTCTGCGGATCCATCATATTTGCTCAGGTAACTGTTATACACGCTGGAGGCATAATTATAATCTCCGGTGGCCTCATAGGCCCTTCCCAGGTACAGGTAGCTTTTCTCACCGCCCTTCTCTTTCGCTTCCTCCAGCGCCAGATAGGCCTTTTGATATTCGCCCAGGTAATAATATATCCGCCCGGAAACATATGCATCCATCTGCCCTCCGCCCGAGGCCAGCGCGTTCTGCAGGTATCCCTGTCCCACCTCCCTGTACCCAAAATGCTCCAACACCTCATAGATCTGGATCAGCCTGTCATAATTCTTCGGTTCCATGGCCAGAACCTTATCAAAATCCTCTTTTGCGCCCTCAAAATTTTCCAGGCTCATGCGGACATTTCCTCGAAGGAAATAGGCATCCGCCTCTCCCGGCCTCAGATCCAGGATCGCATTATAGGTATCCTCAGCCTGACCGTACTGTCCATTTTTGGTATATGCCGCCGCCAGATAATAATTCAGGTCAAAGTCCACATTCTCCACAAGACCGCTGCTTCCGGCCAAAGCGGCCTGAAAGTCGGTTATGGCCTCCTCATACTCTGTCAGCCCCATATGAGCAATCCCTCTGGCCCTGTTAACCAGCCGCACATTCTCCCCGGCCTCCTGAGCCTTTGCCAGGTCCTCCAGCGCTCCCTGATAATCCAGCTCCTGAATCTTCTGCATGGCAATGTCCAGATTTTCTTCCGTCTTCCCGCAGCCAGTCACCAAACAGGTCAATACCACGCCCGCCGCACAGCAGATATATCTCACTCTGTCCCTGACTCTCTCTTCCTTCTTTTCGGTCATAATCCGTTCCTCTGTTCTTTTCTTTCCCAACGACTCTTTTGTTGTTCTCTTTCCTGACGACTTTTTTGTTATTCTCATTCCCGGCGTTTCTTCAGTCCTTTTCTCTTCCGGCGCCTCCCCCGGTTCTTTCACCCCCGATGTCCTTCGATTCTTTTCTCTTCCGGCGCCTCCCTGGGTTCTTTTAATTCATCTTCCTTACATAGTAACACAGGAGTCCGCTTCCCACAAGAGGCGTTCGACACGGCTTGACATTCCTGAAAGCCATGAATTATAATAAAAACACTTTCCCTGCTGACATCGGAAGCCTCCTGATAAGCCTTCCGGAGCGGGCTCAGAACAAAAAACAAAGCAAAGAGGTACACTCCATGACCAAACAAGACATATCCGAAATCAAAAAGCTTCTTACTCCCAAAAAATGTTCCATCACCCGTATCTGCGGCTGCTATGTAGATGGAGAAAAAAATAAAAAAACCGAACTGAAACAGGCTTTTCTGGCTCTGCCCGAGGAAGAAATGTTCAAATACTTCGAGATTCTTCGGAAAACTCTGTCCGGAACCCCCGGCAAAAATCTGTTGACCCTGGATTTCCCTCTGGCCAGCGAAGAAGAAGGCGGCACTCAGGAATTTTTACTCCGCCTGCGGGACAGCAAGCTGAAAGACGATGCCCTTCTGGAAGAATTCTATGACCGGATCATTGCCAATTATGAATATGTGGGGAATTTTCTGATCTTGGCAGTACATGACGTCTACGATGTGCCAGGCCGGACCACCGACGGAATTGAGATGGAGGATGCCTCCGATGAAATATATGAATACATACTGGTCTGTATCTGTCCTGTAGAGCTTTCCAAGCCGGGGCTGAGCTACAACGCCGTGGAAAATACCTTTCAAAACCGTGTGCGGGACTGGGTGGTCTCCCTTCCGGAAACCGGCTTTCTGTTCCCCGCCTTCCATGACAGAGGTACGGACCTTCACAGCACCCTTTTCTACTCAAAGGACGCCGAAGATTTAAAAGACGGATTTGTGGACCAGCTGTTGGGCTGTCCTCTTCCGCTGTCTGCCGGAGACCAGATGGAAACCTTTCACACTCTGATCGAAGAGACCCTGGGGGAAGACTGTCACATGGAAATCGTGAAAAATATTCACGACAAGCTCACCGAAATGGCTCAGGAGCACAAGGAGGAACCGGAACCTCTGGTGCTGGACAAAAAAGAAGTCAAGGCCATTCTGGCAGACAGCGGTGTGTCAAATGAAAAGTTGGAACATTTTGACCGTCATTACGATGATACCGCCGGCGAAACCGCCTCTCTGCTGGCCAGCAATGTAATGAACACCCGAACCTTTGAAGTCAAGACTCCGGATGTGATTATCAAAGTAAGCCCTGACCGCACAGACCTGATCGAGACCAGAAACATAAACGGCAGGGAATGTCTGGTCATCCAGCTGGATGGCAATGTGGAGGTAAACGGCATAACTGTCCGCGCATCCTGTCAGGAGGCTGCGGAAGAGGATTGATTTACGTTTTCGCACCGCTCAATCCGCCCGTGGTTTCAAAATATCTGGGTTCTATATAGCAGGGCAATCATTATAAGCGCACAGAGCCCGCATGATACCAACAGCGTTTTGTCGGATAAAATCAGAGTAGTAGGGTCTGCTTCTGAACGTCCCGAAAACACCAGCAGCAGATACCTTATTACTATGAACAGAACAATCGGCACCGTATAAACCAAATTTGATTCCTGTGATATCGACCATAGAGAATAGAACACCATCGTCAATCCTGCGCACATGAAAACAATCCCGTTAAGAAAATTCATTTCGTATACATCCAAAACCTCCCGGGTTCCTCCTGCCCCGTAATTGTGCAGTTCTCCCCTGCGTTTTCCGAATGCCATGAATAATGATAACGATACCACCGTCAAAAACATCCAGCCGGAAACGCCGTCACTGACTATCGTCCCTCCTACCATGACGCGTAGCACAAAACCTGCAGCAATGCAGAAGCAGTCGATAACCACCTTGGTTTTCAGCCATTTTGAATACAAAATATTTATAACAACATAAGCCAGTATCAATAACAATGAAAACAGATTCACCGAAAAAGCCAGTCCGAATCCTGCTATTGTCAGGCACACTAACAACATCCATGCGCAGGGAAACGAGATTTGTCCCGACGCGATCGGACGATTCTTCTTTACTGCATGGTTTCTGTCATTTTCCACATCATTGATATCATTCAGCACATAAACCGCCGAAGATATCAAGCAAAAGGATAGAGCCAGAATGACAGCCTGAATGAGCTTATTCCATTCAAATAATTCCAACGAAAATATAATCGGGAAAAAAACAAATAAGTTTTTTAACCAGCTTTTTATTCTCATCTGTTTTAAATAGATTTTGACAACACTCATTCTATTATACCTCCGTCACGGCAGCAGCTGATAAAGTCTAATCTCATATCCCACTGCCGCTCCACGCATATATCTGTATACGCTTCTTGCCGAATACCAAATGTTTTGCAACTCCAGGAAGTGACTGCTTGGCGTTTCTACCGGGAATAGATAAACCAGATCATAAAGCGCATCCAACCGCTTATAGAAATCTGCAATCCATCCATATACCTCGGGGTCAGCCTCCAGATAAAGATCGCGTTGTGCCGACGATGTCATTATGAACTTCGGTCCATTACCGTACTTGTATTTCTCAGGGTTTCCTTCTTCAAAATTTCCGAACGCTCCGTAGTAGCCGCCCGGATCCAACGGCGTGTTGCAGTCATATACGGTATTATGAACTGTTACACCCATTTCTGCGAAAACCTCCTGAAGGATAATGCGGCTGTCCGGCGCCAGAAAACTTCCGGAAACCGCTATGGATCCGGCCATAAGGCTGCATACAGGTAATAAAAAGAACGTGGCATAAGCGATCAGAAAAACGGGAGATTCTTTTTTCAGAAGTCCCTGCAAATCTTCCAAGATATAAAATGCTCCCACAGCCCCAAATAAAAGTCCTGCCGCATAGATTGGCAATGCATAGCGTTCCCAATGAATGCTTAATGTAGAAATAGGTATTATATATACCAAAAAACTTAACAAAATAATTGTCGGCTTCAAATTCTTGCGAAATGATTTCAAAATACCGTAAATACTGCTCACCGTCAGCAACAATCCCAAGTGCACTCCCGTGGTTTTTATATAAAAGAGCAGCGTTCCCCCAAAGTTAAGGCTGTCTGCACCTAAATGATATTGCTTGTTCTGCCCTGCCATTACCTCTAAAACAGTTCTGAAATCAATCAGCAGCACAGGAGAAACGGCCAGAATTCCCAGCACGAAAAAGAGGATTGCCAAACATCCGCGTTTTACAATCATAACAGGTTTTCTTATGTGTGCTGTGCATACCGCGACAGCAATAATCACACAACCATAAGCCCCAGGATACTTTTCGCAGACAGCCAGCGCAGTAAAGAAGGACATCCAAAACAACCACGATACAGACGGTTTCCTTTGATAGCAAAGCGCCGCCCATAGCACGCCCATCAGGAAAAACAAGAGCGGTATATCTGGTGTGATATAATGAGAATGCTCAATAAACGACGGGAATATCGCAAAGAGCAGGGTTGCAAACAAAGCCTGCTTTCTACCCCAAAAAAGGCCGATAAGGCAGGCCATAATAACTGTACCCACACCCAAAAGTGCCGTCAGGACACGGGAAGCCGTGGTAAACAGGGCGAAGTTCTCGTTATAATTTAGAGCAAAATCGTTTTGTCCCTGAGGCGCAAAATACAGTTCCTGTATCCCTATATATATAAGGGTATTCATTTTAATGGAAACATGGTTCGGCCTATAGTAGTCATGCACCTCAAAGTCACGATTCAGAGCGCACTGATATGCCTGTTCAAAAATCAGCCCCTCGTCCGGATGCAGATTGCCATGGGGCATTCCCCATCCTGCGCCCAAAATACGCAGAATCACAGCTGCTGTAAATATGAGGGCCAGTATCCCAAAGTACCAACGGTCTAATTTTTCTTTAAACATAAATTTCATTTTTATACTCCAGTCAATATTCACAGCTCCGTTTTTCACAAATTCCTATAAAGGCAAGCGGAAGCATCAGATAAAAAGGCCACGAATAACGAAATGACGACATCGGCGAAAGTATCATGATACCGTATTGTGCAATCAGCGGCAGGAAAAGGGGGAACACTTTTGTAAAAAATCCCCGCTTTTTCCACGCCAGAGCCAGCGCATACAGTAAAAACCAAAGCGTAAAACCGGGGACAAAAAACAATCTCAAAACAGGAGTTTCCCGCCAAAAATCAGAGTTGCAGACGCTCTCATAATACCTCTTCAAAATCTGTGAATCCCATATGGTTTTACGCTCCAGGGGTTCCGCAAACGACTCCGGAGGATAATTCTCGTACATAACGTATGAAAACTCATAATAGCCGGGATACCAATAACCCAGAGTGTTGGATAAAAAAGCAACTATATATTCTTTTGAAAATTGTTCTCCGGTCTGCAAATAAAATTTCCAAAAAGCAATGGGGTCGTCGTTATAATGATCCGAATAAAAGCAGCTTTTGGCGAAGTCCGCGCAGAAAGGGGAATATGCACGGCCAGTAGATCCTTCCATCCATTCCAGATCATCAATATAATACGTCATCCGCTCCGTTTGTTCGCTTGTGAGTTTGTCCGCTTCCTTGACGGCCACACGCTGCAGCTGCTGTATAGGTACGCTCAACGCCTCCCTTATCTCGCCCTGAGCTACACCAAGCGCATCAAAAACAGGTCCCGTATATATTTTGTACACAAAAACCGGTAACAAAACTGCCACTATAAGAGCAACATACGCTTTTGCCTTCTTTATTTGAGATAATCTCAATATAAACAAAGCTGTAAAGCAAAATATATAGATATGAATACCATTATTCCTGAAAGCGCACATTAAAAAACTGATAACTGGCAAAATAAATAAATTTTGCTTTCGCAGAGTATATTCTAACGGGCTAGTTGCTATTTCCGTAAAATGACAGACAAACAATACGAGGAAAGCAGCATGCAGACAGTCCTTTATCATGGTTACAGACAAGCATGCATTCATAAACCAAATTGCCGAGAGCAATGCCGTAAGCATAACTATCAGAATCGGAACCTTCTTTTTCTTCAGTAAAAAAACCAGACGAGTAAGGGCATAGCTCAAAATCAGCATTTGCAGAAGCGACAGCAGACCGATTCCAAACTCATAACTGGAAAAAAGGGCGTCTCCTAATTTCATAAAAAAACGTATGAGCCATGTATGCAGGATGGGATGATGATTATTTGTAATCTCACCGAGAGCGCTGCCCACCTGCGAAATCATATCGTAAGCCAAAACGCCCGGGTATAAGATGAGATAGGCAGGTATCCACGACACAAAAATGAACGCCCAAACAAACAAAAAAAGTCTGCGGTTTCCAACTTTGTCAAGGCCCCTGTTTAGATACTGAGATACTCGCCCGTTTCCTGTGCATAAATGCAGTTTCGGTATGACGGAAAAAATAAAAAAATTAACTGCTGAAGACAATATGAAGCATACTGCAAAAGACAAAAGCTGAGATTGATCAAATTTTATATCCTGCGCCGCTATCATAGGTCCTGCTACCGTATATACAATACTATAAAAAAACGCAAGAAAAACGGCAAAGAATATATTTGTCATTTTTGTCCCTCCAATTTCGATTCAGTTGAGTGTTTATCAGTGGCTTTATTATAGCACCTCATTATCAAAAATGAAATAGACAATAATGGTCTGCTTTTCCTCCATAATGATACACCCTAATGATGCCTTAGACGAAATTTGATGTACTTTTGATGTGGACCTTCCCTGCTTCATCTGCATAGGCACATTGATACTTTCCATCTGAACTACGGCAGCTTTCCCCCTTCCGCAATACTCGTCCCTTATTGTCCTTTCGTGATTTAGCCATAGCCACTCCTTTCTTGTAAGGAAAGAAGAAATCCTATGCCTTACTTACGAGTTTTATACAATAAGTCAACTCCCGTTTTGATAGTTTCTGTTATAGTCTGCTGATGTTTATCAGAGTATTCCTTTAGAGTGTGATATTCTGCGTCAGACATCCTTATGGTTACGATACGCTCTTTTATAACATCCGATTTCGGACGCCCTCTCTTTCCCATAGGCACACTCCTCTCTGAATCTACATACTATTATATTTTCCGTAATACGAAATGTCAAGTATTTTTCGTAATACGAATAATATACGAAAACTTTCCAGATGCTTTTCAAAAATTTCGCAGTCCACAAGTACAGCTTTTTCTGCCTTATATGTTACACCACACCCCGCATTGCCGTATTTGTTCCTCAATCCGGAATAAATCAATGGCTTTTGGGTAAAACGATTTCCTCACCACTTTCTTTTGATAACACATAAATATTGTCTGTATCACAGGTAACAGACATTGCAGGTATATGACTGATCAATTCTTTGTTATTCCCGTCCTTGCCGCAGGAATACAAGTCTCCGCCGTCCGTCCTGGAAACATAATAGATTGACTGCTCATCCATGCAGAAATCATATGCAACTATATTTTCATAAGTGTAAGTTTCATTACTGGAAACGTCATATCTTGTTAAAACCCCCTGTTCATTTTTGTAAAAGATGCTTTCCCCATCGAATGAAATATTTCCGTTTGCAGGAATGTCGAGCCTTACAGTTTTTCTGGTATGCCGGTCTACTTTTGTTATGCCATCATTGCCAATGAAAAACAGGTTATCGTCATTCAGGAAAAAAGCGTGGTGAAAATCCAGGAACTTCCATTTATCCCCCGTTTCGTAGTCAATGCCCAAAAGAGAACGCCCGGAATTTGTAATCTGCTCAAAGATTGTTTTTTCCTCAAAGGTATTCAGATTCAACTCGACCACTGACACTTTCGTTATATTGCTGTTATAGTTTCCTACACGGTTGACATAGCTTTCCATAACCGATGTGGTGTAATACAGATATGGCGGACACACATAAAACGCACGTATTTCTTCTTCATCAGAAAATACCCCAAACATAGGGGAACGTGCTAAAGGATATGTTTCCCCCGTGGAAGTATTTTTGAGAGAATAATCAAAATTCCCTACATCTTGTATGATTTCATAACCCATACAGTCATAGCCTGCCGATGAATTATAGACAACGCTTCCCGTTTTTCCACGGCCTGCACATCCCGTCACTGCCAATGCCAGGCCAAACATGACAGCGAAAGCCGCCCCACGCTTCTTTTGCCCTGATTTCATCAGCCACCTGTTAGAATTGCGCCGCAAAATCCAGACAACGGCCAAAGTACACAAAAGCACGGATACAAAGAGCAGGGTCAACAGCGTAACCGTGCCAACCTCCGCAAAAATAATTTTCTCATCGCCCGTCAGGGCATCGCTCATAACAATATCCCCTGCAAAAAAGTCTGTTCCAAGCAGAAACGGCAGCGGCAGGGGCAGACGGTAAATGCTGGTTTTCGATAAGCCTATATAGGGAATAATCACGGACACCGCACC
>OFFL01001784.1_pt1 | contig 13777 bp, 9 predicted proteins | sample 1521391 | NCBI WGS metagenome assembly OFFL01 (sample SAMEA3504082, study PRJEB24116) | mouse gut metagenome | biome: mouse gut; feature: mouse-associated habitat; material: faeces | place: Denmark | collected 2011
AGTATTGCCGCAAAACCCAATCTTATTCCAGAGGCCGGGTGTGGGCAGAGCCCACAAGCCCTTATAAATGCTAGGTTTCCGGCTAATTATAGTTGGTAAAAATCTGCTAAGAAAAAAATCCAAAGACACATAATTATTTACACCCTCGCAAAAAGTGGAAAGCATCTGTAGCTTCCACTTTTCGTATGCATAACATGAATTTTAATTCCTATGTATCTGGTCTTGTATTCGTTTCCAAACTATATCTCCCATTTCTTTTATCTGTTCCTCGGATAGCATACTATTTTTTAAAGCCTATTTCTAAATAACTTAAACTTCCCACATTAGAAATGGGGTTTGCAGCTGCGTCATTTGAGTCTGCTGAATGACTTGACGGGTTTTCCTGCATTCCCAATTCGTGCAAAGACTTTTCAGTGGATTTGTGCTATGCTTTTACCAGGAAGGGAGGAAGCACTGTGCAGGAGTGGATTTATGCGGCTCAAAAGCTGGTCAATTACGTGGAAGATCATATCTGTGAGAATCCGTCGCTTTCGGAAATATCCGCACATATCGGATATTCGTCTTACTACTGCTCGGAGCAGTTTCACCGGGTGGCAGGAATGACGATTCGCGAATATATACAAAAAAGACGGCTTGCTATGGCGGCAGTTGAATTGCGGGATACCGGTGTCCCAATTGTTGACATTGCGTTGAAATATGGCTTTTCGGATCAGACTACATTTACCCGGTCTTTCAAAAGCGTCTATGGGTGCGCACCATCGGCATACAGGAAATGGCCGAAGCCGCTGCCGCTTGTCTGTAAAAAAATGCTTCTGGAACCTTTCAAGAAAAAGGAAGGAGAAACAGATATGGGCAATCTGTCAAAACCTTATGTGCATTTGGAGTATATCCCGGCGCACAAGTACCTCGGAATCTATAAAAGATTTGTAACCGGGGAAGGAGAGATCTGGCCGGGCCATGACTGCGATCTTGGCTGCGGAATTATTTCGAGTTTTAAGGAGGAGGAACTGGATCTGATTGTCACTCGCTTCACCGCAGGCTGGACATGGGAGAATGGTGAGCGCAGCTATTTTTTCGGTTCGGGCGTACCGACCGGGTATCGGGGAACGGTTCCAGAGGGGTTCGAATTGAGAGGCGAGTTTCCGGGAAGCTATTATATCGTGTTTGGGCATCAGCCGTTTGATTATCTGTCCGAGAATGTGGAAGTGATGAAACGGGTGGAGGAACTGGCCTGGAATTTTGAACCCGGATCACTGGGTTTTGCATGGAATGAGGATGTCTGCCAGGACTACCAGAGACACTATCCGGAGGTGATGGGGTATCAGGTTCTTAGGCCGGTGAAGAAACTCTGATAAGGAGATAGACATGGGAACGTGTGAAGATACTTCTGGATGATGAGGTACAGGCCCGAAGTATCAGAACACTGGATTAAAATCCAGGAATTCATTTAGACCGAACGGTGCACTTCTATACAGGGGCGAGTCCTGTACATGTGCCCTGCGAGACTGAACAGTCCTGACATTTGAATGTTAGGGAGGTTTGCCGTTCTGGGTTGGATAGACCATGTTGAGTGCATCGGATAGCCTGGTAAGTATACCACCAAAGATCAGTGTATCCTCGTTCATGGGTTATTTGAAAGGAAAAGTGTACTCATGATGTTTGGCAGGCATGCAGCGGTTTAAGCTACAAAAATGAAATATAGTAACTCAAACTTCCCACACCACCAGGTGCGAATTCCATTTTTGATGTGGGAAGTTTGAGTTAAACTTAAAATTACTTTTGATAACGGCGCAATACTTATAGGCTATATGGTGCGCGTGGAATATGGAGATTACCCCAAAGAAAATGACTTCTTCGTCATAAACGCAGGGAATGGTGAGTTTTACGGCGCAATGGTAGACAGAATAACGGATATAGAAGAATTGTCCGAATAAAAAGAAAACCGGGACGCGGCAGCTATCAGATAGCCACCGCGCCCCGGTTTTCTTATGGGTGCAGAGATTGGATTGTTACGCAATAGGACGGCATTTTCGGGGGTAAAGGTATAAATCCCTTACTGTTTCATTTTCCCGCCCGGAAAGCCGCATAAATCAAGGCTTATTTCGCCCCTATCGCGTCACATTCGCCCGCATTTTTCTCATGCGCTCGGCGGTCTGTCTGCGGGTGATACGCTTCCGGCAGTCCGGGCAGTAAATAGCCCGGTTAGAGCTGGACGCAAAGGGTGAGCCGCACACGCTACACCGCCGCATATCCTCCGCATGGTAAAGCTCGGCGTACAGCTCCTTATCTGCGGGCAGTACCGCAATGCGGAACCATTTACAGAGCAGGGAATAGGAAATAAGCTGCGGACATACGCACTCGTCCCCGTCGTCCAGTAAGATACAGTTTCCGCTATCATAATTGCAGCACGTCCGGCGCACAAGGGCGTTGACTTTCCGGCTTTGGGGCGGCGTGAGCCGCTTGATCCCGTTCATACCTCGTCGGCGGGGTAAAGGGCAAGCCCCGCAAATTCCGCTTCGGTCATGCGCCCTACTTTGGCAAGGGTGCGGGCGGCAAAGTCCCGCATTTCCCCCTCCATAAAGGGCAGCGCGGCGTTCATAGCCACCAAAAGCCCCTCCTTGCTGCCTGTCATGTAGATACTCAAAAGGTTGGTTTCCTCAACCGTAAAATGATTATATGTGTTCATGCTCATACCTCCAATCCGTGATTTTTTGTTTTCGCCGCCGTTTTCTTCGGGGCGGTTCTCTTTTTGTCCTGTGCAAGCTGCGCCCGGACAGAGGGGCGGGGTTTCCTTATCTGCCTGTCCCGGTTCTCGTCCTTGCCGATCAGCGCATATGTGCCGTAGCTGTTCTTGATTTGTGAGAAAGCAAGGGTCTTATAGGGCAGCATGGAGAAAAGGCTTTCCGTGTCCTTTGTGGAAGCAAGCCGCATAAAGGACGGGGACAGCTCCACCATGAAATGAGATTTGTCCGGGCTGTTGGGGGCAGACAGCTTTTTCATGTCTGCCACAATGCGCCGCGCTTCCCGGTCGATCATGCCCTCATGCAATGCGGCGATATGCTCCTTAAAATCCCCCGGTTTCAGCTTATCCCGGCTTTCCTTTTCCTCCCGTAACAAAAATTGCAGGGCTTCCGGGTCTTTGGGCTGTACCTCGAAGCGTTCAAACTTCCCAAGTTGGGGGTCGGGATAACCGTCAAAGCGTCGGTCTGCGGGCTGCTCCCGCGTACCATGCTCATACACAAGCGTCACCGTCCCGGCGGCAAGGGTATTGTCCTTGACGCGCTCATAGTGCTTTTCATAGTCCAGCTCATACAGGTTGCCCTTGATCTTCCCGCCCTCTGTCCCGGTCAGTTCCACGGCATACGCAAGGATAGGGTCACGGCTCTGCTCCTTGTAGTAACGCCATGTATTATGCGGGGCGGTGTCGCTGATGAAAACGTCACGCTCCCGGAAACAGTACGTCCCGGACGGGCGGGAAAGCCACAAGAGGGTTTTATCCTCCTTGCTGGGGCTTGCCGCCTTTTCCGCAATGATCTGTTTATCAATGTCAAAATCACTCTGATAAAATCCTGTGTTCTGTTTCAGAATGGCTTCAAGGGAAGCCAGCACGTCCACATTTTCAAATTTATTCCGTTTCCCCATAGGGTCAGCTCCTTTCCAAGTCCTGCGACTTACTTCTTGCCTGTTTCTTCTGCGCCGCCCGTTCCTTGTCGGCTTTAAGCTGCGCCCGGATAGAGGGCTTCTTTTCCGGCTTTTTTCCCGGCTCCGCTTTTTTGCCCTGTCCCTTTTCCGCTTTCAGCGCGGCGGCATACTCGGCAAGGGAGATCTGTTCGCCGCTTCTCGCCTTTTCTTCCAGCTCGTCAGCGGTAGGGGTGGGCGTGTTGTTGATGATACCGTCAAAATTATTGTCGTTCTGCTCGATAGCGTCCTCGACGTGCTTTAAGGGGTTTGCCTTTTCCGGCTGCTCTGCGGCGACTGCAAACGCCTGTGTCCCGTTCCCCATAATGAGATACTTCCCGTCCTCCGACGTGTGGTGAAATCCATACCCGGCTTCTTTCATCTGCTCGGCGGTCATATCGGTTACAGAAAAGCTCCCCCGTGGCGTTCTGATCTGCTCCCCGGTCATGCGGGTGTCGGGGGTAAGCTGCGGGGTCTGCTCGTGTAAAAACTCCGGCACTTCCCGATAACCGTAACTGTCTGCATAGTGGGCGGTGTCCTGTCCGTTCTGATGAAGCACTACCACGTCAGAGGTTGAAAGGCTGTGTCCCTTAAAATCTTTCGGGTGGTCGATATTGAAACGGACGGAAATATCTTCAAGCGTCATATCCGGCGCAAGTGGCGCGGTATAGATAAGGTCATAATTTGCCGCTTCCACGGAAAGCCCCGCCGCCTGTAAGCGGTCGTAAGGTTCAAAGCGGTAGTCCCTTGTTTCGTCGCCGCGCTTTAGCTGGTAAATAGAAAAGGTGTCTTTGTCCGGCTCTTTTTTGTCGGCGGTCGGCTCCGGCACTTCCTGTCCCGGCTCGGCTGCGGTCTGCGCTTCCTGTGCCTTTGCGTAGAGGTCTTTCACGTCGCCCTGTGTCAGCTCCCCGGTTTCCAGCTTCCCCAAAAGCTCCCGGCACTTCTCCGGGGTTCCTGTGTAGAGAATATCCCCCAGCTTCGCCATGCCGTTATCCTGTGCCACATACTCCTGCAAGAGATAGCTGTTTTCCGGGCTGTCGCTGTATGGGTTCTGCCGCACCTTGTAAAAGGTTTCCGGCGTAGTGGGTTTCTCCGGCGCGTCTGCGGTTCCCGGCTCGGTGTCCTGCGGCTGCTCCGGGGCGGCTGCTTTTTCTGCGGCGGCTTCCTGCCTTGCCCGTTTCTGTAACTCGGTGGGGCGTTCCCCGGTAAGGGGCTGTATGCACTTGATACAATCGGCGGCATAGATCGCATTGTCGTTTAACTGCCGCTGCCATGCTTCCGTGCTGGGCGCATAACGGAAGCCGTTCCCTTTCAGTTCCTCCCGGATTTCCTTATCCGGCTTTTCGTCAAAGAAAATCTGCAAGCGGTTATCCGCTGTGTTGGCTTCCACACGTCCCCCGTCAAACTCCCAGCCCACATATCCAAGCTCTTTCCTCCGGGTAAGGGCAGTAATTCGGTTTTTTAATCTGCGGATTTCCGCGTTGTTGTTGGATAGCTGGTAGCTCTCAAAGGGTTTCGGGTTCGCCCGGTAGCTGCCGGACATGGACGCTTTCAGCTTTTCGATCTGTTCCGGGGATAAGTGGGGGCAGCCGTCAAGGGTCTTATTCTTTCGGTAATAGGCGTTGACCGCTTTCATGGTTTCCTGTGCCTGTTCCAGCTTTGCAAGTTTGCTTTCCAACTTAGAAACGGCGTTGGGGTCGTCGGCACTGATACCGCCCATGCCCGTACTGCGGATTTTGTCAAGCAAGCCCTGTATCTCCCGGTATTCCTCCATGTTCTTATCTGCGGCGGCGTTCTGCTTCTCCTTTTTACGGACAGGGAAATTGCTTCCCCCGGCAATCATAATGGACGGGACGCGGGCGGTGATCTCATAGCCTTTATTCATGTTCGCCGCCAGCTTCCGGGCGTAAGCGTCAAGCAATCCGTCAATTTTTTCATGGAAAGAGGGGTCAACACGCTTTTTCTGCCTTGCGGCAATTTCGGCGGCTTCGTCTACATAGTGGCGGTATTCTGCCGTTGCGCTTCCGGGATTGTAATCGGAAAAGCTGATTGCTTCCTTTGCGCGGCGGGCGGCGTTCTCATTGATCGGGTAGTATGTAACCGTTGTTTCCGTCGGCTCCGGGGTGGAAGTCTGCGCCGCTTCACTGGTGGTTGGCTCTGCTTGTTCCGGCATATCTGCTTTTTCAGAAACGGGGCTTTCCGGCTCCTGCGGCTTTTCCTGTGCTTCGGGTTCTCCCGGCTCCTGCGGTTCGGCGGTCTGTGCGGTTTCCTGCTCCGGCGCGGTGTAAGGCTCGTACCCGTTGGCGGCGTATTCCTCCACGGTCATTCCCGCGTCTGCCGCTTCCTGTGCGATTTCTGCCTTGACGTGTTCCTTGTAGGCGGCAAGCTCCATGTCAAAATCTTTGAGCTGTGGGACGGGCGGCAAATGGTATTCGCCTTGATTGATAAGCCCCCGGCACTCGGCAACGTAGGCTTGCATGGCGGTATGGTAGGCGGTTTCCGTAGGTGTCAGATTATCCCCGGCTTGCAGGGCTTCCCCGGCGATACGCTCCATTTCGGATAAGTTACAATGCAGTTTCAGATAGGGGATAAACTCATTCAGCAGCATTGCACGGTGTTCCTTGTCGGCTTCCAGTGCTTCCTTGCCCTCATGCTGTAAAAGGTAGTTTTCCCAATTCGGATCATTGGCATAATAGGTATGGTACTTTTCGATATGCTCTATCAATGCGCCCTCCCCGTCGCCTAAATCCTGCCGCCCCTCGTAGTGGTCGGGTGTGCCGTTCATCACATAATCAATGCGGAACTCCGTTTTATCATATCCGGGGCTTGCAAGGTTCGCTTCGTCAATGGCTTCGATAAGGGCATTGGCACGGGACAGGGGGAATGTGTCGCCCTCCCGTAGCTGGGGGCTTTCGCTCCAAAGGATTGTGACGGTCGGCTCTGCGGCAAGGTCGGGTGTCGGCTCTTTTTCTGCTTCCTGTGCTTTCGCGGCTTCCCGTTCCTTTTGCAGCTCCGCAAAATGCCCGTCAATGGTGTTGATGATCTCGGCGGCGGTGGCGCGGATTGTTTCAAGGGAACTTTTCAGCTCCGCAAGCTCCCGCCCGCTGCTCCACCCGGCGACGTACCCAAAGGAATAGTCGGAAGTGTCAAGCCCGTAGTGCTGGCACACGGTATAGGCGATACTTTCCGCCTGTACTTCCCTTGTCCTGCGGTCGGGTCTGTCTGGCTGTTCCGGGGCGTTAAGGTCAATGTCGTGCAGCTTCGTGTGGGCGATCTCATGGATCGCGGTCTTTAGGTTCTGAAGCTGGCTCATGCCCTCGTCAATAGCAATGCGCTTTTCCTCTAAATGATAGTAGCCGTGGGCTGTCCCCTCGATCTTTTCAAAGCCCATAGGCACGGGTGAAGTCTTTTCCAGCGCGACGAAAAAATCCTCGTATTGTTCCACGTCCCCGGTCAGCTCGTTTGCGGAAATGCTGGGAAGCTCCCGCCCCTCGGTCTGCGACACGTCAAAAACGGCGACAACTTTATAAGCGGGGATTTGGATTTCCTTTGTTTCTGTGACGGGCTTCCCGTCCTTGCCTATTACTGTCTTTCCCGTCTGCGGGTCTTTCTTCTCTACCTCCTGCCGGATTTTGTACGGCGACGGGGCAAGTATGCGTATGCCCTTTTCCCCGCGCATTACGTTCCGTCCAAAGTTATTTTTCCATGCGCTAAATCCGGCGATAAGGGAAGCGTCGGGCTTCTGCATGGCGATCAGCAGCGTATTGTTGAAGCTGTAATTGTGGAATTTTGACATGACTTGCAGATATTCCTTGTAGCGTTCACTGTCAAATAATTCTGTAATTCCCTGCTCCAAGCGGTCTGTGATTTCTTTCAGCTTTTCAGCGGGTTTGTCGGCGGTAAGAATAATCGGGTTCACCGGGCGCGGCTGGGCTTCCGGCTGCGGCTCCTGCGGGGCGGCTTCCTGTTCCGGCGCGGCTTCGTCCTTTTCCAGTTTATCCGGGGTAGGGCGTTCCGGCTCCGGGAAGCTCATAACCTTGTATTCTTTCGGTATGTCATTGTCCCGCCCTTTGTACCACTGTGAAAAGGTGTTGCCGTTGTTGTAGATATAGCCTTGATCGGTAAACTGTCCCCGGTCTTTCTGTACCGCGTCCCGCCCGTATTCCTCATACTTGAAATACTTCTTTGCTTCTTCGGGCAGCTCCAATTCGTCCAGCTCGTCAATGAGGTAATAGCCGTAGTCGGCTTCACTGCGGACAGTGGGGTATATCCAGTAGCAGTCAAGGTTTTGCGCAAGGTTAATAAGGTCTTTCACGCTCCCGGCGTGTTCCCCCAGCATTACCGCCGCCGTGAATTTATCCCTGTCCTCGTCGCTTTGCATTTTTAAGAGCTTGCCTAAATAATTCAGCTCGTCAATGGTGCTGCCCTGTATCACGGAAAGCGGCACGTCAAAGGGGTATTGCTCGGTGTTGGAAAATCCATTGATGAAAAAATCCTGCGGGTTGTCTGCGGTAATGCCGACGCTTCTCATAGCGGCGTGAAGCTGCTCCGTAGTGGTCGGCATGGAAAGCCACTCGCCGCCCGGTTTCCCGGTTTCAAAGCGGGTGCGGCTGTCGATTAGGATTGAAAATGTTTCGCTCATTTGCTTGCTCCTTTCTTCGTTCATCATGCGGTGCATAAGCTCGAAATCGTTTATGCTCATGCTCCCGTCAAATACATAGGGGTTAAAGTCCTCCCCGTCCCGGTAGGGCTTTTCCGAAAAGGGAAGCCCTGCGACGTGGGCGGCGGCTCTTGCTTCCTCCAACAGCTCCGGGGGTAAGGTGTCGTCGTGGGCTTCGATAAAGTCAGCCACGTTGTTATAGCCGTTCTCATAGTGGCGGCGTACCCCGGCGGTCAGCTCCGCAAGGTTCATGTCCTCGCCCAAATAACCGCAATAGTAGCCGTTTAGGACAACGGCGGCAGGGTCTTTTTCCTGTATCTCCCGCAAGCGTCCCCTGTCCTCCGGGGTGAGGGTGTCGTCCGTTTCAAGGTAGATATAATCGCTGTGCCATGAACGCCCCTCCCGCCAAAACGCTACCCATGCAATCCCCGCTTGCAGTTCGTCTTGATAGTCCTTTACGGCTTCCCGTAAACCTGCCATAGCTTCATTCCTCCTTTCCGTTGGGGCAGAAAAAGGGCGCGGTGTTCCGGCTCCCTTGTCCGTCCTACACCGCGCCCGCGCTTTCTGCCAAAGTTTTTTATTTTTTCAAGAGGGTTTGGGACACTTCCCAACAAGCAAAATCCCCGTCCGGCGCGGCAGCGGCGAAAGGGGATTTACGGAAAAGGGTACTCTTTTCCTATGCTTGCTACGGAACTTATTTTTTCTTCGGTAGCTCAATCTTGTAGTTGACATACTTCCCGCCCGTATCAGCTAAAACAACGGTTCCGTCATAGGTTTTGCCTGTTTTCGGGGAATACAAGCCCTTGACATTTGCCTTGCCGGATTTTAAGAGGGCGGCGGCAATCTTCGGGGTAAAGGCAACTTTCCTTTCCTCAAAGAAACGGTCGTTTTTCCACATGGTAAAGGCGCAATCCCGGTTAGAACAGTAGAAATTTTTCTTTCCCTCATGGACGGGGCTACCACAACGGGGGCATTTCCCGACAGAGGGCTTTTCTTCCCCACCCGTGAAAACTGCCTTGCTTTTGTCGGCGGCGGTGTTCTCCTTTACCAGCTCCCGCATCATAGCTTCAATGCGCTGCATGAAGTCCCCAGCGTCGGCGGCTCCCTTTGCGATCTGCGTCAGATTGTTTTCCCATTCGGCGGTAAGCTGCGGGGAAGTCAGCATATCCGGCAGGACAGACACAAGGGCGGCTCCGTTCTGCGTGGGGATAAGCTGCTTTCCCTTTCTTTCTGCAAAGCCGGACTTCACCAGCTTTTCAATGACAGCGGCGCGGGTGGCGGGTGTGCCAAGCCCCCGGCGTTCCGCGTCCGGGTTGGTGTCCCCGTTCCCGGCGCGTTCCATTGCCGAAAGCAAAGTTGCTTCGTTGTGGGGCTTCGGCGGCGTTGTGAAATGCTCTGTCACCTTTGCCGTGGGGCTTTCAAAGGTCTGTCCCTCGGAAAGCTCCGGCAGGGTGTTTTCTTCCTCCATATCCTCCGGATCGGGCTTGCCCTTTAAGGTCGCCCGGTAGCGGCGTTCAAGGTCTTTCCAGCCGCCCGCAAGCACTGTCTTTCCCCGCGCCGTAAACTCCGTACCGGCGCATGAGAAAACCGCCGTGACCGCTTCAAAGATATGCGGCTCAGCGGCAGCGAATAAAAGCCTTGCCCCGGCAAGGGTGAGGATATTCCTTTCACTTTCCGGCAGCGTTGATAAATCTGTTTTTGCAAGCTCCATAGTGGGGATAATGGCGTGGTGGTCGCTTACCTTGCTACTGTCAAGCGTCTGGGAAACGTCGGGGGTAAACTCCGCGCCCTCCATAAAAGGCAGTTTGCCGGAAAGCATGGTAACAGTCTTTGCCGCCGTTTCCCCCATGTCGTCCGTCAGAAATGCGCTGTCTGTCCGGGGATAGGTAAGCAGCCGTTTTTCATATAAGGTCTGCGCAAGGTCAAGGGTCTGCTTTGCCGTGTAGCCGTAGATTTTATTGGCTTCCCGCTGTAAGGAAGTGAGGTCAAAGAGCTTCGGCGGGGCGGCGGTCTTTTTCTCTTTAGTGAGGGAAACACATACCGCCGTTTCCGCTTCACAAGCCGCTTTCAGTGTATCGGCTCCCGGTTTATCCGAAATCCTTTCGCTGGCGGCTTCCGCGCCGGATAAGTCAAGGCGTACATGGTAATATTTTTCTTTCTTGAAATGGGAGATCGCTTCGCCCCGGTCAACCAGCATTTTCAGTGTGGGGGTCTGCACCCGCCCCACGTTCAAGGTCTTGTGATACAGGCAGGAGAAAAGGCGCGTCGCATTGATACCGATAATCCAGTCAGCCTTTGCCCTGCACAATGCGGAAGCATAGAGCGCGTCATAGTCCCGCCCGTCCCCTAAGTCTGCAAAGCCCGCCTTGATCGCGCTGTCCTCCATTGAGGAAATCCACAAGCGGCGCATAGGCTTGTTACATTTTGCCACGTCGTACACAAAGCGGAAAATCAATTCCCCCTCGCGCCCAGCGTCAGTCGGTCATTTTTTGCGGACAGTTCATACATGCTATCCTTTTCTGTTCTCTGCTCCTGCGTTTGCTCTCGTTTGATTTCTCCCTCCGTATCTTCTTGGCACAAGCAGGACAATACCTTGATGCACCAGAGCCCGGGACATATTCAACGCCGCACACCGTACAATTTTTAGCGGGCATTGCTGCCCACCGTTTTGTAGGTATGATATGTAATTCATCGACAAAGCCGATGAATTTATAGTAAATCTTGATTTCCTGCTTCACTGTTCCGTCTGCCATCTTCTCACGCTCCGAAACAAGTATCTTGTCTATGAGTGCGTTTATAACTGTTGCATCCAGTTCTTTTAAGCCTTGATAATTTCGGATAAGGGCGAGGAAGTCACGGATTCCCCGTGATTTCTCGTAGCTTTCATTAAGAGTTTCCGTCACCTCTTTCAGCCTTGCTTCAATTTCAAGCTGCTCTTTCTGGTATTTCCCCGACATCATCTCAAAATTCCGCTCGGTAATACGCTCCATGACCTTATCCTCGTAGAGAGAGGAAAACAGCCTGTCCAGTTCCGCAAGGCGTTTGTTCAGCTTCTTACGTTCTTTCTCTAATGCTTTCGCCCTGCTCTGGTCTGTTTCCGTGAGCCGCTTTTCTATGGCCCTGACCGCCTTTTCATCATTCACTGCCATATCCGCAAAACAGTTGATGTCGGCAAGAACGGCATTGAATAAATCCCTTGCTTCTATATTGTGGGCACTACACTCGCTTCTTCCGTTTCTTGCATAATTATTACATGAATACTGTACACAGTCGATAATCTCTGGGCGTTTCCTCCTGTGTACGTTCATTGCCCGCAGAGCACATCCGCAGTCCACACACTTGATAACGCCTGCAAAAATATTTACAAATCCTCCCTTGTTCTGTGGAAGCCTACGACTTGTAATAAGCTGTTGGACAATATCAAATTCCTCCTGCGTGACTATTCCCTCATGGGTATTGGGTATCACTTCCCATTCTTCGGGCAGCTTAGAGGGGCGTTTCTTGCTTTTCATATTGGCGGCAATCCGTTTGTAGCCTACAAGATTTCCCGCATATATCGGGCTTCTTAAAATGCTCCTCACGCTGTTCCCACTCCAAATATAGCGTTTGTCCTCGTTCCCCTCAAAATGACGTTCAAAGCCTGTTTCGCCACGCTCCGCCGCATAAGCGGCAGGGCGTAGGATATGCTGTTTATTAAGATGTCTGCAAATTTTGGCAACTCCATTCCCTTTTAATGCAAGGTCGAATATCTCTTTTACAACATGTGCCACTTTATCATCTATCAGCAGATGGTTGTGGTCGGCAGGGTCTTTGATATAGCCATAAGGGGCGGTAGTTCCCATGAATTTCCCCTGTTGAAACCTCGCCCGATATGCCGATTTTATCTTAACAGATATGTCAGCGGCATACATTTCGTTTAAAATGTTGCGGAAAGGCGTGATGTCCATAGCAGATTTATTCAAGGTATCTACGCCGTCATTGACCGCTATATACCTCACGTTATGCTCTGGGAAGAAAACTTCCAGATATAACCCACAATCAAGATAGTTTCTCCCCAGACGGGATAAATCTTTCGTAATCACGCAGTTTATCAGACCGCTTTCAATGTCTTTTATCATATTCTGGAAACTTGGTCTTTGGAAATTTGTACCAGAATAACCATCGTCCACATACGTTTTTGCTATGTGCCATCCCTGCTTTTTCACATAATCCGTGAGGATGGATTTCTGTGTCGCAATGCTCGCACTCTCGTTATCCGTACCATCGTCTTTAGATAAGCGGCAATAAATGCCGACTAAATAGATTTTCTTTTCTTCTTTGATTCCTGCCATACTGTAAAACCTCCGTATCTGTCCTATCTGTTTTCATGTCCCATTGCGTACATTCTAAGCGGACAGCCCCTCATTGTCGAAGGTGTCGCCCTCGGCAATCTTCTTCCGAATATCCTCGGAGATAATCGGGACAAACGCTTCTGTAACGGTCTGTGTGCCGACATATTCACGGCTGATTATCATCTGCACTGGTGCTTTTGGCACGATACGCTTTCTCTTTTTATCTGCTTTCTTATCCTCGCCCATACTTAAATCTTCCTTTCCAGACAGGGCAGGGAAGAGTTTGGAAATGTCCCCGCCCTGCCAATCAGATACCATTAATCCTCGCTGTTTAATTCTTTCTGTAATGCTTTAAGGAGTGCCGCCGCTTCATCAGCGTTCAGCGTGATTCCCTTGCCGCACTTTTCACGGTTCGGGGAAAAGCTGCGGATGTCATACTTCGGCTCTTTCCCATTCCATGAAATGAGATTGATTTCCTTTGTGTAGCCACTGTCGCCCGTAGACAATACTGCGATTTCCTTTACGATTTCATACTGGATTTCTCTCATTCTCCATACCTCAACTCTCTGTATTTACTTCCCGAAAAAAGAAGATTAGCGGCTGTCACGGTTGCGTTTCCTCTGCAACTCACGCTCCAAAAGTTTGATGATGGTTTCCTCCATCTGCTTCGGCGTTGTGTTCTTCGGAAAGTATTTTTTCAGCTTGCTTGTGTTGATTTTCAAGGTTTCTTTCTGGTTGCCCTTTTCCTCCGTCATAATCGCAAATATCGTATCCATGTCAAGCCGCCCGCTCTGGCTTAACTGTTTCATCCGCTGTGCCTGTGAGAGTGAGGGCGTTGCTTCTTCGCTCTCCATCGTGGCAAAGAGGTTTTCCTGCTCGTCTTTCTTCAAGAAGGACAGTTCCACCGCAGGCGTGAGGGCGATTTTCCCCTCGTCCACCATCTGCAAAATCGGCGGTATCAGTTCCGTCAGGCGGATAAAACGCTGCACGGTCATCCTGCCCACGCCGAAGCCCTGTGCCACCTTGTCGTCCGTCCGCAACTTCGTCACAACTTCGAGCTGTTGACAAACCTCTTGCCAAAAAGATTTGCATATAAGAAAATATATGT
>OFFL01001785.1_pt1 | contig 13777 bp, 8 predicted proteins | sample 1521391 | NCBI WGS metagenome assembly OFFL01 (sample SAMEA3504082, study PRJEB24116) | mouse gut metagenome | biome: mouse gut; feature: mouse-associated habitat; material: faeces | place: Denmark | collected 2011
CCTGCGACCTCCTGGTCCCAAACCAGGCGCTCTAGCCAAGCTGAGCCACACCCCGGTATTCAGTTTGTTCCGTTATCTCACAGCGACGAATTTTATTATACACAACTCTTATATGTATGTCAATACTTTTTTGAATTTTTTTTATTTTTTTGAAATTCTTTCAAACTGCTTAAAATTTTTCCCTTAATAAATAGCAATCAAAGCGCAATATTCTAAGAAACTATTCTATATAGTGCAGTTTAAATGTTGCTTCTCCGTCAGCTCCAATCTCCATTATGATATAAGATGGTTTTCTATTATCCTGCCGAGGATAAGACAAACTGCCTGGATTGAGTGCAATAATCTTGTTGGAGATATCTATCACAGGTCTGTGAGTGTGCCCATACATCACTATATCTGCACCTTGCGCTACTGCTTCCCTTTTCAGCATCTCACTGCCCATACCAATATAATATCTATGACCGTGTGTTATCATAACACAATACTTACCTATTTGTAAAGTCTTTTCTGATGGTAAATCAGAAAAAAAATCATTATTTCCTGCAACCATCTCAACAGGGCAGCCAGCAGCCTCCTGAATCGTGTACTCACTGCCTTCAATATCTCCAAGATGAATGATTAAATCCAATTTACCAAGCTCTTTTAAAATCTTAATATAATTTTCATTTTTTCTATGTGTGTCACTAATAATTAGGATTTTCATAGCCGCCTCCATGTCAATATCCTCTTTCATTAAAGCTCTGTTGAAAGTATTTTTTTCATTTTTTCTAACGCTTTCCCTCTGTGACTGATACGATTTTTTTCTTCTGGAGCAAGTTCTGCCGAATACATGCGATATTCTGGAAGATAGAAGATCGGATCATAACCAAACCCATTCTCCCCTCTTTCCTCATACCCAATTCTTCCCTCGATTGTAGAACGTGTCTCAAAACTTCTCCCATCTGTAAACACTGCCGCAATCGCACACACAAATCTTGCTGTACGCTTTTCATCTGGAACACCTTCCAATCTTTGAATCAAATTGGCATTTTTGATAGTATACGACGTATCCTCTCCCATATATCTCGCCGAATATATTCCTGGTTCTTTATTCAAATAATCTATCTCAAGCCCGGAATCATCTGCAAGAACCACGGCTTGTTCTCCCATATCTTTCAGTGCCTGCGCAATGGTTTTAGCCTTAATCATCGCATTTTCTTCAAATGTTTCCCCATCTTCAATGATTGTCACATCGACTTCAGCCTCTTTCATTGATTGTATTGCAATCCCCAAATCTGCCATTATCATGCGAATTTCTTTCATTTTCCCTTCATTTCCTGTTGCAAAAACTATTTTATCTATCTTCATTTTTCTCTCTAACTCTCCATTTCAAAGTAGTTTACCGCGATTAATGCATATTTGAGGCCCTGACTCAAATTGCCAATTGAAAAAGTAGTGAGCGGAATAATTTTTCAATCTACTTTTCATCTTTTTGAACTGCTTGTGCCTTTTTGGGCGGACGCGGCCCCATAAATTGATAATAATACGTCTTCATCATACCATTATATATTTTTCTGTTTTTATCAGCCTTTCTTCCAATGTCATTTTCTGCTCCTTCATAGGAAGTAATCAGATAAAGCGACCAGGTAGAAAGGTTCTTAAACCGTTCCCCTATCATTCTGTAAAGAGGAGGAATATTTGCTTTCTCTTCAAGTCTCTCTCCATAAGGCGGGTTGGTTATGATAAACCCATAGGATCCATTATGTGAAAGTTCTTTGATATCTCTTGTCTCAAATTGAATCATCTGTTCTACTCCTGCAAAACGCGCATTTTGTTTTGCTAGCTTTATCATTTCAGGGTTGTTATCAAATCCCTGCAATTGCACCTGAACAGAGCGATCCACCATGTCTTTGGCTTCCTCATAGCAGTCATTCCAAATTTTCCTGTCAATTAAGTGGTCCCATTTAAAGGCCATGAAGCTTCTTTTCATACCAGGAGCAATATTTGCTGCCATAAGCGCCGCCTCAATGGGTATTGTCCCGCTTCCGCAAAAAGGATCTACAAGAATTCTGTCCTTGTGCCATGGAGTCAGCATAATCAGCGCTGCTGCGAGATTTTCTGCAATGGGGGCTTTTGCGGTACATTTGCGATAACCCCTTTTGTGGAGCGATTCTCCTGTGGTATCAAGTCCGATAGTCACATTATCTTTGAGCAAAAAGACTCTTATTGGAAAAGATTCTCCTTCCTCCTGAAACCATGTTATATTATACACTTGTTTAAGTCTCTCTACCATTGCTTTTTTCATAATTGATTGTATATCTGACGGAGAAAACAACTTACTCTTGATACTTGCTGCTTTTGCTACCCAAAATTTCCCATTCGGGGGTATGTATTCTTCCCAAGGGATTCCCTTGGTATTTTCAAACAATTCGTCAAATGTTTCTGCCCGAAAACTTCCAACTTTAATCAAAATACGTTCCGCAGTCCTCAGCCCGATATTGGCTCGGCATATGGCTTCCGCATCTCCTATAAAAGTCACTCTTCCATCTTCTACCAAAGATACATCATAACCAAGGTCTATGATTTCCTGTTTCAAAACTGCCTCAAGTCCAAAATGACAAGGGGCAATCAACTCATATCTTTTCATATACCAATCTCCATTCTACTGCTGAATTTATCAAATCACATAGTGTTCCTACAATTACCTACCTTATATCATTATATGGAATCTGTCAAACAAAAATTGCATGTCAACGCACCACAAGAAAAGGCAAAGCCTGTTTCCAGACTTTGCCTTATTCCTGTTGCAGCACAGAAGATTAGTTGTTGTTATTATTGTTGTTGTTCTTTGTGCTGTTATTTGTGCTGTTGTTTGTGCTGTTTTTGCAGTTTTTCTGATTGTTATCAGCGTTATTGAAGTTTTGGTTGTTAGAATTCTGTGAATTCTGTGTCTTGTTCTGTTCGTAGTTGTTGTTTGTTCCAGACATAATAATCCTCCATTCTTGCTGCACCTGCGGAATAAATGTGTATACCCTATACAGTACACAATACGCAAGCACAAATTTGCTGTGTGAAAATCTGTTATATTATTTTTTCACACAATTGCCTTTTTCATTTATTGGGAATGCTTTCCCGTTTTTGTTTGACATACATTTTCTGTTTTTGTTTTGTATGTCGCGAGCACTTGAATCATGCTACGACATTATGATTTGCACAAATACATTTTTTTATGCAAAAGAATTTATAATTCAATCAATAAATTTTGCTGCCCTTATAAAGTATGCCTGTTTCACTTTACATATCCTGTTTACTTTGGAAACACTGCCCAAAACTGACATTTATTGTTTGTTGAAAATTATATCAGAAAAGTATTGACCTTTGTGCATACAATTGATATACTAGAATCAGTAAAGAGATACTCCTTCAATCCTCTTTACAACCCTTATATATTAATTATTTATACTCCCCTTAACGAAAAACGGTCACGAAGTGACCGTTTTTCACGTTTTAGACATGCAAAATATGAGCGCACATATGTACATTGTGCGCTCAAAATCAAAAACTTTTATTTCTACCAAATATTCTGTTTGCATTACCTACTTATGAAACCAATTTTTTGCGGTCCTGTATATAAATCCAGCCAACAAAAATATCATAATGACTGGGGCAAAAATAACCAATACTCGATAAGCTAACAAAACAACGAAAATAAAAATTACAAGAATAATGCCTGCGATAAGCCATAGAGGAAATTTAATCCGTTTTTCGTAATCCTGCTTTATATAACCATCATCTCGATTTTGAAAGGAACTGTAGTTTCCATACTCATTTGTATAACTATTTTGTTCTGCTGTTCTTCCCGACGCAAATTTGGTACTCTCCTCTATCGTTTTTGCCAAAAGTCTTGGGTCGCCCAGCATTTGAAGTACTTCTGACTCACTCCTTCCACTCGTCATCTGATCTCTTATGTAAGATTTATAATAATCTACATTATCTGCGATGATCCGTTCTGATACTTTTCCGTCAAGCGTTTCCTGAAGCAGTCTCAAAAATTCTTCACAATTCATAATAAACCTCCAAACCTGTTTTTAAATTAAGCCTGCTTGGCTCATGCCTGGTCCATTCCTCTTCCCATTGTCATCCGCTTTATATATAATGCAGGATTCTTCTTCATTGCTGTCATATCTCTGAATGCCCTAAGTACCAGTCTTTCTTTATTACATGCCTCTGTATTTTTTCCAGAATCACCAATAATATTGTAGGTGTTCATCTGCCACATATACAAGTCTGTCAATCCGTATCCTTCACAGTGTACCCTGTCTTTGATATAATGATGATCCAAATAAAACATGAGTTCTTCTAAAAGCTCTGAATCCATCACCAGCTCTTCCCAAAGTTCATCACACCACTTTTTTGACTCGCCTGCAATCTCTCCGAGCGCCAGAAGTCCTTCATATGCCTTGACACGTCTGGCATCATACACAATTCCTGCCATATTACTGCCTTTCGTTCCTGTTTTTTACACGTTTCTATTTTATCCTACCACACTCTATATGCAACGTAAATTAAGGAAATATTAAATTAATATGAAAGTCTTTAAAAACCTGCATACCAAACACAACTATTTACAAAATCATCATTCCCACTAATCTGACTGCTAATGCACAAATCCATGCAACTGCACATTGTGCAAACACCATAATTATTGCAGATTTGCTGCCGAGCTCTCGTTTTACAGAAGCGATCGCCGCCACACATGGCGTATAGAGCAGACAAAAAATCAATAGGCTGGCTGCTGTCAAGGGTGTCACTGCAGCCATTAGGTTTCCTGTATTGCCAAACAGCACAGACAAAGTTGACACCACACTTTCCTTTGCCATAAACCCTGTAATCAGTGCCGTTGATATTCGCCAGTCGCCAAATCCCAGTGGACGAAAAACAGGGGCAATCCATCCCGCAGCCATTGCAAGTATACTATCCTTGGAATCTGTAACCACATTTAACCGAATATCAAATGTCTGCAAAAACCATATGATAATGGTTGCAATAAAAATAACCGTAAATGCTCTTTGCAGAAAATCTTTTGCTTTTTCCCACAGAAGCTGCACTACATTTTTTGCCCCCGGCATACGATAGTTTGGAAGCTCCATCACAAATGGAACCGCTTCCCCCTTATACTTGAATCTATGCAAAACAAGCGCCGTCAAAATTCCAACAAGGATTCCGATAAAATAAAGTCCCACCATTACCAATGCACCATGTCCAGGAAAAAATGCCGCTGTAAAGAATGCATATATCGGAAGCTTTGCTGAACAGCTCATAAATGGCGTCAGCATAATTGTAAGCTTTCTGTCACGCTCAGAAGGCAATGTTCTGCTTGCCATCACACCTGGTACTGTACATCCAAACCCAATCAGCATAGGAACGATACTTCTTCCTGAAAGTCCAATTTTTCTCAAAAGCTTATCCATAACAAACGCCACTCTTGCCATATATCCACTGTCTTCCAGCATTGACAGAAAAAAGAACAGTGTCACTATCGTCGGAAGGAAACTCAGCACACTGCCGACTCCACTAAATATTCCATCTAATATCAGCGATTGCAACACTTCATTGACCTTGCCCACTTCCATCGCACTTGCCACAACGTCAGTAAGATACCCTATGGCAATTTCCAAAGTTCCCGAAAGCCACGCGCCAATCACATTGAATGTAAGCCAAAATACTGCTGCCATAATCAAGATAAACGTTGGGATCGCTGTATATTTGCCTGTAAGAATTTTGTCAATGGCAGTACTTCGTGCATGTTCTTTGCTTTCTCTAGGTCTTATCACTGTCTCTTTGCAGATTCTGCTGATAAAAGAAAAGCGCATATCCGCAATTGCCGCGGCCCTGTCCAATCCTCTTTCTTTTTCCATCTGCTGGATAATATGTTCTAGTGCTTCCTGTTCATTGATATCCAGATTCAGCCGGGCAAGTACTCTGCTATCTCCCTCCGCAATTTTTGAAGCAGCAAACCGAATCGGAATACCAGCTTCTGTGGCATGATCGTCTACAAAATGCATAATACCATGAAGACACCTATGTACTGCACCACCATGCTCATCTGCATCGCAAAAATCCTGTCTCCCAGGTTTTTCCTGGTATTTAGCTACATGAATTGCATGATCTATCAGCTCGTCAATTCCTTCATTTTTGGCTGCTGATATTGGAATGACGGGGATACCAAGCAGTTCCTCCAATTCATTTACCCTGACAGAACCACCATTTTCCCGCACTTCATCCATCATATTCAGCGCCAATACCATCGGAATATCAAGTTCCAAGAGCTGCATTGTAAGATATAAATTTCTCTCAATATTGGTCGCATCCACAATATTGATAATTCCCTTTGGATGTTCATTCAATATAAACTGTCTTGTAACAATTTCCTCATTGGTATATGGTGATAAAGAATAAATTCCAGGCAAATCTGTCACAAGGGTATTGGGATTTCCTTTGATACTTCCATCTTTTCTATCAACAGTCACCCCCGGAAAATTTCCCACATGCTGGTTTGAGCCTGTTAGTTGGTTAAACAAGGTCGTTTTTCCGCAATTTTGATTTCCTGCCAGCGCAAAGGTTATCCGCTCCCCCTCTGGAAGTGGGTTTTCATCCTCCTTCGTATGAAATCTTCCCCCCTCTCCAAAGCCCGGATGATCGTGCTTTACTTTATTTTTACTCAAAAAATCAGGTTTTTCCTCTAAATCTTTCTCGTGGATATCTTCTATCTCAATTTTTTCGGCATCAGACAACCTAAGCGTCAGCTCATAACCATGTATCATAAGCTCTGCCGGATCTCCCATAGGTGCATACTTAACCATTGTCACTTGTGCCCCTGGTATTATGCCCATATCCAAAAAATGCTGTCTGAGTGCCCCTTCTCCTCCTACCGAAACAATCGTTGCCTCTTTTCCTATTGGCAATTCCTTTAGGGTCATGATGTCATCTCCTTTTTGTGTGATAATCTGATTTTTAACACGTTCCAGTCCCATTCTATATGCTAATAACGTTTCTTGCAATAGTTTTTCCCGCATATCTCTACACATTGGAATAAACTGTCATTTCTTTGGAACACGTTTCACTTCTATTAGAAAACAAAAAGGCATCAAAAAACCTCATAACTGCCGAAACAGTCACAAGGTTTTTCTTTTTGACAACAGTATTGAAATATATCAAAAATATTTAGCTGCCTTTATTCTATCGTTATTGAATCACCATATTGGTATATCCCATCAAGCTCTCGTCAACTTCACGTGCACACTCGCGTCCCTGCCGGATTGCTTTTACCACAAGCGACTGTCCTGTATGCATATCTCCCGCAACAAAAATATGCTCTGCGCTTGTTTTGTACGTTCCAGGCAATGTCTTTACATTGGTTCGAGCATCTAATTTCACTTGAAACGCATCTGCTACATAACTCTGACAGCCCAAAAATCCCGCCGCAATCAATACTAGCTGCGCTTCAAGCACTTGTTCGCTTCCCTCAATTTCTTTCATAACAACTCTGCCAGTCTCTGCATCCTTTTCCCATTTTAGTTTCACAATCTTTACACCGCATAGACTGCCGTTTTTATCTTTAAGGAATTCTTTTACCGTAGATTCATAAATTCTGGGATCGCGTCCAAAGACTGCGACTGCTTCTTCCTGTCCATAATCTGTTTTGCAGACTTTGGGCCATTCTGGCCATGGATTGTCCACAGAACGAACATCTGGTGCTTTCGGCATCATTTCTACCTGAGTCACCGACTTTGCCCCCAGCCTAATAGCAGTAGCAACACAATCATTTCCAGTATCACCGCCGCCAATAATGACAACATGTCTGCCTTTGGCAGAGATATATGCATTATCTGTCAAATCAGAGTCTAACAGACTTTTTGTTACTCCTTTTAAAAAATCCACTGCAAAATAAATTCCTTTGGCATCTCTGCCTGGTACCTGAATATCCCTTGGATTGGATGCACCACAGGCAAGCACAATTCTGTCAAAACCTTGTACATGCTTTTTTGATTTGATATCCGTGTTTGTGACAAACTTCACGCCCTCTTCTTCCATCACTTTTATTTTGCGCTCAATAATATGCTTTTCAAGCTTCATATTGGGGATACCATACATCAGAAGGCCGCCTACACGGTCATTTCTTTCGAAGACAGTTACATTGTGCCCTCTCTTATTTAGCTGATCGGCTGCCGCAAGTCCCGCCGGACCGCTTCCAATCACCGCTATTGTCTTATTGGTGCGGACTTTGGGTGGTTTTGCCGCCGCAAGTCCTGTCTGATAAGCATTTTCAATAATAGCATATTCATTTTCTTTTGTTGCGACTGCATCGCCGTCCAGGCTGCAAGTACATGCATTCTCACAAAGTGCCGGACATACTCTCGCTGTAAATTCCGGAAAATTATTTGTCTTTTTCAGCCTGTTATAAGCCCGTTCCCAATTTCCTGTATAAACTAAATCGTTCCATTCTGGCACTAAGTTGTGCAAAGGACAGCCAGATGTCATACCTGCAATCGTCATTCCGGACTGACAAAAAGGCACGCCGCATTCCATGCACCTAGCACCTTGCTTTTGCTGTTCTTCCATAGGAAGATGCTCATGAAACTCATTAAAGTGTTTGATTCTTTCCCTTGGTTCCTCCGACGCAGAAGTTTTTCTCTCATATTCTAAAAATCCTGTTGGTTTTCCCATTTTTATACCTCCTGTGCGCTTTAGCGCACATACCAATCAATATTTGAAAGTTTACTTTCAAACTTTCCTCCATGCCGCTTCCAGCGGTTCCAATTGATTCTATTTGTCATACATTCAGATGAAAACACTGTATTTCAGGCGTTTTTCGGTGTATGCATATTGGCATAGAATGCTTCAATCTGAGCCTGTTCTGCACTTAGTCCTTTCTCTTCCATCTGCACAATTGTCTTTAGCATTCTGTCATAATCATATGGAATAATCTTTTTGAATTTGGGCAGGTAATCGCCAAAATGATCCAAAATCTTTTTGCCTTTGGCAGAATTGGTACATGCCACATGCTCTCTAATAAGTTCTTTCAGCTCAAGCACATCATACTTATTGACAATCTCACTCATTGATACCATCTCTTTATTCACTCTCATATAAAGGTCATACTCTTCATCAAGAACATAGGCAATACCACCACTCATCCCAGCAGCAAAATTTTTGCCTGTACCACCCAGCACGACAACACGCCCTCCTGTCATATACTCGCAGCCGTGATCACCTACTCCTTCAACCACAGCGATTGCCCCTGAGTTTCTGACGCAGAACCGTTCGCCAGCAACACCATTCATAAATGCCTTTCCACTTGTCGCACCATATAAAGCGACATTTCCGACAATAATGTTTTCATCCTGCTGAAAACTACTGCCTTTTGGCGGATACACAATCAATTTGCCGCCTGATAAGCCTTTTCCAAAATAATCATTGGAATCCCCTGTAAGCTCTAATGTCAACCCTTTGGGTATAAATGCGCCAAAGCTTTGGCCGCCAGAGCCATGGCAAAGAATACGAAACGTATCTTCCTCAAGCGTGTCATGATAACGCTTTGTAATCTCCGCACCAAATATTGTACCAAATGCACGGTCTGTATTAGTTACTTCCACTTCAATACTTTTCTTTTGCCTTGACTCCAAAGCGCCGCGAAGATGCTTTAACAATACCCTTTCATCTAATGTTTTTTCTAGTGCGAAATCATATGCCTGTTTGGGATTAAAAACAGCTTTTTCTTTTTGATAAGGATTATTCAATATCAAATGCAAATCAAGCTTGACCGTTCCCTCTGGAAGTTTTTCCTTCATCTTAAGCAAGTCTGTGCGTCCTACCAGTTCGTCCACTGTCTTTACACCAAGCTCTGCCATATACTCCCTCAATTCCTGTGCAACAAACCTCATAAAATTGACAACGTATTCTGGCTTTCCTCGAAATCGTTTTCTCAGTTCTGGATTCTGTGTCGCCACACCGACTGGGCAGGTATCCAGATTGCATACACGCATCATTACACACCCCATTGTCACAAGCGGCGCTGTCGCAAACCCAAACTCTTCTGCACCAAGGATTGCGGCAATTGCAACATCTCGTCCAGTCATCAGCTTGCCATCTGTCTCGATTCGCACTTTGCTCCGAAGCCCATTTTGAATCAATGTTTGGTGTGTTTCTGCAAGTCCAAGTTCCCATGGAAGCCCTGCATTGTGGATAGAGCTTTTTGGCGCCGCTCCAGTACCGCCATCATAGCCTGAAATCAGCACTACCTGCGCCCCCGCTTTGGCTACACCTGCCGCAATTGTTCCCACACCTGCCTCTGAGACAAGCTTGACACTGATTCTTGCGTCTTTGTTGGCATTTTTGAGATCATAAATCAACTGCGCAAGGTCCTCAATGGAATAAATATCATGGTGAGGCGGCGGTGAAATCAAACCAACACCTGGCGTTGAATGCCTTGTTTTTGCAATCCACGGATAAACTTTTCCTGCTGGCAGATGACCGCCTTCACCAGGTTTTGCTCCCTGTGCCATTTTGATTTGAATTTCCTGTGCACTCACCAAATATTTGCTGGTAACACCAAATCGTCCACTTGCCACCTGTTTGATTGCAGAACAGCGATTCAATCCGTCAGCTCCCAACGTCATTCGTTCCAAATCCTCTCCGCCTTCACCAGAATTTGATTTTCCATGAAGCATATTCATCGCAATTGCCAGTGTCTCATGTGCTTCTTTTGAAATCGATCCATACGACATAGCGCCTGTTTTGAATCTTGTCACAATATGGTCTACACTTTCCACCTCATCAATCGATATACCCTTTTTCGGAAAATGAAATGTCAAAAGCCCTCTGATATTTCGAATGTTCTCTTCATCATGAATCATGGAAGAATACTGTTTAAACATTTCATAGCTGCCTCTCTGGGTTGACTGCTGCAGCATATGAATTGTAGCTGGATTGTATAAATGTTCCTCCGCTCCTCCTCTCGATTTATGCTGTCCAGGGCTGTCAAGTGTGAGATCTGTAGCAAGTCCTAATGGATCAAATGCACGGGAATGAAGCGCATCAACTTCTTTTGCAATATCCTGCAGTGTAATCCCGCCTACCCTGCAGACTGTATTTGTAAAATACTTATTTATGACCTCTGCATCAATGCCAATTGCCTCAAATATTTGAGAGCCCTGATAAGACTGAATGGTTGAAATTCCCATCTTTGAAGCAATTTTGACAATTCCATGAAGAATCGCAGCATTGTAATCATCAACTGCTGCATGATAATCTTTCTCCAGCATTCCATTATCAATTAATTCCTTAATTGACTCCTGCGCCAGATAGGGATTCACTGCACAGGCGCCATAACCAATTAATGCCGCAAAATCATGAACTTCTCTTGGTTCTGCTGATTCTATAATCAACGCAACACTTGTTCTTTTCTTGGTGCGAATCAAATGCTTCTGCATTGCTGAAACTGCAAGCAGGGAAGGGATTGCAATATGATTCTCGTCAACGCCGCGGTCAGAAAGAATCATAATATTGACCCCTTCGCGGTAAGCACGGTCAGCCTCTACATACAAATGGTCAATTGCGCGCTCAAGATTCATATTTTTGTAATAGATAATCGGAATCTCTCCAACCTTAAAGCCTTCTCTTTTCATATTTTTAATCTTGATCAAATCTGTAGTTGTCAAGATTGGATTATCGACCTTTAATACATTACAGTTCTTTTTTGTATCGTGCAGTAAATTCCCATCCTTCCCAATATAGATTGTCGTAGAGGTAACTACCTCTTCTCGTATTGCATCAATGGGCGGATTTGTCACTTGTGCAAACTGTTGTTTGAAATAATGGGAAAGCTGATGATGCGTGCGGGACAATACAGGAATCGGAGTATCAACTCCCATAGCGCCGATACTCTCACTGCCGTTTCTTGCCATTGGCAGAATGCTTGTCTTCAATTCCTCATAAGTGTATCCAAATGCTTTCTGTATGCGCTGTCTTTCTTCATCAGTAAATTCCGGAACTCTTACATTGGGTATTTTTAATTCTTTTAATATGACAAGATTAGAGTCAATCCATTCTCCGTAGGGACGCCTTTTCGCATATTTTTCCTTGAGGGTATCATCATCAATTACTTCTCCCTTGATTGTATCTACCAAAAGCATCTTTCCTGGGCGAAGTCTGTCTTTTTTCACAATTTTGGCGGCATCAATTGGCAATACACCAACCTCTGATGAAAGAATCAGCTGATCATCAGACGTAATATAATACCTTGATGGGCGAAGTCCGTTCCTATCAAGCACAGCTCCCATGATATCGCCATCAGAAAAAAGAATTGATGCCGGCCCATCCCATGGTTCCATCATTGTTGCATAGTATTGATAAAAGTCCTTTTTGGCTTGCGACATCGTTTTGTTATTTGCCCAGGGTTCAGGTATCGTAATCATCACGGCAAGTGGAAGCTCCATGCCGCTCATTACCAAAAATTCCAGTGTATTGTCCAGCATCGCAGAATCCGATCCCTGCGCATTAACAACCGGAAGCACCTTATGAAATTCATGACTCAAAAATTCCGATTCCATATTCTCCTCACGCGCAAGCATTTTATCTACATTGCCGCGAATCGTATTGATTTCACCATTATGCACAATTAATCGGTTGGGATGTGCCCGTTCCCAGCTTGGATTGGTGTTGGTTGAAAAACGCGAATGCACAATCGCAATTGCGGAACTATAATCACTACTTTGCAAATCCTGAAAAAATGTTCTAAGCTGTGTAACCAAGAACATCCCTTTATAAACAATTGTTCTACTACTAAGCGATACTACATATGTATTGTCAGAGCTTTGTTCAAACACACGCCTCGCAATATAAAGTTTTCTGTCAAATGCAAGACCTTTTTCCACACTGACTGGCTTTTTTACAAATGCCTGCATAATGCAAGGCATACATTCTACAGCTTTTTGACCTAAAACGGAAGGCTCACAAGGTACTTCCCGCCAGCCAAGAAAATCCAGTCCTTCTTTTTGAACTATGATTTCAAACATTTTTTTTGCTTGATTTCTTTTCAACTCATCTTGTGGAAAGAAAAACATACCCACACCATATTCTCTCTCACCGCCGAGCGAAATTCCCAAAGGCTTTGTCACTCTGACAAAAAAATTGTGGCATATCTGAACTAGAATTCCAACACCATCCCCCGTCTTTCCTTCTGCGTCTTTCCCGGCTCTATGCTCCAAGTTCTCTACAATTTTTAATGCATTTTCGACCGTTTCGCGTGTTTTCAGCCCTTTGATATTGACAACTGCACCAATCCCACAGTTGTCATGTTCAAATTCTGGTCTGTAAAGCGGCGCTTGGGGGACACTTATTTTTGTATCAAACATTTTCTTCTCTCCTTTTTCTTATTGCCTGTTATTGTCAGATAATCAGACAATTGATGTGTTCTATGCTCTGTTCCTGAAAATTTCTTTTTTCCATCATTTGTCCTATAAAATACAAGCAATGACAGCTATCTTTGTACATAAAAAAGCAACCAAAAAACAGTATTATGACCGCCATTGGTTGCTTACTTTTTCTTTTTTTATTATTTACTTTTCACATTATAAAAAATTTTTTTGTATTTGTAAAGAGAATTTTTAAAACTTCCAGTGTTGAAGAATAAATGATGTTACTAGCAGAGCAACGGCAAAAATCCAGACGGTCAAGGGACGCAACAGCTATGACGAGTAAAAATTTTTCGCAAAAAAACCTCCCATTTTACAGGAAA
>OFFL01001789.1_pt1 | contig 13769 bp, 11 predicted proteins | sample 1521391 | NCBI WGS metagenome assembly OFFL01 (sample SAMEA3504082, study PRJEB24116) | mouse gut metagenome | biome: mouse gut; feature: mouse-associated habitat; material: faeces | place: Denmark | collected 2011
CTTGCTGTCCTGAGAGTATTATATACCAATGATTTATTAGATTCCATTGACGAACCGGCCAAATAATGGGATGTTAATTAGAGCGTTTCTGTTCATGCGTTTATTCTGAAATAATGCTTGACACAATTACGTTAAAAGGGTAGAATTAATATGTTGTAGTAGTATCGGCATCTAATTCTTGCGTGTTAAGCGCATTTGGATAATATGCAATCCGGGGGTCTGCCCCGTATAAGATTACACAATGAAAATTTAATAAGGAGGTGCTCCTGTACATGCTGCTATACGTAATCGAAGCAATTATCATTATTGCTATATGTGTAGTAGGTTGCTTTTTCGCATTTTCAAACTACAAAAAAAATGTAGAAACTACAATTGGAAATGCAGAGGACAAGGCGAGAGAGATTGTCGATGAAGCTCTTAAGACTGCTGAAACCAAAAAGCGTGAAGGACTTCTTGAGATTAAGGAAGAATCTATTCGAACCAAGAATGAACTTGACAAGGAAATCAAAGAGCGTAGAGCAGAGGCTCAGCGCTATGAGAGACGGGTACAGCAAAAAGAAGAGAGTATTGACAAAAAGGCTGATGCAATTGAAAAGAAAGAAGCCAGCCTTGTTGCACGTGAGGAAGAGCTTGCAAAGCAGAAGGCAATCGTTGCAAGACTTAGCGAAGAGCGGGTACAGGAACTGGAACGAATTTCAGGATTAACCTCTGAACAGGCAAAAGAGCATTTATTTAAAATTGTTGAAGACGAAGTAAAACATGAAACAGCAGTAATGATTAAGGAAATGGAAAGCAGAGCCAAGGAAGAAGCTGAGAAAAAGGCAAAAGAGTATGTTGTCACAGCGATTCAAAAGTGTGCTGCGGACCATGTATCTGAGACTACAATTTCTGTAGTACAGCTTCCAAATGATGAGATGAAAGGCAGAATTATTGGAAGGGAAGGACGTAATATCAGAACTCTTGAAACGCTTACAGGTGTCGAGTTAATCATTGATGATACGCCAGAAGCAGTTATTCTGTCGGGTTTTGATCCAATTCGGAGAGAAATTGCAAGAATAGCGCTTGAGAAATTGATTGTTGATGGACGTATTCATCCTGCAAGAATTGAAGAAATGGTTGAGAAAGCCCAACGGGAAGTTGAGACTATGATTAAGGAGGAGGGTGAATCGGCAACACTTGAAGTCGGTGTACATGGTATCCATCCAGAGCTTGTCAAACTTTTAGGTAAGATGAAGTTTAGAACAAGTTATGGACAAAATGCTCTGAAACATTCTATCGAAGTAGCACATCTTTCCGGTTTATTAGCTGCTGAAATGGGATTTGATGTCAGAATGGCAAAGAGAGCAGGTTTACTACATGATATAGGCAAGGCAGTAGACCATGAAATGGAAGGCTCACATATACAGTTAGGCGCAGAATTGTGCAGGAAGTATAAGGAATCTCCCATTGTCATAAATGCTGTAGAATCACATCATGGAGATGTTGAGGCACAGTCATTGATTGCCTGTCTGGTTCAAGCTGCGGATACAATTTCTGCCGCAAGACCAGGTGCAAGACGTGAAACTCTTGAAACATACACAACCAGATTAAAACAATTAGAAGAAATAACCAACAATTTTAAAGGTGTCGATAAATCTTTTGCAATTCAGGCGGGTAGAGAAGTTCGTGTTATGGTAGTTCCTGAGCAGATTAATGATTCAGACATGATACTTCTGGCACGCGATATTTCTAAGCAGATAGAAGCAGAACTTGAATATCCGGGACAGATAAAGGTAAATGTCATCAGGGAATCTCGTGTCGTTGAGTATGCGAAATAATTTTTGACGAGCATTATAAGGGCCATCAAGATCCCAACAAAGGGTTTTGATGGCTTTGTTTTATGCACAAACCTGTGCATAGGGCGTGCGACAAGCAGGGGAGCGACTTTACCCTTTAGAGCTATCGCGCAGCGATTAAAAAAGGAGGGAAATGGGATGGAACAGTTAAAGAGACTCAAAAGAGAACTCCAATGTGAGGGAGTTATAACAAAATATTATAAAGATACCATACAGCTTCCAGACGGCAAAACGGCTGTCTATGATTTTGTAGGGCATAATGGTGCGGCTGCGGCTGTTGGTGTTTTGGACGATGGAAGGATATTGATGGTTCGGCAGTATCGCAATGCTTTGGACAGAGAGACGCTTGAGATACCAGCAGGGGGACTGAACCCAGGAGAACCAACGATCGAAGCGGCTGCAAGGGAGCTGGAGGAAGAAACAGGTTATCAATGTGGAAAAATTGAAAAGCTGATAACTATTAGGACGACAGTTGCTTTTTGTAACGAAAAAATAGATATTTATTTTGCAACAGAACTCAAAAAGACAAAACAGCATCTTGATGAGGATGAATATGTAAACGTGGAACCATGTACGTTAGAAGAACTTGAAAAGATGATTTATGATGGTGTGATAGAGGATTCAAAAACGATTGCATCAATTCTTGCATACAAGAATAAATATGTAAAATAATTCATAAGTTTAAAGTAAATAAGTTGTACAGGTGAGAGAACCAATGAATAAGTTTAACACCGAAGAAAGAATTGATAATAACGTTGTGTGCAATATATCAAACATGAATGATACTTATGAAGTTTATAGAAAAAGGTATTATAGGAATACTGTGCCTGATAGCAGAATCCTTGTATTTTTAACAGGATTCTGCATAGGTATGGTATTTTTTTATTTATTCAGAGGAAAAGGTATGAATGTTGGAGGGAGCGCAGCAGGTCTATTAAATAGAGATCATTTGGTTCAACTGCAAGATTTTGAAGTGTATCAGTCGGGACTATTTGAGTATGTGTTTGCGTTGCGGTTAAAACAATTAATGATTATCACAATTTGTTCACTCAGTACAATTGGCGGAATGTTAGCATACTCGATTTTGGGATTGTATGGATTTGAAGCAGGGCTTGTCATTTTTTCGCTGGTGTATCAATATGGTATAAAAGGTATCTTTTTTATGATTTCTATGTTTCTGCCACATGGCATTTTCTATCTGGCTATCTTTTTGATAGTATTTAGCAAGTATTGGATGAGTGACACAATATGTTGTCATAAGGAGATGACAGAAGGCAAAAATGGGCGACATAAAAAAATAGAGTCTTTTAAGAAAATAGTATTGATTTTTATTTTGTTTATCATAGGTGCTTTATGTGAAATCTATGTTAATCCAGAGCTAATTAAAAGAGTGGTGCTCCTGTTTTAAATAGTAAATCAAACTGCAGTTGGATGAAAAATACATAAAATAGAGAGAATTTATAGGGCAATTAGCGTTGTGCAAAGGAATATTATACGAATATTCAAAAAAAAGGTTTAAATAATTTGAAATTTTCTGAAAAAAGATTTGATTTTATGTAAAATTCAAGATATAATAGAATCAGGCATAAGGGGTAAATCTAAATTTAGGAGGTTTTTCAAAATTTATGGAAAGAGAAATTAATGATTTTATTTCTTATTTACATAATATAAAGAAAACTTCAAATAATACTGAATTATCATACAAGAGGGATTTAGGCAAACTGCGCCAGTATTTAGAAGAAAAAAGTATCACTGATGTGAATGATATCACGCCAGAGATTCTGGAATCCTATATTGTGTATTTAGGGGAAAACCACTTTGCTGCTGCAACGATATCAAGAAATGTTGCTTCTATAAAAGCATTCTTTCATTATTTGTGCAAAGAAGGCATTATGGAAAAAGATGTATCAGATAAGTTGAAAGCACCAAAAATCGAAAAGAAAATGCCTGAAATTTTGTCTCCAGAAGAAGTAATATGGCTTTTGGAACAACCAAAAGGGGATACGCCCAAAGAAATTCGCGATAAAGCTATGTTGGAGCTTTTATATGCGACGGGAATCCGCGTGACAGAGCTGATAACTCTGAAGATTTCCGATGTAAACATGCAGATGGGATTTATCATCTGTAGAGATGGCAGCAGAGAACGAGTGATTCCATTTGGAGCTGCTGCGAAAAAAGCAATGACAAACTATCTTGAGAAAGCGCGCAACGTAATGTTGTTTGATTTGCAGTCGGATATCCTGTTTGTGAACTGTTCAGGGCAGCCAATGAGCAGACAGGGCTTCTGGAAATTAATCAAATATTACGCTAAAAAAGCAGGTATCATGACTGATATTACACCGCATACGCTCCGCCATTCATTTGCTGCGCATTTGGTGGAAAATGGTGCTGATTTGAGAAGTGTTCAGGAAATGCTGGGGCATTCTGATATTTCTACAACTCAGGTATATGCTGCTTTGACGCATAACCGTATCAGAGAAGTGTACACAAAAGCGCATCCAAGAGGATAAAATTTGTGTTTGCGGCTAGAATTGCAGATTTTGTTAAAAAATTGAGCGCATTGGCGCTCAATTTTTTATACAAAATCTGCAATTCTATATATCAAATCTTCAGAATCTTTCCAGCCTAGACAGGGATCAGTAATAGATTTTCCATAAATATGCTCGCCAATTTTTTGGCTGCCTTCTTTGATATAACTTTCAACCATAACACCCTTTACAAGATTTGCAAGTTCGCTGTTGTGTCTGCGAGAGTGCATGACTTCGTGGACAATTCGTATTTGTTCCTTAAACATTTTGTTGGAGTTGCTGTGATTTGCATCAACAATGCAGGCAGGATTTAAGAGGTCGCGTTCATTATAATTTTCAAGCAAACGTACAAGGTCTTCGTAGTGATAATTTGGAATGTTGCTGCCATGTTTGTTTACAGCGCCGCGCAAAATTGTATGTGCAAGCGGATTGCCTGTTGTATTGACTTCCCAGCCACGATAGATAAATGGATGGGCATGCTGTGCGGCATACACAGAGTTGAGCATAACGCTGAAGTCGCCGCTTGTTGGATTTTTCATACCTGCCGGAACATCAAAACCGCTGACAACAAGACGATGTTGCTGATCCTCTACAGAACGGGCACCAATTGCGACATAGGATAAAATATCAGACACATACCCCCAGTTTTCAGGATAGAGCATTTCATCGGCGGCTGTTAGTCCGGATTCATTCATAATACGTAGCTGCATTTTTCTCATGGCAATGATGCCTTTCAAAAAATCAGTGCCCTTTTCGGGATCGGGCTGATGTACAATACCCTTATATCCATCACCTGTAGTACGAGGTTTGTTTGTATATACTCTTGGTATGAGAATCAGTTTGTCAGAAACTTTTTCATTGACCTTTGCAAGTCTTGAAACATATTCGCATACAGCTTCCTCATTGTCTGCTGAGCATGGGCCGATGATGACAAGAAACTTGTCCGATTTACCAGTAAATACATCACTGATTTCCTGATCTCTTTTTTCCTTTAACGCCTGCATCGCTTCAGGGACGGGAAATTCCTCTCTGATTTGGTCAGGGGTTGGTAATAATTTTATAAATTCAAAGCTCATTGTTTGATTCCTTTCCTTTTGTGTTGTTGCAAATTTTATCGGAAGCTGAGTTCGCTTCCGATAAAAGGTTACATCTTATCATATATTAAATACTGTTTTAAAGCAAGAATAATTAAGAAATCAAAAAGTATTTGGCTGCAAAGAATACCATATAAATATCCTGAAAATCCAGAAAAAGGAATCACAAAATAGACAAATCCAAGTCTAAGAAAAATACTTATCATATTAAAAGCAAAAGTAATGCCTGTTTTTCCAAGTCCATGAAGAATGCTGCACAGTGCGCCCGAAAGATATAAAAACGGACAGACAAAAGAAAGTGCACGGATTTGGCTGGCAGCAATACTACTATGAAAAAGCAGTTCTCCAATAAAATCAGCAAAAATAAAGAAGAACAAAAAGCACATAATACCCAATAAGGAACAGAAGCCAATAGTCAAATAAATTGTTTTGCGAATCCGTTTATTATTTCCCTGTGCCTGTAACTCTGAGACAGATGGGAGCAGCAGAGAGGATACAGAGGAGGTGAGAGCACTTGGAAACATGATAAGTGGGAAAGCCATTCCAGAAAAAACACCATATACAGAAAGTGCTTCAGATGTTGACAGCCCACTTATCATTAATTTTCTAGGTAGTTGTATTGTTTCAACAGTGGAAATAAGACTGACACAAACTCTGTTCAGGCTAATAGGCAAAGCAAGTGAGATAATGGATAATCCTTTATTGCAGGAAAGAGATCTCCGAATCGAGAAATTTTTGTTGTCGGGTCTAAGCGCAAGGATAAAGCAAGACAAAAAAGCAGAGGAAAATTCACCGGCAAGCATACCAAGGCAGATATAAGACAAAGATACATTTGCGCCGGCCTCTACTGATAGTTTATAAAGTGCATAAACAGTACACACGCGGCAAATTTGCTCTATAATCATCGTTAACGCTGGAACAGAGGCTCTTTTTTGCCCATAGAAAAATCCATTGACACAAGAATGGATGGTTGCAAGCGGAAAAGAAAGTGCACAGATACGTAAAAGCGGCGTACACCGTCTTTCTCCAATAATATTCAATGCAATAAAAGGAGCTTGATTAAAAATCACATAAGCCATAATACCAGAGAGAAAAATTGATATGGAAATACCAGTGAAGAGAAATCCATATGCTTCGGAAGTTTTATCTTTTTTTGAGGCCGCTACAAAACGGGTTATAGCGTTTTGGATACCTGATGCACAGATAGAATGCACCAACATCATGACAGGGGACACAAGACCAAAAATACCAAGGCTTTCTTCTGTAAATACTCTTGACAAAAAGATTCTATAAAAGAAACCAATAAATTTTGTAATAATGCCAGAGGTTGTAAGAAAAAATGTACCAGTAACAATTGGATTATTCAAATATCGGGGATTTAGGTATTTGCGCAGATTTTTTGTGTTATTCGGATTTGCAGTATTTGACATGCGAGAAACCTCAGTCGGTTCAATCTCTACATTTTATGGAATTGCTTTCTGAAATATGACATTGACACAGAAATAACAGAATGATATTATCAAGTATCGGAAATGTTGTGTGAGGATGGGAGCAGCGAAGAAAATATGGGAAAAAAAGTAGTAGTTGGAATGTCGGGCGGAGTAGATTCATCAGTAGCAGCATATTTGCTCAAGGAACAAGGATATGAGGTTATAGGCATAACAATGCAGATCTGGCAGGATGAAGCGCAAAGCACCATGGAAGAAAATGGAGGTTGTTGTGGATTAAGTGCAGTGGAGGATGCAAGAAGAGTTGCTCAGAAATTAGAAATTCCTTACTATGTGATGAACTTCAAAAAAGAGTTTAGGGATTGCGTCATCAATCCGTTTGTAGAAGATTATCTTCATGGACGAACGCCAAATCCATGTATTCTTTGTAATAAATATGTCAAGTGGCAAGCGCTTCTTCGGCGAAGTATGGAACTTGGTGCAGATTATATAGCAACGGGCCATTATGCACGGATAATTCAATTAAAAAACGGCAGATATGTAGTGAAAAATGCTGTCTCAGCGGCAAAAGACCAAACATATGCGCTATATAATCTTTCTCAATACCAACTTTCACATACATTAATGCCAGTGGGAGACTATGAGAAAGATGCCATCAGAAAGATTGCGCAAAAGCTGGAATTATCTGTGGCTTCAAAACCAGATAGCCAAGATATCTGCTTTGTACCAGATGGAGATTATGCATCTGTGGTAGAGAGAGAGGCAGGGGAAAGAGTGCCTCCTCCCGGAAATTTTGTCGCTGTCACAGGGGAATTATTAGGTCAGCATAAAGGAATTATACACTATACAATTGGACAGCGAAAAGGATTAAATCTAGCCTTAGGACACCCTGTATTTGTGACCCAAATCAACCCTGAGACCAATGAAGTAGTTATAGGAGAGTCACAAGATGTTTTCACTCAGACACTGATTTGTCAGGATTTGAATTTTATGGCCGTTGAGGATATCAGTGAACCGGTAGATGTCATAGCCAAAATACGGTATTCGCATAAAGGTGTGCCATGCGTTATACAAAAAATACAAAACGGTCAAGTAAAGTGTGTTTTTAAAGAACCTGTCAGGGCTGTCACACCTGGACAGGCGGTTGTGTTCTATCAGGATGATTATGTTTTTGGAGGAGGAACTATTCTGCGCTAAATCATTACAATTAGAGTTTTAAAAATTCAGGCATGCGTGATTGAAAAATACAATAGTATTGAAAGCCGCATGCCTTTAAAATGTCACATGCTTTATTAAAATTGGCAGCAATATATTTGGGTGTATGGGCATCAGAGCCTACAGTAATGATTTCGCCTCCCAGTTTATGATATCGCTTCAAGATATCAATACTTGGATTTGGATCGTTAAGACCATTTGTAAAGCCACCTGTATTGAGTTCAAGTCCTTTTTCGTTTTCTATCAGATAAGTAAGAATTTTGTCCAAAATATCTGCATGTTTATCATAGGTGTAATTGGCATTTTTTGTTGGACCATATCGCACCACATAGTCAAGATGACCATATACATCAAAATAGGGGAGAGACTTCACGCATTCCAGTACAGATTCAAAGTATTCATGGTGTGCTTCTTCTTCGCTGCGACCTTCAAAAAAAGAGGGGTAATATACATCTTTGTGGTTGCATATATGTGAGGAACCAATAATAAAATCAAAGTTTTGTGATTTTGCAAAGACGGCGAGTTCCCGTTTCAGATGAGGCTGTAAGCCAAGCTCTACACCAAACCCTACAGATATTTCATTTTTATATCGTTCTCTTAGTCTTAGCAGTTCATATAAATAGGAATCTGTGTTCAGTTCAAACATTCCCTCCTCGCCAGGAAGATATACATAATCAGGATCATAATGTTCTGTCAGACAAATGTGGGACAAACCCATAGAAATTGATTTTTTTATCATTTCTTCCATTGGGGCATTGCTGTCTCCTGAAAATTCAGAATGCATGTGGAAATCAGAAGTTATTGCCATAAAAAGATTCTCCTTTGTTTGTAAATAGTGTTTGACATATCTTCTAGCTTATCATAAATTTCTGAAAATAAATATATAAAAGTGTGTTCAGACAAATTCTTTACTTGTTTATAAATATTTTAGATTACTTTTTTATATTTTTTAAAAATATGTCTTGAATTTTATACCATAATTAGGTAAAATAATTTTGTTGATAAAATTTTGTCAATCATTTTACACGCAGGCTGTATTTGTGTAATTGAATTGGACAAGATAAAGATGATAAAAATATTATCTATTTTGTTTTAGGAGGAAAATAACATGGCAGTAAGAGTAGCAATCAATGGTTTTGGCCGTATTGGCCGTCTTGCATTCAGACAGATGTTCGGAGCAGAGGGATATGAAGTAGTAGCAATCAATGATTTAACAAGCCCAAAAATGTTGGCACACTTGTTAAAATATGATTCTTCTCAGGGTAAGTATGCTTTGGCGGATACTGTAACAGCTGGTGAAGACAGCATTACAGTTGATGGCAAAACACTTAAGATTTACAAAGAGCCAGACGCAAACAACTGTCCTTGGGGCGAGTTAAATGTTGACGTTGTATTGGAGTGCTCTGGATTCTATACAAGCAAAGATAAAGCACAGGCACATATCAATGCCGGTGCAAGAAAAGTTGTTATTTCTGCTCCAGCAGGAAATGATCTTCCAACAATCGTTTACAATGTAAACCATGAGACATTAAAGGCTTCTGATACAATTATTTCTGCAGCTTCTTGCACAACAAACTGCTTGGCTCCTATGGCAAAGGCTTTGAATGATTTAGCAGGCATTAAGTCTGGTATCATGAGCACAATCCATGCTTATACAGGCGATCAGATGATTCTTGATGGTCCTCAGAGAAAAGGCGATCTTAGAAGATCTCGCGCAGGCGCAGTTAATATCGTTCCAAACTCTACAGGTGCTGCTAAGGCTATCGGCTTAGTTATTCCTGAGTTAAATGGCAAATTAATTGGTTCTGCACAGCGTGTACCAACTCCTACAGGTTCAACAACAATCTTAGTTGCAACTGTTGAGAAGTCTGTAACAAAAGAAGAAATCAATGCAGCAATGAAGAATGCTGCTACAGAGTCATTTGGCTACAACGAAGATGAAATCGTATCTTCTGATATCGTAGGAAGCACATACGGTTCTATCTTTGATGCTACACAGACAATGGTTGGCGCAGACAATTTAGTACAAGTTGTATCTTGGTACGACAATGAGAACAGCTATACATCTCAGATGGTAAGAACAATCAAGTATTTCTCTGAATTACAATAATCTGTTCTTAAAAAGACCTATCAAGGGTCCGGTCTTAGGACCGGACCTTTTTTGGCTTGACTGCATATGTAAAATATTTTATGGAGGATATAAAAATGGGATTAAATAAAAAATCAGTAGATGATATCAATGCAAAAGGAAAAAGAGTACTTGTTAGATGTGATTTTAATGTACCTCTTAAGAATGGTGAAATTACGGACGAAACACGTATTGTAGCAGCACTTCCTACAATTAATAAACTGATCAAAGATGGCGGCAAGGTGATTCTTTGCTCTCATTTGGGAAAAGTTAAAAATGGACCAAATGAAGGAGAGTCTTTGGCACCCGTAGCAAAGAGACTTTCTGAGAAACTTGGTAAGGAAGTAAATTTTATTGCGGATTATAATGTTACAGGTGAAGCTGCTACAGCAGCAGTAGCAGCAATGAATGAGGGAGATGTTGTATTATTACAGAATACACGGTTCCGCGGCAAGGAAGAGACAAAGAATGGCGAAGAATTCAGCAAAGAGCTGGCTGATTTAGCTGATTTATATGTATGTGATGCGTTTGGTTCTTCTCATAGAGCACATGCATCTGTAGAAGGTGTAACAAAGTTCATCACAGAAAAGGGCGGCGAAAATGCAGTCGGATACTTAATGCAAAAAGAAATTGATTTCCTTGGCAATGCAGTAGAAAATCCTGTAAGACCATTTGTAGCAATCCTTGGTGGTGCTAAGGTAGCAGATAAGTTAAATGTTATCAATAATCTTCTGGAAAAATGTGATACTTTGATTATTGGCGGCGGTATGGCATTTACATTTTTAAAGGCAAAAGGATATGAGATTGGCAATTCCTTAGTAGATGATGAGAAACTTGATTACTGCAAAGAGATGATGGAAAAAGCAAAGAAAGCGGGCAAAGAGCTTCTTCTCCCCGTTGACGCGGTTATAGCATCTTCCTTCCCCGACCCCATCGACGGGCCGGTGGAGCCCCGTGTCGTGGACTCCGACAAGATCCCCGCCGACATGATGGGCCTGGATATCGGCCCCAAGACCCAGGAACTGTTCGCCAAGGCCGCCAAGGAGGCCAAGACCGTTGTCTGGAACGGGCCCATGGGGGTCTTTGAGAACCCCGTTCTCTGCGCCGGCACCAACGCCGTGGCCAAGGCCCTGGCGGAGACCGACGCCATCACCATCATCGGCGGCGGCGACAGCGCGGCGGCGGTGCAGCAGCTGGGCTACGCCGACAAGATGACCCACATCTCCACCGGCGGCGGCGCCTCCCTGGAGTTCATGGAGGGCAAGGAGCTGCCCGGCGTGGCCTGCCTGCTGGACCGGTAAAGGTCCGGCTTCGCGCAAGAGAGAAGGGCGTTCGCCGGGGGCGGCGGTCCCGCATGTTTTTACTTCAATTTTAATATAATTCAAACAGGAGAAAGATCGACATGAACCGTAGATACCGTAAGACCATTATTGCCGGCAACTGGAAGATGAACAAAACTGCCAGCGACACCAAGAAGTTTGCCGAGGAGCTCAAGCCCATCCTGCCCCGCGCCAAGTGGTGCGAGGTGGTGGTGTGCGTCCCCTTCGTGAACATCCCCGCCGCCCTGAAGGCCTTCAAGGACATGCGGGTGGCCGTGGGCGCGGAGAACCTGTACTACGAGCCCAGCGGGGCCTACACCGGCGAGGTGTCCGCCGACATGCTCAAGGACCTGGGCGTGAAGTACGTCATCATCGGCCACTCCGAGCGCCGCCAGTACTACAACGAGACCGATTTCACCGTGAACAAGAAGGTCCACGCCGCCCTGGAGGCCGGTTTGAGGCCCATCGTGTGCGTGGGCGAGAGCCTGGAGCAGCGGGAGCTGGGCGTCACCAACGAGCTGATCTCCTACCAGGTGAAGGTGGCCCTGGCCGGGCTGAGCGAGACCCAGGTGCGCCGGGTGGTCGTTGCCTACGAGCCTATCTGGGCCATCGGCACCGGCAAAACCGCCACCGCGGAACAGGCCGGCGAGGTCTGCTCCAACATCCGCGCCACCATCCGCTCCCTGTACGGCGCCCGGGTGGCCCGGGCCGTCACCATCCAGTACGGCGGCTCCATGAACGCCAAGAACGCCCACGAGCTGCTGGCCCAGCCCGACATCGACGGCGGCCTCATCGGCGGCGCGTCCTTGAAGCCCGACGACTTCATGGCCATTATTAACGCGGCCAACCAGGAGTGAGAAGCGCAGGGACGGCCGCGCAGTGAAAGCGAACCGGCTGCGCGGCCGGTCCAAGCGTGACAATGCGAGGTAATTGAATGAAAACACCTACCACACTCATTATCATGGACGGCTATGGCCTGTCCGCCTCCGCTGCGGCGGGGGACAACGCCATCGCCGCAGCAAACACCCCCAATCTGGACCGCATTTTCGCCGGGAACCCCACCTGTAGGCTGTCCGCCTCCGGGCTGGACGTGGGCCTGCCCGACGGCCAGATGGGCAACAGCGAGGTGGGCCACACCAACATCGGCGCGGGCCGGGTGGTGTTCCAGGACCTGCCCAAAATCACCAAGGCCATCCAGGACGGGGATTTCTTCCAGAACCCTGCCTATAAGGACGCCATGCTGGCGGCCAAAAATGCGGGCAAGGCCGTGCACATCTACGGCCTGATGTCCAACGGCGGCGTGCACAGCCACATCACCCACATCCAGGCGGCGGTGAAGATGGCCCATGACCTGGGCTGCGAGAAGATCTTCGTCCACTGCTTCATGGACGGCCGGGACGTGCCCCCCACCTCCGGCAAGGGCTTTGTGGCTGAGATGAAAGGGACCTGCGACCAGTACGGGGCCCAGATTGCCACTATCTCCGGGCGCTATTACGCCATGGACCGGGACACCAACTGGGACCGGGTGGAGCGCGCCTACAAGGCCATGGTGTATGGTGAGAGCGACGCCCGCTTTATCGGCGACCCGGTGGGGGCCATGCAGGCCAGCTACGACGCCGGGGCCACCGACGAGTTTGTGGTACCCGTTATCACCGCCGAACACGCCGAAATTGGGGACGGGGACTCCATCATTTTCATGAACTTCCGTCCCGACCGGGCCAGGGAGATCACCCGCACCTTTGTGGACCCCGACTTCAAGGGGTTTGAACGGAAGAAGGGCTTCTTCCATGTGAACTACGTGTGCACCACCTCCTACGATGCGTCCATGCCTAACGTGGCTGTCGCTTTCCCCAAGGAGAGCCTGAACAACATCTTCGGGGAGTATATCGCCCAACAGAACATGACCCAGTTGCGCATCGCCGAGACGGAGAAGTACGCCCATGTCACCTTCTTCTTCAACGGCGGCGTGGAGCAGGTGTTCCCGGGCGAGGACCGCTGCCTGATCCCCTCCCCCAAGGTGGCTACGTATGACCTCCAGCCTGAGATGAGCCAGCCCGAGGTCACCGCCGAGGCGGTGGCGCGCATCAAGAGCGGAAAGTACGATGTGGTTATCCTCAACTTCGCCAACTGCGACATGGTGGGCCACACCGGCGTGTTCGACGCCGCCGTCAAGGCTGCCCAGGCGGTGGACAGCGGCGTGGG
>OFFL01001806.1_pt1 | contig 13617 bp, 9 predicted proteins | sample 1521391 | NCBI WGS metagenome assembly OFFL01 (sample SAMEA3504082, study PRJEB24116) | mouse gut metagenome | biome: mouse gut; feature: mouse-associated habitat; material: faeces | place: Denmark | collected 2011
GGAACGCTGCGATTCTGTCCTCTTCAAAGAACATATGCTCTGTACGGCAAAGACCAATGCCTTCTGCTCCCAATTCACGAGCTTTTTTAGCGTCAGCAGGCGTATCAGCATTGGTACGAACCTTCAAAGTCCTATACTTGTCAGCCCATGCCATAATTCTTCCGAATTCACCGGCAATCGTTGCATCAACCGTAGAAATCAAGCCATCATAAATGTTACCTGTCGTACCATCGATAGAGATTGGATCTCCCTCATGATACTCCTTGCCTGCCAGAGTAAACCTCTTGTTCTCCTCGTCCATGGCAATATCGCCGCATCCAGATACACAGCAAGTTCCCATGCCGCGCGCAACAACTGCTGCATGGCTAGTCATACCGCCGCGAACAGTGAGGATGCCCTGAGCAGCTTTCATGCCAGTAATATCTTCTGGAGAGGTCTCAAGACGCACAAGAACAACCTTTTCTCCTTTTTCAGCCCAAGCAACAGCGTCGTCTGCAGTAAATACAATCTTGCCGCAAGCAGCTCCTGGAGAAGCGCCAAGTCCTTTTCCTGCCGGAGTTGCAGCTTTGAGTGCCGCTGCATCAAACTGCGGGTGAAGCAATGTATCCAGGTTACGAGGATCAATCATTGCAACTGCCTCTTCTTCCGTTCTCATGCCCTCATCCACCAGATCGCAGGCAATCTTAAGAGCAGCCTGGGCAGTTCTCTTGCCATTACGAGTCTGCAACATATAAAGCTTCTCATTTTCAACCGTAAACTCCATATCCTGCATATCTCTGTAGTGATTCTCGAGCGTTGCGCATACTTCTGTAAACTGTTTATATGCCTCTGGGAATTTCTCTTCCATCTGAGCGATCGGCATCGGCGTACGCACGCCTGCAACCACATCCTCGCCCTGTGCATTGGTAAGGAACTCTCCCATCAGCTTCTTCTCTCCAGTTGCCGGGTCACGGGTAAATGCAACGCCAGTACCACAGTCGTCACCCATATTGCCGAACGCCATACTCTGTACGTTTACTGCAGTACCCCAGGAATATGGAATATCATTGTCACGGCGGTATACATTCGCACGTGGGTTGTCCCAAGAACGGAATACAGCTTTCACCGCGCCCATTAACTGCTCCTTAGGATCATCTGGGAAGTCACTGCCGATTTTCTCTTTGTATTCAGCCTTAAACTGAGAAGCAAGCTCTTTCAAATCTTCTGCTGTAAGATCTACATCCTGAGTAATTCCTTTTTCTTCTTTCATTTCGTCGATAAGCTCTTCAAAATATTTCTTACCAACTTCCATAACTACATCTGAATACATCTGGATAAATCTTCTGTAACAATCCCATGCCCATCGAGGATTTCCTGATTTCTCTGCAAGTACATGTACTACTTCTTCATTTAAACCAAGATTAAGAATTGTATCCATCATACCTGGCATAGAAGCTCTCGCTCCCGAACGAACAGATACAAGGAGTGGATTCTCTTTGTCACCAAATCTCTTTCCCGTAACTTCTTCCATTTTTACGATGGCATCCATAATCTGCGTCATAATTTCATCGTTAATTTTTCTTCCATCTTCATAGTATTGTGTACAAGCATCCGTTGTGATCGTAAATCCTTGTGGTACCGGAAGACCTAACTTGGTCATCTCTGCAAGATTCGCACCTTTACCGCCGAGAGTATTTCTCATACTTGCATCACCTTCGGTGAACATATAAACCCATTTTTCCATCTCACATTCCTCCTAATTTTACTTTCCAATGTTGCATTTTGCATAATTAAATTGTATATGTTTTGCTGAAATTCGTCAAGATGTATTATTATTTTGAGCAACCTCTTAACTTCTATGTACATATATAATCAGGAAGAAGTTTTCATTGCGAATCCTCTCTATGGTTCTGTCGAAGACCATTATGACAACTCTAGCTGTAACGCAATCCGTATTATTCACCGGGAGCGATATAACCACACTCTTCCAATACTCGTTCAATTTGATTGAGAATCTCTTCGGATTCTGCACGAATAGTGTGGTAATGATATCCGCCCGTGATGTTCATCAGTTCCGAGGATTTTCCGGTTCTGACTCCTTCAATAAACTGTTTGACTTGAAGGTTCGAGAAAATATTAAGCTTTGCTTCCATTTTGCCATATACTTTATGCCATACGAAAACATCTACAACAGTTCCTCCGAGTTTAACGATCAAGGACAGTTCCTCCTCAGTCTGCTCGGTAGTATGATGTAGTTTAAGTACACGCTCCTTTAAGGGCGATTTTTGCATAATATATCCTCTATGTGTTGAAAGGATATCATAGTCTAAACCTTTCAATACAGTTATATCCTGTACAATAATCTGTCGGGATACACCAAACCGTTCCGAGAGAACACTACCGGATATAGCTTCCTGCTCTGACAGAAGCAGGTTAACAATAGCTTTTCTTCTTTCGGCTGCCTTCATGAAGTCACCTCTTTTTATATAGCGTGAAGATTTTTAAGCGAAAGATCAAGAATCGGAGATGAATGGGTCAATGCACCACTAGAAATATAGTTTACGCCAATATCTGCCAATTCCGCAGCATTTTCTTTTGTTACGTTACCGCTGCACTCGGTTTCAGCTTTTCCGGCAGTAAGTCTCCCCGCTTCTTTCATATCCTCAACACTCATATTGTCAAGCATAATGATATCGGCGCCGGCCTCAAGAGCTTCTTTTAACATATCGAGAGTTTCCACTTCAACTTCAATTTTACGAACAAAAGGAGCATATTCTTTTGCCATCATAACAGCCTCTTTAACGCCGCCGGCAGCGCCGATGTGGTTATCCTTTAAGAGAATGCCGTCGCTGAGATTATAACGGTGGTTGCAGCCGCCACCAATCTTTACTGCGTACTTTTCAAAGATACGCATATTCGGTGTGGTCTTACGAGTATCTAGAAGTTTGGTATCGGTGCCTTCAAGCAGATTGGCAATATTGCGAGTATATGTTGCAATGCCACTCATACGCTGCAAGAAATTAAGCGCTGTTCTTTCCCCTGAAAGAAGAACGCGGATGTCACCACGGATAACGCCGAGTTTTTCACCGTTTTTAACAGTATCGCCATCTTTACAAGTAAATATCACTTCAGTTTTCTGATCAAGAAGTTCAAAAACTCTCTTAAATACATCAAGACCTGCAACAATACCGTCCTCTTTACAAATCAATTCAACTTCCCCAAGCTGATATTCTCTCATAACCGAGTTGGTGGTAATATCCTCGCTTGTGATATCTTCCTGTAAGGCAAGCATAATTAAGTTGTCTGCATTTAATTTCATTGAAATATTATTCATGGCTTTTTTTCTCCTTTTCAATGGCCGCCAAGACCAATTCTTTATATTTTTCTTCGTATCCTTCATACTGAGCTGCATCTACTGTGTAATTGTCCTGCGAACCGGACGGTAAATAGTTAACCGTAATATGATTTGCGGCGCGTTTTGCAAATACAAGACTTTCAAGCAATGAGTTACTTGCGAGACGGTTTCTGCCGTGAACATCATTGCAAGCCGTTTCTCCCACTGCATACAAACGCTCCATAGAGGTTTTGCCATACCCATCTACATCAATGCCACCCATAAAATAATGCTGAGAGGGAACAACAGGAATCGGCTCCTTAGTAACGTCATAACCTTCCTCTAAACATTTTTGATAAATGTTCGGAAAATGGGTTTTAATTTCTTCTTCGGAAATAGGCGCAAGGGAAAGCCACACGTGCTCACTGTCTTCTTTCTTCATTTCTTTAAAGATGGCATTTGCCACAATGTCACGAGGAAGTAATTCATTGACGAATCTTTCACCTTTAGAGTTGAGCAAAACAGCGCCTTCACCGCGAACCGACTCAGAAATCAAAAACTCACGTCCGTGTTTTTTTGTATATAGGGTTGTTGGATGAATCTGTATATAATCAATATGCTGCAACTTAATATCATACTTAAGGGCAAGCGCTAAGGCGTCACCCGTTAAATGTCGGTAATTGGTAGAATACTTAAAGAGTCCACCAATACCACCTGTGGCAAGTACAGTGTAATCCGCAATGATAGAAATGTAATCGCCATCTGCATCGCGACCGACAATCCCATTACAGTTATTGTTATAACAGATAATATCCACCATTGCAAAGTTTTCAATCAGAGTAATATTTTTTCTGCTTCTTGCAGTCTCAAGTAAATGCGAGGTGATTTCCTTACCTGTTTCATCCTTGTGAAATAAAATTCTTGGTCTTGAATGAGCACCTTCACGGGTATATGTAAAACTTTCTCCGTTCTTTTCAAAGCATACACCAAAGGAAACAAGATCGGCGATAACATCTTGTGAAGACTGAATCATAATCCTCACTGATTCGGGATTATTCTCGTAGTGTCCGGCTTTCATAGTATCCTCAAAGAAAGCCTCAAAATCATCCTCGTCACGCAATACACAAATACCACCCTGCGCTAAATAAGAATCGCTTTTACAGGCAATGTTTTTAGTAACAATGGTGACGTTTTTGTCTTCAGGCAGATTAAGTGCACAGTAAAGACCTGACACACCACAACCAACGATTAAAATATCTGTTTTCATATTATTTTCCAAGCTCCAACATCCTTTCCAATGGCTTTAAGGCGCCTTCACGAATGTCACTATCCACGGTTATTTCTTTATCTTCTTTTTCAAGAACCAACAACACACTCTCAAGAGTGTTCCGTTTCATATCTGCACAGCAAGGACGCGGATCAGGATAATAGAAATGCTTGTCCGGATTATCTGTTACAAGTTTAAAATCCACGCCATCTTCGGTGCAAATGATAAATTCTTTACATTCGCTTGCCTTCGCGAAATCAATAATCTCTGCCGTACTACCAACGAAATTAGACATCTCAACTACTTCTGCTTCACATTCGGGATGAGTAAGTACCATAGCTTTGGGATGACTGTCTCGCTCACTTTGCAACTGCGCCGCAGTAATCTCTGCATGAATCGGGCAATATCCGTCATTGAGAATGATATTCTTTTCAGGAACTTGCTTTGCTACGAAACTTCCGAGATTTTTATCGGGAATAAAGAAGATATTTTTATTTGGTAATGCCTTCACAATCTTAGCTGCATTGGAAGATGTTACACAAACGTCGCTTTTACATTTCAACTCTGCCGTAGAGTTGATATAGCAAACCACCGCAAGATCGTCATATTTACTTTTCATTTCTTCGATGATACCATCTGCCACCATATGTGCCATTGGGCAATCAGCAGAAGGATCAGGCATCAGAACCTTTTTGTCGGGATTTAAAATCTTTGCACTCTCTCCCATAAAACCTACTCCGCAGAACACAATAATATCTGCATCGATTTGTTTTGCTACTTTCGCAAGATAAAATGAATCGCCTACATAATCGGCTACTTCCTGCACTTGGGCAGGGGCATAATAATGTGTGAGAACAACAGCGTTCTTCGCCCTTTTTAATTGTTCGATTTGATTTTTCATTGTCCTTTACCTCATCATACGGGCGTCTTTGTTTACGGCATCAGATTATAACACTTGTGTTTACATCTGTCAACTTATGTGTAAACTTTTCAACCTGACTTTTACATAATTAAGTTGAGTTTTTTTTATGAATTCGCTATACTAAATGGCGAACTATTGTAGAATCGAGGTATTGATCATATGAAACATAAATCTGAATTGCAGAAACTGCTTTTTTCTCTCAACAAAAAGAGTTATCCTGCCTACAAATCATTACAGGGTGACTACAACTTTGATGACTTCGAGCTAAGTATCTGTCATGTCCAAGGAGATCCTTTTGCCTCTCCTTCCGATCTGGATATTTTCATCGCTCATAAAACTGCCGGATTCCCTGCAGAGCTTTTTTCATCTGCACATCGCAAAACTGCGCTGGAGGATTATCTTTTGCGTTTATTTTCGGCTGCCCTTGAACGTTTTTCATTCAAAGCCAAAGGAAGTGGAAAAAGCGGACTGCTGTCCACTACGAAACCAGGGCAGGAAATCTTAAAACGTACCGCATGTGAAATCACCGAAAAAGGCATCCACATACGCCTGGAAGCAGGATTCCCTGCAAATGGCCGTACGGTTAATTCCGGTGAGCTCGAAAAAATGCTGTTTGAATTCATCCCTGCCTGTGTACGCCAAACCCTTTTTTACAAAAAGTTAAATTCCGATGCCATTTGGGAAAGCATTTATCTAAGCGATGACCAGCAGTATATTCGTGAGCATCTGGAAGCTTACAAACTTTGCGCGTTTGTGGCCAACGATTCCATTTTACCGCGGCAAAGCGGCATCTCACAGCGCCCAATGAAAGAAAGCGTCCCATTTACTGCACCTGTTTCACTAGAGGTAGAATTCACGCTTCCGCATAAAGGCAAAATCCGCGGTCTTGGCATTCCAAAAGGCATTACGCTTATTGTCGGAGGCGGTTATCACGGTAAATCCACCCTGCTAAATGCCTTGGAACTTGGCGTATACAACCATATCAAAGGCGACGGACGTGAATATGTCATCACAGATACATCCGCACTAAAGCTGCGTGCAGAAGATGGGCGCTGTGTCAAAAACGTGAATATCTCCATGTTTATCAATGACTTGCCAAACAAGAAAGATACACACGCATTTTCTACGGAAGATGCCAGTGGAAGTACTTCACAGGCTGCCAATGTCGTGGAAGGAATCGAAGCCGGAAGTAAACTTCTCCTGATTGACGAGGACACTTCCGCTACAAACTTCATGGTGCGTGATGAATTTATGCAGCAAGTAATCAAACGTGACAAGGAACCGATTACTCCATTTTTGGAACGTGCCCTTGACTTATATGAACAATCTGGTATTTCCACCATACTCGTAGCAGGAAGTTCCGGGTCATATTTCCATATCGCAGACACGATCATACAGATGGACTGCTATCACCCGATAGATATCACAGATGCTGTCAAAAAACTATGCAGCTCCTATCCTATGCCATCTGTGCACGCACCAAATTATCGGATACCAGAATTTAAACGAAACCCAATGTCAGGAAAATCACATGGACGACCTTTCAAAACTTCCGGTCACTCGAGAAACTTTGGCGAGCGTACCTTTGTCAAAGTGAAAACACTTGGCATAAACGGATTCCAAATAGATAAAAACACCGTGGAGCTTCGCTACCTCGAACAGCTTACAGATGCCGGACAAACCACCGCGCTTGGTTACATGATGAAATACATTCTGGAACATCCTCAGATGCAATCTATGACACTGACAGAATTGGTCTCTCATTTGGAAATGTTACTTAAAACCAAAGGACTCGAAGCTTTTTGCGGAAAATATCCTTTCTGCGGATTGACGCTGCCAAGAAGAAATGAGATTTTTGCCTGCATTAACCGATATCGGCTGTAAATGTTTCCAACAAAAAAAAGATGAAGAACCGCTCAACAGTCCTTCATCTTTTTTCTTTGATTAAAATTCTAATTTTTTCTCAAAGTATGCTTTCAAATCTTCGATTTTTACTCTTTCCTGTTCCATCGTGTCACGATCACGTACAGTTACCGCTCCATCTTCTTCGGAATCGAAATCATATGTCACACAGAACGGTGTTCCAATTTCATCCTGACGGCGATAACGTTTTCCGATGTTTCCACGATCATCATATTCGCAGTTGTAGTATTTTGATAATTCTGCAAATACTTTTTCTGCGCCTTCATTCAATTTCTTTGATAACGGAAGCACGCCGATTTTTACCGGTGCAAGCGCTGGATGAAAATGAAGTACGGTTCTCTTATCGCCGCCTTCTAACTCTTCTTCATCATATGCGCTGCACAAGAATGCAAGTACCATACGGTCTGCGCCGAGTGATGGCTCAATTACATATGGAATATATTTTTCTTTTTTCTCATCATCAAAATAGGACATATCTTCTTTCGATGTTTCCTGATGCTGCGTCAAATCATAATCTGTTCTGTCTGCGATTCCCCAAAGTTCACCCCATCCGAATGGGAAAAGGAATTCCACATCTGTGGTTGCTTTACTATAGAAGCAAAGTTCCTCCGGTGAATGGTCACGTGCCTTAATTTCTTCTTCTTTGATTCCAAGTGAAATCAACCAGTCAAGACAGAATTTTTTCCAATATGCAAACCATTCCAGGTCTGTTCCCGGTTCACAGAAGAATTCCAATTCCATCTGCTCGAATTCTCTTGTACGGAATGTAAAGTTACCCGGTGTGATTTCATTACGGAAGGACTTTCCAATCTGTCCGATACCAAACGGAATTTTTTTTCTTGATGTACGCTGTACATTTTTAAAGTTTACAAAGATTCCCTGTGCAGTCTCAGGACGAAGATAAACTACGTTTTTCGCATCCTCTGTTACTCCCTGGAATGTTTTGAACATCAGGTTAAACTGACGGATATCTGTAAAATTATGTTTTCCGCAAGTCGGACATGGAATCTTATGTTCCTCCACAAATGCTACCATCTGCTCATTTGACCAGGAATCTACGCTTTCTTCCAATACCATTCCGTGTTCTGCTGCGTAATCTTCAATTAATTTATCTGCGCGGAAACGCTCTTTACACTCTTTACAGTCCATAAGCGGATCAGAAAAGCCGCCCAGATGTCCGGATGCTACCCATGTCTGCGGATTCATAAGGATTGCACAGTCCACACCAACATTATAAGGATTCTCCTGGATGAATTTTTTCCACCATGCCTTTTTTACATTGTTTTTAAGTTCTACGCCAAGGTTACCATAATCCCATGTATTCGCAAGTCCACCGTAAATCTCAGAACCCGGATACACAAAACCTCTGGATTTTGCAAGAGCCACAATTTTCTCCATTGTCTTTTCTACCATTCTCAAATTCCTCACATTCTCTTGTATTTTCATCAAAACTGCTTCCCGGATCTCCGCCCACAGTTCTATTGACTACTATTATATTTTTTCTATTATACTAGTTCATCTCTATTTTTTCAAGCCGCCGGTCAGCATTTCTAGAATTTCCAACGACTTAAACTGTTTTTCCACATAAATATCAAGATAACGTTTCATGACTTCCTGAAGCTTCCTAAGCACTTCTTCCGAGACATTAAACGCATACAGCTTCTCCAATGTACTGCTTACTATGTACTGAAGTGCATAAAGCGTGGAATTATCTATCATAATTCCATCAATAATTCCATTCCTGCATTCCTCACAGACGAGTCCGCCCTTCAAAGGGCTGAATATTGTTTTTCGCTCTTTGTCTCCACAACCTACACATTCAAACATTTGCGGCCCTTCTCCGTTAATTGATATCAGACGCAGCTCAAAGATACAGCGGATAAGTTCATTGGGAATCAGTTTCTTTGTAAGCGCCCGAAGCGTCTGATACAAAAGCTTTAAAGATTGGGTTTCATCCGTATATTCTTTTGCATAATAACCGGCAAATTCCATAAAATAGAATCCGTAATATGCCGCTTCTACATCCTCTCGAAGTTCCATAAAATAATTGGAAATCTGTGCCTGCATCAAATTATAAGAGTTCCGCCCTTCGTATAATTGAAACACACCAAAAGAAAAGGGATTGACACTGCCCATAAGCAGACTGTTCGGTCTTCTCGCTCCTTTGGCAAATGCCGATATCTTTCCCTTTTCCCTTGTCAGTATCACGATTCGTTTATCATATTCTCCAATCGGAGCGGACGACAGAATCATACCTGTCACCGTTACTGCCTGACTCACACTCTAACACCTGCTTCTTCTTTGTCCCTTCGTGGTTTTTCACAGCCTCATCATAACTTCGTATTCCTTTATAATTCAGATAGTCTGACACTCTTCCTGTTTCCACGAAGTTATTCCAGTATGTTTCTTCCATTGTAATCACCTCTTATGAAATATCATCTCCGATTACAAAGCTTTCATACCGGGCAATCTCTTCCAGTCTCATTCTTCCTCTTCCCGATATCCGAAGTTCTTCATCAAAAATTCACTATCTCTCCAATCTTTTTTTACCTTTACCCAAAGTTGGAGATTCACCTTGCACTCTAACATACGCTCGATTTCAAATCGCGCTGTACTGCCGATTTTCTTAAGCATCGCGCCCTGTTTTCCAATAATGATTCCCTTATGAGAATCCCTCTCGCAGATAATGGTCGCCTGAATATCCATCATCTTCTTTCTTGCCTTCATCTGGTCAATGCACACTGCAATTCCATGCGGAATTTCTTCATTTAAGGAATGCAGCGCCTTCTCACGGATAATCTCTGCCACAATCTGACGCTCCGGCTGATCCGTCACAGTATCCTCGTCATAAAACTGCGGACCATACGGCAAATATTGAAAAATCACCTTCAAAAGCTCATCTGTGTTTGCTCCGCTTCTTGCCGAAACCGGTACAATCTCCATAAAATCATATAGCTTGCGATATGTATCGATTACCTTTAGAATCTCTTCTTTTTTAATCATATCCACCTTATTAATGACCAGGATCACCGGTGTCCGGACTCTTCGAAGCTGCTCTGCAATATGTTTTTCTCCTGCTCCGATAAACGTCGTCGGTTCTACAAGCCACAACACTACATCTACTTCATTGAGCGTACGCTCTGCCACATTCACCATATATTCTCCAAGCTTATTCTTCGCCTTATGGATCCCCGGTGTATCCACAAACACGATCTGACCCTCTTCCATCGTCAAAACTGTCTGGATCCTGTTTCTCGTCGTCTGCGGCTTATTCGATGTAATCGCAATCTTCTGCCCAATCAAACAGTTCATAAGCGTAGACTTTCCTACGTTTGGTCTCCCAATCAAAGTCACAAACCCGGACTTAAAATTCTCCTGCATAAAACCTCCTCTTCCAAAAAGGACAAATCAATTCTTAATCGGGGACATATGTAAAAAACTATGTCCCCAATTCACTAAATCAACGCCTTGATCTCTCTAAACAATTCTTTTTGTTCTTCTATTTTACTCTCACTTCCGATAACGCAAAGCTGATTTGCTGCCAATACGGCTGTCACGATATCCGCAAGTCTCCTGATATCCTCCTGTGTCGCTTCCAGGATCTCTTTTCGTTCCTTCTCGATCATTTCTGCCGAAACATGGTTCATGTAAAGATTCATGGAACGCTCGCCCTTTGTTGCCGGCGTCATCGGCTGGTCAATATTGCTGATGGTACCGATGACATATTTCAGCATATCACGCTCATCCACATCAAAATTCTTCAGGTATTCGACCACACCTTCATACACTTCCAAAGTTTTCTCAAGATTCGGATCACGGTAAGACACAAGATATCCTTCACCGATTCTGCTGAAACTACTCATACAGCCATATGCCCCGCCCTTGACACGGATGTTTTGCCACAGATAATCATAACTTAAAATAACCTTCAATATCTGCAATGCACCTGTATATTCATATCCTGCGTCTATAAAGTTTCCGCATTTTGCGACATACTGTACTTTGGATGCCGTCTTAAATCCTTCGTTCTTCTGCTCACAATGCAGTATGCATCGGCTCTCTTTTACTTCCCCGGTGTAAAGAGATGCCTTAAACTCGCTCACTAACTTCTCCAACACCTCCAGACCTTCTTTTGTGGAAGTATAGCTCATCATCATATTGTCTGCACGGAACAGCTTTTGTACTAACCATTTAAGGTTCTCTTTTAATACCTCTTTTTCCGTTTCAAAATTATCTTCAATCCGTTCCAGAATCTGATAGAATTCAATACCGTTTGTCATATCCTTGAATTTTGACACCGGAGAAGCATAAGAAAGCGCACGCATCACTGCCATGGTATGCCCTGCAGACTGAATCCGCATCTGAAGTCTTGATTTTGTCATTGCCAGAATTTCCTTGATTCTCTTATCATCATCTAATTTTGAACGTGTCAGGATATCCTGCATCATTGCCAAAGCCTTCGGCATCTGCCCATACAATGCCTTTGTCTTCACTTCCAAGGTCGCCTTAAATTCTTTCTCATGTGCCTTTTCCACATTCGGATACATCTCAAGCGTTGTTCCGATGCCGCCCGTATTCATATTGATCTCGTTAAACAATTCTGCATACTCATAATTCTCAGTATCGATCAATCCAAGCACATTTTGCAAAATCCCCACATACGGAAGCTTCTCTTCTGGTACTTCGGATAAATCAAACATCACTTCCAGGTATCCGATGCCATTCGTCTCAATTTCATGGTGTACGATCAACGTGTCATCCACATACACCTCTGTATTATAGATCGGTGCAATTTTATGGGAAATATCTTCTCTTTTCAACACCGGAATCTTTTCCAGATCCTCTGGCGCAGACGGTTCTTCCTGATATGCCGCAAGCTTTTTCGTATCTAAGACCAGTTTCTCGATCTCCTCCTCGCTAAGACTTGCTTTATACGCAGCAAGCTTATCTGAAAGTTCCTGCTCCATCTTTGCAGTTCTGCCCTTTTCCGGCACAACCATGACTATAGAACCATGCTTGTTATCCAGTAAATATGTCTGAATCAGATTCTCAAAATATCCACTTCCAACCTGTTCTTTTAAAAATGCAAAGGTATCTAACGCATCCACATGTATAAATGGCTTTTCGTCATCATACAGCCAACTGTCGAAAATCTGCAGCCCATACATCAGCCCCTTTGGATAATTTCCAAAATCCGCCTCCCGATAACGGAATTCATAATAATTTAAACCGGCTTTCAAAGCTTTTTCATTGATTCCTTCGGAAACCATTCTGCCAAGCACCGATTCAATCACATTTACAAATGCTTCCTTTTGTTCCGGATTTGCATTTTTCGCAATCACCGAGAAAATCGGCTGATAGATTCCATTATCATAGGAGCCTAAAATATCCTTTCCAATCCCTGCATCGATAAGAGCCTTCTTAAGCGGTGCCCCCGGTGCAGACAATAATGCATAATCCAGGATCTGAAACGCCAGATACAACTTCTCATCCAGGCTTGTCCCAATGACTTTATTATAAGAAAGGTAGGTATTATCCTCTTCTGATTCGCTGCTGGAAATAGAATATTTCATCTCGATGTCTTTTACTTCATCAAATGCTTCCTGCCGTTTAATCCTACAATCCAAATCAATTTTTTCAAATTTGTTCAAATACATTTCATCCAGCCAGATAAGCTTTTCTTCCATATCCATATCGCCGTAAAGATAGATAAAGCTGTTCGTTGGGTGGTAGTATTTTCGATGAAAATCTAAAAATTGCTCATAAGTCAGTTCCGGAATCACCTCCGGGTCACCTCCAGATTCATTACGATAACTGGTATCCGGGAATAAAGAATTTAAGATCACACGATCCAGCACTCCTTCCGGTGAAGAAAATGCCCCCTTCATCTCATTATAGACAACACCGTTATAGGTCAGCTCATCCTCTTTTGATTCCAGATTATAGCTCCAGCCTTCCTGTCGGAAAATCTCTTCATACTCATAAATATTCGGATAGAATACGGCATCCATATATACATGCATAAGATTCTGAAAATCCTGTTCATTGCAGCTTGCAACGGGATAAACCGTTTTATCCGGATAGGTCATCGCATTCAAAAAAGTATTCAGAGAACCTTTTACCAGTTCCACGAAAGGATCCTTTACCGGAAAATTCTTGGAACCGCATAATACAGAATGTTCCAGAATATGA
>OFFL01001857.1_pt1 | contig 13251 bp, 9 predicted proteins | sample 1521391 | NCBI WGS metagenome assembly OFFL01 (sample SAMEA3504082, study PRJEB24116) | mouse gut metagenome | biome: mouse gut; feature: mouse-associated habitat; material: faeces | place: Denmark | collected 2011
AACCATTGAACAAACTAGAAAAAATTCCCCATACCTACTTTGCCAGCATTCCGACATTGGGGCGGATAACGCTGCAGGCTGTGCAAAGCGTGGTGGACGTTAGTCCGGCAAAGCTGCACAGGCAAAGGCGGTATCCGAACCACGGAGGAACAGGCAAAGTTAGGTAAAAAATCTGCAAAGGCAGACAAAAAATAACGAAATGAGGGATATTTATGATGGCGGCAAGTTTGAGCAGCAGCTTTGTATTTTACCAATCCTTTTACGATATGATTGCATGGATTCCTGAGCTGGAAACCCAGCTGGCGGCTTACGGCATGATCTGCGCCTATGCGCTGAACGGGATCGAGCCGCAGACGGACAACTGGGTGCTGAATCTGGTATTCTGTGCTGTAAAGCCGCTCATTGACAACAACCGCAAGCGGCGGGAGAACGGCAAAAAGGGCGGCAGAAAGCCAGCTGTGGCAGAGATGGAAATGACAGCAGCCATGATAACAGAAGCGCCGCTACAGCAGCCGGGAGAGAGGGAAACAGTGGAGGCACAGGCAGAACTACAGACTGCACAGGTTCAGGCAGCGCCAGCGGTGGTAGTATCGCAGACCACAGAGCCGGAAACAGCGCCGCAGGGAGCGTTACAGACAATGGTGCAGCAGACAGAAGCACAGAGCACACAATGGACAGCACAGCCGGAAGGCCAGGCGATGGTATCTTCAACGGAGCAACAGGCAGTGGTGCAGCAAAGGGCAGATGAGCAGGCAGACCTTTGGGAGGGGGAACCCATTTTGCGTTATGGTGAGAATCAATATCCCATCACGCAGAGGGAGCTGAACTGGCGCTATATCGACGGGATGTACAGGCGGTTTGAGCAGCGGGATATTACTACCGGCGCTGAGGCGTATCAGTATGATTTGCTGCGGTGATGGACGCTGAAAGAGGCAGGGAATGGGACATACCCTACTGCGTAATTTACGCGGTAGGGGTAGGAGATGGGCTGGGGGGAAGGAAATGGGAAGAGACAAATTGAACTGTCAGTTTTTCTCCTAAGGAAGTCTGACTAGACAAAAAATAATAACGGATTGTGGATTGGTACTGGTATAGATGACTTGAAATATGCTATAATATTTTTCGCATGCAAAAGAGGGAAAGAGGTGTTGGACATGCTGGCACAGGTGGCTGTTTCACGTAATGTGCGCGATTTCAGGGATATTCTCACATACCGGGTGCCGCAGAAGCTTGCGCAGCTGGCGCAGCCGGGCAACTCGGTGATGGTGCCGCTGGGGAAGGGAAACCAACAAGTACATGGCTATATCGTCGCGCTGCTTGACGAAGACAGCACGCAGGGAGAGTCATACAAGGAAATTCTCGAGATGGTGGAAGTGCAGAATTTTCTGCTGCCTGAACAGGTGGAGCTGGCGGTGTGGATTAGCGAGTATTATCTCTGTTCCTGTTATTATGTAGTAGAATATATGCTTCCCAAATATGTACGCAGCAAGAAGCAAGAGCTTGTGTGCTGGCGCGGTGATTCAGCACTGGCGCAGGCGCAGCTGCTTCTCCTGGAGGAACAGGCCGGACAGCTGGCGGAGTTGGTTCGGCAAAAGGGAAGGATTTCTCTGGCAACATTAAAAAAACAAGTACCCCAGGCAGAAAAGCTGCTGCCTCAGTTGGTGGAAGCAGAACTGGTAGCCCTGGAAACGGATTACAGGAAGCAGGGCGGAAGCAAGAGGGAAACTATTTATGAGAGCTGTGTAGAGCCGGCGGAGCTGGAACGGGCTCGTGCGCAGTTGGGCAGGGCAGTGCGGCAATGGGAGGTTTTGCGCTATTTGACCTATCAGGGCGCCAGCGACGGCAAAACGTTGTACAGCTACTGGCCCAATTACCGACAACTTGTCAGGGAGCTTTTGAAAAAAAATTTGATTCGCCAAAAGCAGGTGGAGCTGCAGCGATTCAGCAGTGATTGTGCGGTGTTCCGCAATGGGCAGGAACTGGTGCTGAATGCAGAGCAGCAGGCTGCGCTGGATGTGATTTTGGCTAAACTGGCGACAGGCAAGCCGGAGGAAATCCTGCTGCACGGCGTGACAGGCAGCGGGAAAACGGAGGTGTATCTGCGCACTCTGCGCGCTGTGTTGGAGCGTGGGGAAGGCGCAATGATACTGGTGCCGGAGATTTCTTTGACGCCGCAGTTAATCGGCCGGTTTCGCGCAGTGCTGGGCGAATATGTAGAGGTTCTGCACAGCAATCTGTCCGACGGAGAACGGTTTGACGCTTGGCAGCGGCTCTACAAGGGAGAGACGCGCATTGTGGTGGGTGTGCGCAGCGCGGTGTTTGCGCCGGTGCGGCGATTGCGTCTGATTATCATGGATGAGGAACACGAAACGACCTTTAAGCAGTCGGAGCCCGATCCTCGTTATCACGCGCGGCAGGTGGCCAGACAGCGGATGAAGCAAAATAAAGGTCTGCTGCTTTTGGGCAGCGCGACACCGGCGGTGCAGAGTTATTATGAGATTGCGCAGGGCGCGGGCACACTGCTCACACTGCACAAGCGGGCAAAACAGCAGCCCTTGCCTGCAGTGGAGATTGTGGATATGGCAAAAGAATTCCAGAGCGGAAATCGCAGTATGTTTAGCAAGCAATTGCGGCAGACTATGGAGGAGAGTCTCTTGGCTGGGGAGCAGGTTATCCTTTTTTTGAACCGCAGAGGCTTTTCCAGCTCTGTGGTCTGTCGGGAGTGCGGGTATACGCTGGTTTGCGAGAAATGCTCTATTGCGTTGACCTACCACAAGGAAGAGAACATGGCCAAATGCCACTATTGTGATTTTATGATGCCATTGTCGGGAATGTGCCCCAATTGCGGCAGTCACTATATTCGTTTTATGGGTTCGGGTACGGAGCTGGTGGAGGAAGAGGTACGACGGCTCTGGCCCTGGGCTGTCGTCGATCGGATGGATTTGGACACGACGAAAAATAAAGATGCCCATAATCAGATACTGGAGCGGTTTGCCCGCGGTGAAACGCAGGTTTTGATTGGGACGCAGATGGTGGCCAAGGGTTTGGATTTTCCCAATGTGACTACAGTGGGCGTGCTGGCGGCGGACATGATCCTCAATTTGCCCGACTATACCGCAGCGGAACGCACCTTTCAGCTTTTGACGCAGGTGGCGGGAAGAGCGGGGAGAGGCGAAAAGCCGGGCAGAGTGATTGTGCAGACGTACAATCCGGAGCACTATAGTATTGTTGCAGCACAAAACCATGATTATGGCAGCTTCTACGAAAAGGAAATTCAGATGCGGGAACTGATGGGCTATCCGCCTTTTTCCTTCATGGTGCGGATTTTGGTGTCCGACTATGAGGCAGACGGTCTTTTGGCGGAGCTTGGGCGCGTGGCAGAACAGCTGCAGCTTGGGTATCCTGCTCTGGAATTTTTGGGTCCCTCGGAGGCGCCTATTTCCATGGTGCGCCGCCGCCACCGGTTTCATTTGATTTTAAAAGGCACTTCGCTGGATTTGCTGCGGGAAGCCGCCGAATATGGGAAAAAGATGATGACTTTATCAAGAAAGAGTAAAACTTTAAGGTTCCTTATTGATGTGGAGCCGGTGAGTGTTTTATAGTATAGCTAGGAGGTAGTAAGAATGTCTGTTTATAATATTGTAACCAAAGAAGATAAAATCTTGCGCAAGATTTCCAAGCCCATTCCGGAGATCACGCCCAATGTCAAGAAGATGCTGGACCGTATGCTGGAAACCATGTACGCGTCAAATGGCGTAGGGCTGGCCGCGCCGCAGGTGGGGATTCTGAAACGCGCTGTGGTGGTGGATGTGGGAGAGGGCGGACCTGGTCCGCTGAAGCTCATCAATCCGGAAATTGTGGAGCGTTCCGGTGTGCAGAACGGTCCGGAAGGCTGTCTGAGCTGTCCCAACATGTGGGGCGATGTGCGCCGCAGCCAGTATGTGAAGGTGAAAGCGACAAATCCCGAAGGAGAAGAGATTATTGTGGAAGGGGAAGACTTTTTAGCCAGAGCCCTGCAGCATGAAATTGACCATTTGGACGGTATTTTGTTTATCGACACAGCTACCAATATTGAGTATCAGAAGTAGGAGAGGGTTTTTCATGCGGATTGTATTTATGGGAACGCCGGATTTTGCAGTTCAGTCGCTGGACGCCTTGGTGCAGGCAGGTCATATTGTAGCTGCCGTCATCACCCAGCCTGACCGTCCCAAAGGCAGGGGCAACAAGTTAGCTTTCTCAGAGGTGAAGACGCGGGCATTGGAATTGGGACTTCTGGTATACCAGCCCACCAATGTCAAGGACGCAGCATTTCTGGAATTGTTAAAAAGTTTTGAAGCGGATGTCATTGTAGTCGTTGCTTACGGGCGCATCCTGCCGCAGGAAATATTGGATTTGCCCAAATATGGCTGTATCAATGTGCACGGCTCTCTGCTGCCGGCCTATCGCGGCGCGGCGCCTATTCAGCGTGCGGTGCTGGACGGCTGCCGGGAGAGCGGCGTCACCATTATGCAGATGGATGCGGGGATGGACACCGGTGACATTCTTATACAGGGCAGCATGCCCATCGGGGAGGAAGACACCTCGGGCACGATGTTTGAGAAATTGGCGGTGTTAGGCGGAGAGCTGTTGGTGAAAACATTGGATGCTCTGGCAGAGGGAGCGATCCGGCCTGAAAAACAGGCGGAGGTGCAGGCTACTTATGCAGCGCGGATTCTGAAAGAGGATGAAGTCATCGACTGGAGAAAGCCGGCTCATGAGATTTTTTGCCAGATTCGCGGATTGGCGCCTGCGCCGGGAGCCTATACCATGTGGAACGACGGGCGGCTGAAAATCTGGAAAAGCCGTATACAGGAGAGGGAAAGCGGAAAGACGCCGGGAACTGTAGTAGCTGTGGGAAAAGACAGTTTTACGGTACAGACCGGGCAGGGCTGTCTGGAAATATTAGATCTGCAGCCCGCCGGCAAAAAGTCCATGACGGCGAGAGATTTTTGCAATGGGATGGGCATTGTGCCGGATACACGCTTAGGTGAAATAGATGGATAACGGGAAAGTTAAATTTTAGGAGGTTTCTTTTATGTTGTTTTGGGATCCAACTATGATGATTTTGATACCGGCTGTGCTGATTAGCCTGTATGCGCAGATGAAGGTGAGCAGTACGTTCAATCGCTATTCTCAGGTGCCCTCTCATCGCGGGATGACCGGTGCCGATGTGGCGCGGTATATTTTGAATCAGAACGGCTTGTATGATGTGCCCATCGAGAGAGTCAGCGGGCAGTTGAGCGATCACTACGACCCGCGCACACGGGTAGTTCGTCTGTCTACCGATGTGTATGGCAGTACTTCTCTGGCGGCGTTGGGTGTGGCGGCTCACGAAGTGGGGCATGCTGTCCAGCATGACAGCGGTTATCTGCCTTTATATATTCGCAATACGGTGATACCGGTCACCCAGTTTGGCTCTTATGCGGCCATTCCCATGTTTATGCTGGGACTCTTTATGGGGAGTCCTTCCCTGGCAAGGGTGGGGATTTTGTTGTTTGGCGCCATTGTGTTTTTTCAGCTGATTACATTGCCGGTGGAGTTTAATGCCAGCTCCCGCGCCTTGGCCACCTTGGGCGGCGAGGGATTTTTGGACGATACGGAGCTGAAGGGCACCAGCAAAGTGCTGAGAGCTGCTGCGCTCACCTATGTGGCCGCTGCGCTGATGGCTGTGCTGCAGCTCTTGCGTCTGGTGGTGATCGCAGGGTTTTTAGGAGGCAATGATGACTAAGCAACGAAACAGCCGCGAGCTGGCACTGCAAATCGTATATCAAATTAACGAAGAAGGGGCTTATGCCAATCTGGCTTTGGATAAAGCTCTTTTTTCATGTGAAGGCCTGGATGGGCGGGATAAGGGACTCATCACGGAAATTGTTTATGGCTCTGTGAAAAACAGAGGAAAGCTGGACTATGTGCTGGACCAATTTGCCACGACAAAGGTAAAAAAAATGGATGGCTGGACGCGCAATATTTTGCGCACGGCATTATATCAGATTCTTTTCTTAGATAAAATTCCGCCTTCCGCAGCAGTGAATGAAGGAGTCAAATTGGCGAAGCACTATGGTCATGTGGACAAATTTGTCAATGCAGTGCTGCGCAATATTCTGCGGGGCATGGAACACATCAACTGGCCCGATAAAGAAGCCGACCCGGTGCAGTATCTGATGGTACAGTATTCCTTTCCTGCCTGGATGGCAAAGCGTTTTCTAAAACAGTACGGCTTGGAGCATGCCGAAGCGCTTTGTCAGTGGTTTAACCGTCCTGCGGCGCTGTGGATTCGCACCAATACGTTAAAGATAAGCCGCAGCGCTTTGAAAGCGGAGTTGGAGGCAGCAGGCATTCATGTGCGGGAAAGTCGTTATACGCCGGAAGGCTTGTGCATTGAGACAGCGGTGAATTTGCATGAGCTGCCGGCATTTAAACAGGGACTGTTTACTGTGCAGGATGAAAGCTCTATGCTGGTGGCATTGGCGGCAGAGCCAGCCCAGGGAGCCCGCGTCCTAGATGTGTGCAGCGCGCCCGGCGGAAAAACGACCCACCTGGCGCAGTTGATGAAAGACAGCGGTGTGATTTATGCCTGCGATATCTATCAGCATCGGCTGGAGCTCATTGGGGAAAACTGCAAGCGTCTGGGAATTCACAATGTGGAGCTCTGCTTGCAGGACGGCACGAAGCTAACCGAGCGCTGGCAGGAGCCTTTTGACGCAGTGCTGTGCGATGTGCCCTGTTCTGGTCTGGGTGTGTTGGGCCGCAGAGCCGATGCCCGCTGGTCCAAAGCGTCAGAAAATATCAAGGGCTTGTGTAAAATTCAGCGGCAGATTTTGGAGCAGGCGGCCCAATTGGTGCGTCCTGGCGGCGTATTGATTTACAGCACCTGCACCATTACGCCGGAGGAAAATGAACAGATGGTGGAAGCGTTTCTGGCGGCGCATGAGGAATATTCTCTGGATGAAACTTTGGCTGATTGCTGGCTCAATATGGAGAAGAAAGAGGGGCAGGGCGCTGTGCAGTTTTTGCCTTTTGAGGATGAGATGGACGGCTTCTTTATCGCGCGCATGGTGCGCAGGGAGGAATCATAAATGGAAAAATATGATTTGCGCAGTATGGATTTGGCAGAGATGACAGAGCTGATGGGACAGCTGAGGCAGCCGGCTTTTCGGGCGAAGCAGCTGTTTGGCTGGGTGCATGAAAAGCAGGCGGCGCAGCTTGGACAGATGCACAATCTGGGCAAGGCGCTTTTGGCTCAGCTGGAGGCGCAGTGTCAGCTGACCGCACTGCAGCTGGAGCGGCGGCAGTGTGCACAGGATGGCACAGAAAAGTTTTTGTTCCGCCTGGCAGACGGTAATTATATAGAATGTGTACTCATGCGCTACCGCGGCGATTTGAGCAAGCAGCGCAATACGTTGTGCATCTCCAGCCAGGTAGGCTGCGCCATGGGCTGTACCTTTTGCGCCACCGGGCAAAGCGGGTTTGTGCGCAATCTGACTGCAGGAGAGATCCTGAGTCAGGTTTATGAGGTAAATGGACTGCTGGCAGCAGAGCAGGATTTGTTCATCGGCAATGTGGTGTTCATGGGAATGGGAGAGCCGCTGCTCAATTTGGACAATGTATTGAAAAGTATACGGTTATTGAACGACCCGCAGGGGCAGCAAATTGGAATTCGCCGCATGACGGTATCCACCTGCGGAGTGGTGCCCAGATTATACCAGCTGGCCGAGGAAAAGCTGGATATCGTGTTGGCAGTATCGCTGCACGCGCCCAATGATGCCCAGCGCTCCAGTGTGATGCCCATCAACAGGCAATACCCGCTGGCGCAGCTCATGGAGGCCTGTCATATTTATCAAAAGCGGACAGGAAAGCGGATTTCTTTCGAATATGCGTTGATTGCCGGCTTCAATGATCAGAGGGAGCATGTACAGCAGCTGAAGCAATTATTGAGGGGTATGGACTGTCACCTGAATATCATTCCGGTCAATCCGGTGGCCAACACAGCGCAGTTTCAGCGTCCGGACAGAAAGCAGGTAGCTGCTTTTGTAAAAGCGCTGCAGCAGGCTGGTCTGAAAGCCAGCGTCCGTGAAGAAAAGGGGACCGACATAGACGGTGCTTGCGGGCAGCTGCGGGGCAAGGTGCTGAAGCAGAACGGAGAACTCTGAATAAGAATAGATGCTGTCGGACTGGCGGCAGATTAAAAAAGGTATCCTTGAATGGATACCTTTTTTGTTGGAAAAATTAAAATTGCGCGAATGATGCAAACCGTATCATCCATATCCGCGGGCGTCAGGATGAAAGTTTTATTCCAGGCCCAGTGCTTCTTTGATGGCGTCAATGCCGCCCATACGAGGTACGAAACGATACATTCTTTCTTTGGTCTTCATGTTTTCTTTATAGTAGGTCATCAGTTTGACCACGACGTCAATGAGCTGGTCATCATCCAAGTCTTTTGCCAGCACCTCACCTAGACGGGCATTGAGACCGGAGTTGCCGCCGATTTGCACTGTCCAGCCTGTTGCGCGTTTGCCGAAAATCCCCACATCGCGGATGATGCCTTCACTGCAGGCCAGAGGACAGCCGGAGACGCCAAATTTAATTTTTGACTCGATGCCCAGAGGCTTTACAGCGTCATAAATACGTTCTGCCATTCCCAGAGAATCCCGCTGCCCTAAGCGGCAGGCAGCTTCGCCGGGACAAGCCTTGATGTAGTTTAAGCCGGTGCCTAAGCCATGACCGGGCTCCATCCCCAATTCTTCCCAGACTTTTTCCACATTTTCTGGTTTTACGCCTACCAGGGCGATACGCTGTGCAGAGGTGATTTTCAGCACGGGAATTTCATATTTGCGGGAAACTGCGGCGATTTTTTCCAAATCCTCCGGCGTCATCATCCCGAATTTAATCTCAGGGATTAAGGCTACAGTTTCTTTGTCCTTTTGCACAATACCTGTGCGGGCTGTTTCTTGAATCATGAAAGAACACTCCTTTAAGTTTATATAGTGAATTTAAGAAACAATAAAATGTGAGACTGCGAAAGCACAATAACTGTTTTATTGTGAAATAAGCCGCAAACTCTATTATTATAATACTAAAATACTTTTTGTTGTGCAATGTATAATTCTTAAAAAAATGTTGTGAAAATGCGACATATATGATAGAATAAATATCAAATTTGATGAACAATATAATGATTGTTCATTCACATTTAATTTTTCTTAAGGATTGGGAGGAGTATTCATGGCAGGCAAAACTATGAAAACAATGGATGGCAATGCAGCAGCAGCGCATGTTTCCTATGCATTTACTGATGTTGCGGCAATCTATCCAATTACTCCGTCGTCTACAATGGCAGAGTTGATTGACGAATGGAGTGCGCAAGGAAGAAAAAATATTTTTGGACAACAGGTTAAAGTTGTCGAAATGCAATCGGAGGCTGGCGCGGCAGGTGCGATCCACGGATCCTTGTCCGGCGGTGCTTTTACTTCCACATATACAGCGTCACAGGGCTTGCTGCTAATGCTGCCGACCATGTATAAAATTGCCGGTGAATTTTTACCGTGTGTATTTCATGTAACTGCCAGAACGATAGCTACCCATGCATTGTCTATTTTCGGCGATCAGTCCGATGTGATGGCTTGCCGGCAGACCGGTTTTGCAATGTTGGCTTCCAGCAGTGTACAGGAAGCCATGGATTTGGGGGCAGTTGCCCATTTGGCAACATTAAAGGCGCGGGTACCGTTTATTCATTTCTTTGATGGATTCCGTACTTCCCATGAAATTCAAAAAATCGAAGTGCTGGATTATGATGACCTGGCAAAATTAGTAGATATGGATGCAGTGGAGGATTTCCGCAAACGCAGCTTGAATCCAATGAATCCGAGAGTAAAAGGGACTGCACAGAACCCCGATATCTTCTTCCAGGCCAGAGAAGCAGGCAATGTGTACTACACAGATGTCGTAGACGTGGTAGAAGAATATATGGGCGAAATCTCCAAACTCACAGGCAGAGATTACAAGCCGTTTAACTATTACGGTGCCGCAGATGCGGAAAACGTGGTGATTGCCATGGGTTCTGTATGCGAAGCGCTGGAAGAGGTTGTAGATTATCTGAATGCGCAGGGGCAGAAGGTTGGTCTTTTGAAGGTAAGACTGTATCGTCCGTTCTCTGCAAAGCATTTCTTAGCGGCAATGCCTGCTACCGTAAAACGGATTTCTGTATTGGACCGTACAAAAGAACCGGGCGCTGTAGGCGAACCGTTATATGAAGATGTACGCAACGTATACTATGACATGGCAGAGCGTCCGATGATTATCGGCGGCCGCTATGGTTTAGGCTCTAAGGATGTCACACCGGCACAGCTCATTGCCGTATATGAAAACCTGGCTGCGGAAGCACCGAAAAACGGTTTCACCGTCGGCATTGTGGACGATGTGACCAATTTGAGTCTGCCGGTAGGCGCACCTGTGGTGACTGCACCGGAAGGCACAATCAGCTGCAAATTCTGGGGTTACGGCTCCGATGGTACTGTCGGCGCCAATAAAGATGCCATCAAAATTATCGGGGACAACACCGATATGTATGCCCAGGGATATTTTGCCTACGACTCCAAAAAGTCCGGCGGCGTTACCATATCCCATCTGCGCTTTGGTCATTCCAAGATTCGTTCTACCTATTTGATTGACCAGGCTGACTATATTGCTTGCCACAAAACAAGCTATGTCAATCAGTATGAAGTATTGGAAGGCCTGAAACCGGGCGGCACCTTCCTTCTGAACTGCCCATGGAATGCGGCAGAGCTGGAAGAAGAACTGCCTGCGAAAATGAAAAAATATATCGCTGAAAATAACATTCAGTTCTATACCATCGACGCTGTAAAAGTAGCCAAAGAGGTTGGTCTGAAAAACAGAATCAACATGGTAACCCAGACTGCATTCTTCAAGCTGACCAATGTCATTCCTTTTGAAAAAGCGACAGAGCTGCTGAAAGCTGCCATCAAAAAGACCTACGGCAAAAAGGGCGACGATGTAGTAAACATGAACTATGCAGCAGTAGACAAAGCTGTAGAAACACTGCATAAAGTAGAAGTACCGGCTTCCTGGGCCAATGCTGCCGATGAAGCTGCTGTGAAGGGTGGCTGTCCTGCTACACCGGCATTCATCAATGAGTTTGTAAACCCGATGAACGCTCAGCAAGGCGACAAACTGCCAGTCAGCAGTTTCAGCGGTCGTGAAGACGGCTCTTTCCCGATGGGTACTTCCCGTTATGAAAAACGTATGATTGCCATTGATGTACCGCAGTGGAAACCTGAAAACTGCATTCAGTGCAACCAATGCTCCTATGTATGTCCACACGCCTGCGTGCGTCCATTTGTGCTGAACGCAGAGGAAGAGGCCAACAAACCGGAAGGTATGGTAACCATTAAGGCCAACGGCAAAGAATTTGAAGGTATGACCTTCCGCATTCAGGTAAGCCCGATGGATTGTACCGGCTGCGGCAGCTGTGTCAGCGTATGTCCGGCAAAAGAAAAAGCGCTGGTATTCCAGGATGTAGAAGAAGCAGTCAAAGAACAGCGGGCAAACTGGAACTATGCAACCCATAAAATTTCCAACAAAGCAGATCTGGTCAATGTCACAACAGTAAAAGGCTCCCAGTTCCGTCAGCCGTTATTGGAATTCTCCGGTGCGTGCGCCGGCTGCGGGGAAACGCCTTACGCCAAATTGGTAACCCAGCTGTTTGGGGATCATATGGTCATTGCCAATGCCACAGGGTGCTCTTCTATCTGGGGCGCATCTGCACCATGCATGCCGTATTGCACCAACGAACAGGGCAGAGGTCCGGCTTGGGCAAACTCTCTGTTTGAAAATAATGCAGAATTTGGTCTGGGTATGCTGAAAGCCCATCAGCAGTGCCGTGAAAAGCTGGCTGTCCTGATGGCAGAAGCTTTAGAAGCTGATATCCCGGCAGAAGCAAAAGAAGCAATCCAGCTGTGGTTAGACAACAAAGACAACTATGAAGCCAGCAAGAAAGCTACCGATGCATTGCTGCCTATGCTGCAGGATGCGCAGGCTCCGGCTCTGCAGGCCATCAAGGTATATGAGGATCATCTGATTAAACGTTCTCAGTGGATCTTTGGCGGCGACGGCTGGGCTTATGATATCGGTTATGGCGGTCTGGACCATGTACTGGCTTCCGGCGAAAATGTCAACGTGTTGGTATTTGATACCGAAGTGTATTCCAACACTGGCGGTCAGGCTTCCAAAGCAACTCCAACTGCGGCTATTGCCAAATTTGCTGCCAGCGGGAAACGCTCCAAGAAAAAAGATTTGGGTATGATGAATACAGCCTATGGCAATGTATATGTAGCGCAGATCGCACTGGGTGCCAATATGAATCAGGCAATTAAAGCCATCACAGAAGCAGAAGCATATGACGGTCCATCTCTGATTATTGCTTATGCAACCTGCATCAATCATGGCATCAAGGGCGGTCTGAGCAACCCGATGAACCAGATGAAGAAAGCAGTAGAATGCGGTTACTGGCACTTATGGAGATACAACCCAGAGTTGAAAGCACAGGGCAAAAATCCGTTCATTCTGGATTCCAAAGAGCCAAATTCCGACTTGTTCCGTGACTTTATCAACACCGAAACACGGTACACTTCTCTGGCAAAACTGTTCCCAGAACAGGCAGAAGCACTGTTTGAACAGGCGAAAGAGGACAGCATCGCCAGATACCAGACCTATGTAGAAATGGTCAACAAACAGTAAATTGCTTGTTGTGCGAAGATAAAACAAGATGCTCTAAATGAAACTGCGCAGAGTGCAAAAAGCTCTGCGCAGTTTTTGCTATGTGTAAGACAGCGTTCTGTGGTAGTATCCAACTGGCGCATTGCCTCTGCGTAACAAAACGTTACATAGGGAAAAGGGAAGTTAAAAACAGCTTTTTTGTTGAACCATAAACAGGAGCGTATTCTTTTCTATGAGAGAAGCGTACTACAAAGCAAAATTTTCTTGCAATTTTGCTTTGAAAGTGCTATAGTATGTTTCGTTGGGATGATTAGCTCAGTTGGTTAGAGCGCATGCCTCACATGCATGAGGTCGGAGGTTCGAGCCCTCTATCGTCCATCATAATGGTTAAGCGGTTTCTGCTTTGTGCGGAAGCCGCTTTTTGCATGAAGAAAACCCCCAGCTAGGCTGGGGGTTCCGGAAAGCTTAAAGCTATGAGTG
>OFFL01001866.1_pt1 | contig 13157 bp, 16 predicted proteins | sample 1521391 | NCBI WGS metagenome assembly OFFL01 (sample SAMEA3504082, study PRJEB24116) | mouse gut metagenome | biome: mouse gut; feature: mouse-associated habitat; material: faeces | place: Denmark | collected 2011
AAACAATGAATTAAAAAATGTCATGTACTGTAACACCTGATATGCCGCACATGCAGTGGCGCTGATGGCACCCCCGCCAAGCAGGAGCTTTACGCACTTATCTACCATGCGGATATCCGGGTAAGCTACAATGCTCTCTGGACGTTCACACACTTCAGCAAAGCTGAGCTCGGCTGGCTACGCGACAAGCGTGACGAATTGATTGACCTGCTTCTTACAGATACCCACGTAGGCAAACGACGGCTGATTCTCACCCTTCTTGAACATCAGAGTATATGCGCCGATGACCTCCGCACTGACTATCTTGACTTCTGCCTTTCGAAAATCAACTCCGCCGAACCGTATGCCATAAGGGCACTTTGCCTGAAGCAGGCTTTTGCACAATGCCGCCTCTATCCCGAGCTCCTCAGTGAGCTTATGTCTGAAATAGATCTGATGGAATACTCCGACATGTCCCCCGGCCTGATTTCAGCACGAAAAAACGTACTCCGGCAGCTCTCCCGCCTGAAACCGCAAGGAAAAACACATCATTATTGAATGACAGAATCCACGGGATGTTGCATAGACGGGCAAAGCATTGTAACTTTGCAGCCCGAAATCAAACAGGTGTTTTTAATAACCAATATCACCGGTCAATCAGCGATGATTGACAGCGGAATAGTATCACTGCCCTTATGATAAACATTTCCAGAATCAAGAGGCTCACAGCCATGCCTACATTCTCCATTCTGCTGGCTCTGAGCGCATCGCACTGTCTGAACGATCTTCTGCAATCAGTAATCACCGCAGTATATCCAATGCTTAAATCCGATCTGGGAATCAACTTTGCCCAAATCGGATTGATAACGCTCGTCTATCAGCTTGCGGCTTCAATATTTCAGCCGGTGGTCGGCTATGCCTTTGACAAGCGGCCGTTTGTCTACAGCCTGCCGACCGGGATGTGTTGTACTACTATAGGAATCATACTTTTTTCCTACTGCAATACCCTGCCGGGCATACTTCTGTCAGTGTTCATGGTAGGCATAGGCTCTGCCACACTTCACCCTGAAGCATCCCGCATAACATCGCTTGCCGGACGCGAACGCCGCGGATTCGCTCAATCCGTATTTCAGGTCGGGGGCAATTTCGGCGGGGCCATAGGTCCACTGCTTGTGGCCTTGATTGTAGCGCCCAACAATCGCCACTACGTGATGTGGTTCCTTATATTCGCCGTGCTCTGCTTCGCAGCCATGCGCCCTATATGCCGCTGGTATGGCCAATATCTGCGCGATCAGCGTGCAAAAATCTCACGTGCTGAACATCATGCACACATGCCATTGTCGAAAAAGATGACCGCATTCACTATCGGGATCATAACCATACTGATATTCTCCAAGTATATCTACATGGCCAGCCTATCGAGCTATTATACCTTCTATCTTATTGACAAGTTCGGAGTTGGCGTATCGCAATCACAGATATTCCTGTTTATCTTCGTGGTGTCAACAGCCGCAGGCACTCTGGTGGGCGGCCCTATAGGCGACCGCTACGGACGCAAGATAGTAATATGGGTATCCATCCTCGGCACAGCACCGTTCAGCCTGCTTATGCCACATGTATCGCTTATACCCACCGCCATTCTCAGTTTCTGCGCAGGCTTCACCCTGTCATCAGCCTTCCCGGCCATCCTCCTCTACGCACAGGAGCTGCTTCCTACCAAGCTTGGCATGATATCCGGGCTTTTCTTCGGGTTTTCATTCGGTGTAGGCGGCATAGCCTCTGCAATACTCGGCTACTTTGCCGACTCGTGCGGAATAGAGGCTGTGTACAATTTCTGCGCATTCACACCCCTGCTCGGTATTGTGGCCGTGTTCCTGCCCAACATCCGCAACCGCCGGTTGGAATAACCGCTCCGCTCCGTTCCTGCTAACCCAGGCTACGGTCGCGTGCCTTGCTCCGCGTCACTAAGAACACACCGGTAAACACCATAATGATGGCCACTACCGTTGAAATAGTGAATGACCCCAGCCCTGCAATGACCGCAACTATCGAGGCGATGATAGGCTGCACATAATTGTACATTGCCGTAACCGTGGGACGGAGATTCTTCTGTCCAACAGGTAGAAGAAGGTAGCTCAGGAATGTAGGACCTACAGCAAAAGCCACAAGCCCCCATATCACCGTAGGCGATAACGCACTCCAGTCAACGGCCACATACTCTCCGTAAGTGAACGGAATGACACATATCGAGGCATACGTGAACATCCATTTCATCAACGTAATAGGCGAATAGCGTCCTATCAGGTCTTTGAAAAGCACCAGATAGCATGTAAAGCTAAGCTGCGCGCATATAACAAGCAGATCGCCTGCGGCTGACCCTGCACGTTCATCAGAGTGGCCACCAACAATCAGCACCAACGCTCCGACGGCACCAAGCAGCACACCTCCGAGCTTCATATTCGTGATAGGTTCACGAAGCACTATTGCCGCCATCACCATGGTAAGGATAGGCAGGGCTGTGGTGATAATCGACGCATTGATAGGCGAGGTAAGACTCAGCCCCCATATGAAGCATGACTGGTTCATGACTATGCCGAGCAACGCCGCAAAAAACATTTTCAGAAAATCCTTCGGCCTGACCTTCTCATCCGGAGTGAACAACGAAACTATCCAGAAAAGCACTGCAGCGCCTATCATACGGCAGTCAGTAAGCAACATTGGCGACACACCGCCTACAAGTATCACCTTACCGAGCGGCGCGCTGATGCCCCATAGAAATTCGGCGCCAAGCATCGCTCCGTGACCTTTTATCTTCGAATTGACCATAGAAAATATTTGTTTGTCAGTGGCGGCAACCGCTGTCGCCGCTGCAAAATTACGGAGATTCACCAACATAACAAATACTCCGCTCCACTATCCTATAAGGTATCTGCTTCCCGGAATATAAGACAGTAATTTTGACAGGATAATACAGATAAAAAACGTTGCCACTCCGACCGACAGGATAGTTACAGGTGTTGACCACATTCCCTCAACTGTTTTATAGACAGCGCAAAGCACGAAAATATGCATCAAATATATGCCATAGCTTAGCTCCGACACAGCCTTCACCGGCTTATAATCGCGCAGATTCAAGCAAAGCGTACGTATAATGACAAACGCACCAAAACTCATCATCACCACATTGGGAGTGCAGAAACGCCAGCTGAGTTCAAGTTCCTGAAGAGTCATAGCTGTCCCTATACGGCTATACCATATATATCCGGTTATGAAATATCCTATGCCATAACAAAGTATCCCGACCAACAGCTGCCGTGATGCTGACCATTGGAGATAATGACGTATATAGTGGACCAGTACTACGTAACCGATGAATCCCGAAAAATACCAAAGAATATTGTATTCATTCCAGTAGCATTCGCCATAAATATCTCCGCAGAAATTCCTTATATATGGGAAAAACGTCGACAGCAACCATAGCGCAATAAAACATAACTCACCGCGGCGCCCTACCCGCTCAAGCCAGGGCGATATAACCGGCATTACCAGATATATCCCGATTATCATATACACGAACCACATGTGCCCGCTGGCATCATTGAAATTATATGTAAGGCGCAACAATGCTGACGCCGCATCCTGTCCCGACATTTCACCCCAGAGCACAGGAAGTGTGGCATAAAGCACCGACCATATAATAAATGGCACCACTACCCTTGCGAAACGGCGCTTGAAAAAACGGATTGTATCACCCTTGACCGGAACAAGCAGATAGGCTGAAATCATGACAAACAGCGGTACCGAACATCGGAAAGCACTGTCTATCACACTTACCCAGAATCCGTCATTGAGCGAACGTATTCCTATTCCGGCTCCGTCTATAAAGAAGAACTCGCATGAATGCACCATAATAACCATGAAACATGCCATGACACGCATGTAATCAAGAAATGTGATTCTCTTTACCATAATATTGCACTATAACATATTATTTTGTTTACTTTTGCAAAGGTAAAGCCCAACCGTCACAACTGAAATACTGAATAATAACCATATCCGATGGATGTATTACGCAAAGAGCTAAACAGCATATACGCATCGCAGAATCTTGGAGCCGAGCAGCTTGACAACACAATATTGCAGGACTGCATACGGCGTATCACCGATTCTGTATCAGTAACAGACGGCTGCATGATAATAACCGATGCGTCGGCCGACAAATGCTATATATCCGGCGGTACACTCACCCGCCTGATAGGTATAAACGAGGCCGGGACTTCAACATATTTCATCACAGCCAATACAAGTGACGAGGACGATATCTATCAGCGCATGCATCCAGTGGACTTAGTGGAGAAGAGGATGCTTGAATATGAATTTTTCAAATTCATCGACTCTCTTCCGCCAGATGACAAACCGCACCATAAAGCCACATGTATAATACGCATCAAGGATCATGAAGGCAAATACATCAGTATATTCAACAGCACCAGGATTCTGCGTACATCCCCAGCCGGAAAGATATGGCTTATACTATGCACATACTCGCTTCCATCCTCACAGGAGCCAATCAACGGCATCCAACCTAAAATTATAGACGAACGCACCGGTACATACACCGACATCTGCCTGTCCGGCAAGCGGAAACATATCCTCACCGAACGCGAAAAACAGATCCTGTCACTTATCCGCGAGGGATATGCAAGCAAGAACATCGCCTGCGAGCTGGACATCAGCATACATACCGTCAACCGCCATCGTCAGAATATTCTTGAGAAACTCAGCGTAGGCAACTCACTGGAAGCTGTGAAAGCAGCCATGGAAATGAAATTATTATAGCGCAATGAATCCATTGATAACCAACCTTATGATAGTGGGCGCGGGAAGTTGCCTGGGAGGAATGGCCCGATATGCCGTAAGCCGTGCCGTACAGTCAGTATGCAACTGCACGTTCCCATGGGGTACATTCATAGTCAACGTACTCGGATGCCTGATCATAGGACTGATATTCGGTTTTATCGACCGCGGATATCAGCTCAGTGCAGAGATGCGTCTGTTTCTTACGGTAGGAGTATGCGGAGGCTTCACCACATTCTCCACATTCATGAATGAAAACTACCTGCTGTTTACCGGATCGGGACATCTTACTGCACTTTTGTACATTCTGTCAAGCGTCGTTGCCGGCTTCCTGATGCTGTACCTTGCATATTACATTACCCGCGTGTTATAAAAAATCAGTCTATGGACCACATCAGCTTCCAACAATACGAATCACCTGCAGGTACGATGATCATCGGCGACTACTGCGGGCAGATCTGCATGGCCGACTGGGCCGAGAGCAAGCGGCATCTTCGAAATAAAGACAAACTCTCCAGGACACTTAACGCCCGGTTCATAAACCGGAATACTGCTATTACCGAACGTACGGTAACCCAGCTCAACGAATACTTCAACGGACAGCGACGAGAATTTGACCTTCCTCTTCTGCCCGTAGGCACGGAATTCCGGAAAGATGTATGGCATGCTTTGGCAGGAATAGGTTATGGCCGTACCACGACATACGCTGAGACTGCCATGCGAATCAACGCACCCCAAAGCGTAAGGGCGGTAGCCTCTGCCATAGGTGACAATATGATATCCATCATCATACCGTGCCATAGGGTGATAGGGCGCAGCGGATCGCTGACAGGCTATGCCGGGGGATTGAATGCGAAATCCGCGCTGCTCGCCCTCGAAGCGTACACCGCTGATTTATAATCTATTATTCCCACACATTTGTATACATAGTGGATTATTCGTATCTTTGACCTTGATTTACAATACATTCATCATTCATACCGATTAACATTTAGCTCCCTGAGAGCATAATATATGCTTATATGGCTGTAAAGAACAATATTATGATTGTCCGCCACCAGCTGCTGGCGGAACTTGTAAAGCTGTGGAAAGATGGCAAACTGATAGAAGAGATTGACCGCCTGCCTTACCGTCTGTCGCCCAAACGTGACGCCAAGTTCGGACGATGCTGCGTACACAAGGAACGAGCCATCTGGCGCTACAAATCATTTCCGCTACTGGGCCTTGACATGACCGATGAAACGGACGAACTCACCACACTGTCCACTTACGCCACCCGTGCGCTTGATCGCCTTGACAATCCTAAGGTGAAGGACAACATCATGTGCGTCATCCACGAGCCCTGCTCGTCATGCGTACACATCAATTACGAGATTACCAATCTGTGTAAAGGGTGCGTTGCACGTTCATGCATGCACAACTGCCCCAAGGACGCCATATTCATTGACCCGGAGACATCCAAAGCACATATCAACCACTCCACATGTATAAGTTGCGGTATATGCCAGCGCTCATGTCCCTATCATGCAGTGGTCTACATCCCTGTGCCCTGCGAGGATGCATGTCCGGTGAAAGCCATATCACGCGACGAGGAAGGACTTCAGCATATTGACGAGAGCAAGTGCATATATTGCGGCAAGTGCATGAATGCATGCCCGTTCGGAGCCATATTCGAAATATCGCAGTCATTCGACGTACTTGAAAGCATACGCCGAGGCAAGAAAGTAGTGGCTATAGTGGCGCCGAGTATCCTGGCTCAGTTTGAAGCCGAGAGCGACAAGGTGTACGGCGCATTCAAATCTGTGGGATTCAGCGATGTGGTGGAAGTGGCCCGGGGTGCCATGGACACAGTTGAGCATGAAGCCGCCGAACTTCAGGAACGCCTGGGAGAGGGTCAGCCATTCATGACCACATCATGCTGCCCGAGCTACATGGAGCTGGTGAAGAAACATGTTCCCGCCATGAAGCAATATGTATCGGAGACTCCCTCACCCATGGTATTCACCGCCCGACGCGTACGTGCCGAGCATCCTGACGCCGTGATTGTATTCGTAGGGCCGTGCATAGCCAAGCGCAAGGAGGGACGCCATGACCCGAATGTTGACTATGTGATGACTTTCGAGGAAATCGCATCAATATTTGACGCTTACGAAATTGACTTTGCACAGGTAGAGTCACACACCCCGCGCGAGGCAAGCGTGCGTCAGGCCCATGGATTTGGTGCAGCCGGAGGTGTTGCGGGTGCCGTGAAGGATTATCTTAAGCTCGATACCGAGAAACTCAAGATTCTTCAGGTATCAAACCTCGACAAAAAGAATATAGCGCTTCTCAACGGATTCTCACGCACAGGCAAGGCTCCAGCCGGCTTCATTGAAGTGATGGCTTGCGAGGGTGGTTGCATTACCGGTCCAAGTTCGCATAATTTCAACGTTCCGAAACGCCAGTTTGACCGTGAGCTTGCAAAGCAGAAACTCACATATTGATCTGCTGCTGACCACTGCTGACGCGCCTGATCCGGTCATTGCCGGACTATTGTCGGATCCTGACGCCACGGAAGAGCTTTCTGCCGCGGCCCATCAGGTACGTATAGCCCGCAAAGGTAGCCATACAAAGCAACGCGGACTTATAGAGATTACAAACCGCTGCCTCAACAACTGCCTGTACTGCGGCATCCGTGCCGCAAACCGTACGCTTGAACGCTACACGCTCAGCCATAATGAGATTGTAGCGGCGGCAAAATACGCGTATTCCCAGGGGATGCGCACCTTCGTTCTTCAAGGGGGTGAGAATCCGGCAGTGACTGACACGATGGTGACCGACGTTGTCCGTGAGTTGAAAAGTACAATGCCTGATGCTGCAGTGACGCTCTCTCTTGGCGAACGCCCGTATGACATCTACCGCACATGGCGCGAAGCAGGGGCTGACCGCTATCTGCTCCGGCACGAAACCTATAATCCCGCCCACTACCGCTCTCTGCATCCGGCGGCAATGAACCGCGAGAACCGCCTGCGGTGTCTTGAGGACCTCACGGCGCTCGGCTACCGTGTGGGCACCGGTTTTCTGGTAGGCTCCCCGGGGCAACAGCTATCGCACATAATAGAGGATCTGCGCTTCATACAGCTACTGAATCCGGGCATGATAGGGATAGGTCCATTCATTCCTGCCGCCAACACACCGTTTGCCGATCATAAGGCCGGCGATGTAGGCCTCACTTTGCGCTGTGTGGCTATACTGCGGCTTATGAACCCCGATGCCGATATCCCCGCCACCACAGCTCTTGCCACGTTAGGAGGACCCGACGCGCAGCAAAAAGCACTGTGCGGGGGTGCCAATGTGGTGATGCCAAAGTTTACGCCTCCAGAGGCACGGGAGCTGTACCATCTGTATTGACGCCTCTCTCCACCAACTAATATCAGAGTGATAAAATGGACTACAACATAAAAGGTACTCACGCCGGTGAGTTCATAAATCATAACGAAATCCTTGACACTCTTTCGGCCGCTGACTCTGATGCCCGCAAGCCGGAAGTTATCGAACAGATTCTTCGCCAGGCAGCCGAAGGCCGGGGCCTCGACCACCGGCAGGCATCGGTGCTTCTGGCTTCGGACGATGCCAAAGTATGGAACCGCGTATTCGAGACGGCACGTGACCTGAAGCATCGTTTCTATGGACGCCGCATAGTGCTCTTCGCGCCTCTATATCTGTCCAACTACTGTGTGAATGGATGCCTTTACTGCCCCTATCATGCCAAAAACAGATCCATTCCGCGCAAGAAGCTCACTCAGGAAGAGATACGGGCCGAGGTCATAGCCCTTCAGGACATGGGGCACAAGAGGCTGGCCGTGGAGCTTGGCGAGCATCCGCTATATGCCCCTCTTGACTATCTGCTTGAATCGCTGGATACCATCTATACAACCCGTCACCGCAACGGGCAGATACGCCGCGCCAATGTCAACATTGCCGCCACCACCGTTGATGACTACCGCCGCCTGAATGAAGCCCGGATAGGGACATACATCCTTTTTCAGGAAACATACCGCCGATCGGAGTACGAACGCCTACACCCCACAGGCCCCAAAAGCGACTACAACTGGCATACCGAGGCCATGGACCGCGCCATGCAGGGGGGTATAGAAGATGTAGGCATAGGAGTGCTATTCGGGCTCAACAACTACCGCTATGAACTGGCCGGACTGCTTATGCACGCCGAGCATCTTGAAGCCACTTACGGAGTAGGCCCGCACACGGTGAGCGTGCCCCGTATATGCCCGGCCGACGATATTGATACCGCCGATTACCCCGACGCTCTTTCCAACACGCTCTTCGAGCGTATCGTGGCACTGATACGCATATCGCTCCCCTACACCGGTATGATAATATCCACACGTGAAAGCGCATCAATGCGTGCACGGCTGCTCGAACTCGGCATATCACAGATATCAGGAGGCTCACGCACAAGCGTAGGTGGCTATACGGAAGAGGATGAAGAGACGGCCCAATTTGACATTAGCGACCGCCGCTCGCTGGCCGAGGTTGTTGACTGGCTTATCGACACTGACCATACCCCGAGCTTCTGCACCGCATGCTACCGCCACGGCCGGACAGGGGAGAAATTCATGACCGAGGTGAAAAGCCATGGTATAGGAAGTTTCTGCGATCCGAACGCGCTGCTGACGCTCAACGAGTTTCTCAATGATTATGCCGGAGAGTCAACACGCCGGAAAGGATTTGCCCTGATTGCACGCAAATTAGCCCAGATGCCTGACGGACCGATGAAAGAACGTACAGCCGAGTGGCTCACCCGAATCAATTCCGGCCAGCGCGACCTATTCTTTTAACCCACCCTACTATCACAATGAACAATCTTACACGCCACAATATAGTAGTGGCAGGAGCTTGCAACAGCGGGAAATCGTCGCTTGTCAACGCCCTGACCGGCCACCGGAGCGCCCTTGTGTCGGATGTGGCCGGCACCACCACTGACCCCTCGCGCTTCCTGATGGAAATCCCGGGCGCAGGCCCATGTCGCATTATCGACACGCCGGGAGCTGACGACTCCGACAGCAAGCTCGGCAAAGAGCGTGTAACCCTTGCATACAAATCACTTGAAGAAGCGGATCTGATACTGCTTACCGTGGGATTCAACCGTGATGTTGAGGCCCGTATAGTCCAGACGGCCGAAGAGCGCCATATCAGCCTTATACGTGTAGCTACAAAAACTGACTTAGATCGCAGCGATACAGCCGAAGCGGAGATTCGTACGGCCATTACTCCATCGGAAAAGACAGGGATTGACAAGCTTATAGCGCTTATTGCCGGCCGGTTGTCGGCCACAACGCCTCCTCCACCACTGCTGGGTGGATTGGTGAAGAGCGGCGACACCGTTGTACTCGTCATGCCTCAGGATAGCGAGGCTCCGAAGGACCGTCTGATACTCCCTCAGCAACTGGTGATACGCGCCCTGCTTGACGCCGGGGCAAATGCCCTCTGCACAACACCGGAGCGATATGCTTCAATTTATGACACCCTGACAGCAACGCCTGACCTTGTGATAACCGATTCGCAGGTTTTCGGCCAAGTCAATGCACTGACGCCTCAGCACGTCCCGCTGACATCGTTCTCCATCCTTATGGCCCACCATAAATGCGATATTGCGAAGTGCGTAAGCGGCGCACAGGCGCTTATGGCTCTCAAAGGGAAAGAAGCCCGCATACTTATAGCACAAGCCTGCTCACATGTGCCTGACGGGGAAGATATCGGCACGGTCAAGCTCCCCCGCATGCTGCGCAAGGCCCTTGGCGAGCAGATACATATTGACTGGGCCTATGGCAAAACGATGCCCGACACACTCGGCAGCTACGATATAGTGATCCACTGCGGAGCCTGCATGTTCACCCGCGCCCATGTCATGAACCGTATCGGCATCATCTCAGCAGCCGGGATTCCCGTCACCAACTATGGCGTAGCGATAGCCGCATGCCAGGGCATACTCACCCGCGTCGCCATCCCCCACCTCTGAACCACGACTATTGCTTTGAGTTTGACCTGTATTGCCATTCTTTTTCAGGCTACCACTATTATTTTGGAGGGAGAATAACATAAAAGATGTTTTACAACATAGTGTTTATTTTTATCCTTAATAATAGCCCCACCAATGACATTTATTAGTAAATTTGCCACTGACTCCAGCGTCATAGAGTTGGCAGACGGAATCAACACAACTTTATAAAAGGTGTTATTGAAATTTTATCTTCTAAAGTCAAACTTCGCAACTTTGAAATTCCACGAAGATAAGGTTGGCAATAGCACCTGCATCGGTTGCTAATACCCTGCCGTGAATGGCAGATGATATAGCAATATCGGTGTGGGGGCTATTGTTTTATCCGTGGAATAGGTAATGCGAAGACCTGACTTTAGGATAGAACAAGATACAATCCTCACACCTTTTTTATGTCTAATAATTTAGCCCGTTTCATTGGAGGATGAGAAGCGACAAGTTTCTATATGGGATTATTTAACGCCTATAAGTCGCTTTCAAAAGCGAATGACACCCTCAAACGTCTTGAGTACACGTTTGGACGATTACAAACCAATATGGACCTGTGCAATTATTCCGCTGCACGTTCATATTGCAATGACGCTGCCTCTCTTGTTAGAACGTTTCTTGAAACGGTTGAACAAAGCAAAACAGCAGAAATATCCATGTACACCTTCATGGGACAGAAAATGCGAGTTATGCAACTTGCGATGTTTTTCAACGAAGCGCTTCAAAGTGCCAATGCAATAATTTCTAAAAACGGATACTGATATGGGACTGTTTGGATTCGGCAAAAAATATACTAAGGATGACTTACAACGAGAGATTCACACTCTTGCAGCATTGTTTCGTCAAGCGACAGGTGTAGACGCCACAAATAAAACAAGAACTCAGCTAAAACAGGAACTTGCGATGCAACTATATAAAGTACTTGAGGTCTGCAAAAAAGGGAACTTTAATGGCATGGAAACAATAGAATGGAATCCAGGGGTTCCTCGAACAGGAAACTACACATCGTTAAGAAATGTAACGCCCATGGTACAGGTCTTTATTGAAATGATGTAACCTGATATTATGAAGAAATTAATAATTGCAATCCTATATGCATTGATATTTTGCGTTGCAGTCCAAGCGAAGGTAAGTACTAAAATGACAACGCTTTATCCAGTGGAAGCGTCTGCTACTAAATACGGTCAAACAATAAGAATACCAGACTTAAGTGGGCTTCCATTATTTAGTGCAATATACCAACACTCTCCAAAACAGGTTATTGTGCGCCGAGGAGATAGAAAACTAACCCTTAGCCAAACCAATAATGGTAGTTATTATCAATCAGGACAGTACGGCAGCCTTAAATATTCAATGAAAGCGTATGTCTACAATGGGATCGTCTCAAAGTTAGTCTATACAGAGACTGAAGACGATATCACAGTGAAAATAATATACACCGTTAAATAAAATGGGGTTATTTGGAAGTTTCAATGCAATAGGCAAGGTCTATTCGCATTTACGCAAAATCGAACCAATGTTCAATGAACTCATGGTTGGGCAAAGAGCAATGTATAACCGTGACTATACGAATATATTGGCTTCTAATATTCTCAATGAACTTGCTGAAGTCAGAAGAATTGTTGAATCGGCTGGAAATACTGTGAAATGTGCTGATTTTCAGTTTATGGGTTCAAATAAATCCATATATCAAATACTTGCTGATACTGAGATGTTAGTTGATATGGCAAAGAATCGACCATTTTGAATATGCACAATCCAATACGCCCATACATCTATGAAATTGGCAAGGCTCTTGGCAATCTTGACTAAGAGCCTTGCCAACAATCAAATTCATCAGAACCGCTGAATATCCACGATCATGTTAAACAAACCATAGATAATATTACCATCTCCTTAATCTATCGGTAGACCTTGACGCTTAAGAATCGACAATCTAAAAAAAGGAATTATAAACTGTGCTTATTATGAAAAAGAATATTCTAATAGCCATCTTCTTGATATTCTCATTTTCAGCCTTCGCAATGGCCGGATTTGCCGAACGGTGGCTTGAAGCTTGGATAAATAGTATGTTCCTGGCATTGACTGTTGCCGCTATACAAGCAATCTCAATATGGTGACGAATGCGAATCTGAGTAAACAGAATCTAAATGTGTCGAAAGAATTTATCAGTCAGATGGATGAGAACCGGGAGACAGATGGAACCCAAAGAATTTCTCAGATTTCCTCCAAATTTACACATATGAGCTGGAGGAGTAGAATGCTGGGCAGCTAA
>OFFL01001878.1_pt1 | contig 13076 bp, 9 predicted proteins | sample 1521391 | NCBI WGS metagenome assembly OFFL01 (sample SAMEA3504082, study PRJEB24116) | mouse gut metagenome | biome: mouse gut; feature: mouse-associated habitat; material: faeces | place: Denmark | collected 2011
CTGGCGGAGAAGTCCCGCTCCGGACACACGGAGGAAGTGAGGGTGGTCCTATGTCAAAAAAAGTACAAGTTAAACGTGAACTCCACCTTAATATTCTTAATTATACTGTTTCAATTTCAAGTTTTCTCAATTCTTTCCAGTATTTTTTCTCATGTTCATTCGGCGATTCGTAATTGCAGTGACTATGAATCCTTACTGTATTATAAAATGTTTCTATATACTCAAATACAAGTTTGTACGCATGCTTATAATCCTTGATTTTAAATCTATTAATCCATTCTCTTTTTATTAATGAGTGGAACGATTCTATACATGCGTTATCCCATGGATATGCCTTTTTTGAACAGCTCCTCGTCATTCCCTCTGCAGCAGCAATATATTCCGTTGATGTATATTGACATCCCCGATCCGAATGCATTATTAATGGTTTCGTTACATGCCGGGTTCTCTTTGCTTTTTCGACTGCCTCTATTAACCATTTTCCTTCAAGTGTATCGCTTAACACCCAGGCTATGATTTTTCTTGAATATAAATCCATGACGCTGGTTAAATATACAAAACCTTCAAAAGTCCATATATATGTAATATCTGAACACCATACCGCATCCGGAGTATCTGGATTAAACTGCTCATTTAATATATTTTTGTATTCTTCACTGAAATCTGAATTAATGGTTGTTATGGTGTAAGGCTTTATCCATTGTGCTTTTAATCCCATTTCCCTCATGTAATTTCCAACTGTTTTTTCACTGATGATTTCCCCGTTTTTATTCAGTATGCTAGTAATCTTTGGGGCTCCATAATTGTGATGTGATTCATTATATATATCACATATTTTATGTTTTATGTTATTTTTTCGCTGCTCCCTGCTGCTTGGAACCCGGTTCTTCCAACTGTTATATCCACTTCTTGAAACGCCTAAGTATCTGAGCACACCGCTGACATTAAGCCGGCGTCCATCATTCTCTCGCATCTCTTTATCTTTCTTTGATGTTTCGATATATATAGCTAGTGTTAGTTTCCCAGTATGCTGATGGCTTTTTTTAATATTTCAAGTGCATCCTGCGTATCTCTTAATTCTTTGAGGAGTCTTGCGTTTTCTTTTGCTTCGTCACTTTCATAGTTACCCCGTCCCCTGGTTGGAATATTTCCCCCATTTATTTGATATTTTTTTCGCCATGATGAGAGGGCACTTTTTGATATGCCAAGATTCTTAGCGCAGGCATTTACACCTAATTCTTGATGTTCCTCCCAATATCTGACTGCATCTTTCTTAAATTCTTCTGAGTACTGTGTTGCCATGTTTTAATCCTCCATTCGTTGTTTTTATATTACATCTATATCAAGGATTATTCCACATCTAACTTGTACTATTTATATTCTAGCACCAGGGAACGTCTGGTTGACGTGATGACGGACTGTGAAAAGACAGCCAACCAGATTGACAGCATCGGGGACGAGTTAAAGCAGATCGGGAACAGCGTTTCCAACGTGGGCAGGCTGTTAGCCGGGAAAGGCACGAAAGAGGTATCGGACGAAAAGCCGGGTGTCGGTTTGACAAGGGCAATCAACAAGCCTGTAAAAATAGCGGTGGAAAACCTTCGGAAAAAGATTGATGCGGCAGATCAGGCATTTGAAAAGCTGGATCGGCTGTCTGACCGTCTGGAAGCCGGGAAGGAAGCGGAGAAAGGCGGTCGGGCATCCTTAAAGGCTAAACTTTCACAGATGAAAGCAAAGACAGACCAGCAGAAAAAAGCACCGGAACCGGACAAGGCAAAGACAAAAAGCGTAGCGGAATGTTTATAAAAATCAGCAAATAAAAATATCCAAAGCGGAAACAGATAGGGAAACTTATCTGTTTTCTGCTTTTATGGAGGAAAAGGAGAAATAACCATATGGCAGATGCAAAAACAGAAAAGCAGAAAGTAAAAGAGATCACTGACAGGCTGGAGGAGGGGCTAAAGGAGCTTTTTGAGAGCGAGAAATATAAAAGCTACCTTTCCACGATGTCAAAATTCCATAATTACAGTTTCAACAATACCCTCCTGATCGCCATGCAGAAGCCCGAAGCAACCTTAGTTGCAGGATTTAAGGCATGGCAGACCAATTTTAACCGCCATGTAAACAAGGGGGAGAAGGGAATCCGTATTCTTGCTCCTGCCCCTTATAAAATTAAAGAGGAACGGGATAAATTAGACCCTGTGACCGGGGAGGTCATGCTGGATAAGGACGGTATGCCGCAGACGGAGGAAGTCGAGATAAAGATTCCCGCCTTTCGTGCCGTATCTGTGTTTGACGTATCACAGACGGACGGAGAGCCAATCCCGGAACTGGAGGCAAAAGAGCTTCTTTCCACGGTAGAGGGCTATGAGGATTTTGTTAAGGCAGTCACCTATGTTGCACCTGCTCCTATCGGTTTTGAGGACATTCCCGGTGATTCAAAGGGATATTTCAGCACAGAGGAAAACCGGATTGCGGTGCAGGAGGGGATGAGCGAGAGCCAGACATTGAAAACTATGGTGCATGAAACAGCCCATTCCATGCTGCACAGTAAGGAAGTCAATAAGGAAGATATTCTTGCCCCGTCAAAGGACAGGAACACCAAAGAGGTAGAAGCGGAGAGCATAGCCTATACGGTGTGCCAGCACTTCGGCATAGATACCTCTGATTATTCCTTTGGGTATATTGCCGGGTGGAGTAGCGGAAAGGATATGAAAGAGCTGAAATCTTCCCTTGACACAATCCGCAGGACTGCATCAGAACTTATTACGGGCATAGAGGAACAGCTTAGAGAAATACAGCGTGACCGGGAAATCATGCAGGAACAGTCACAGGAGTTTATCCTTGCAATATCCAATACAGAGCGTTCCCATTTTGATATTGCAAGCGTCAGGGGTATGGAGGGAGCAGAGCTGCTTGACAGCCTGCTTGCCATGAAGGACGCAGACAGGGAGAACGTGGAAGCCTACTTAGAGAGCAGGGGCGCATGGGTTACCCATTTGGGAGATGACAGGTCGGAGGAAGTAGAGGAATTTCATGTAGATTACATCTATGATACCGACACCCATGCGATAACAGATGTTAAATATGCGATGGAGATGGACAGGAAAGCCAATGAGCCGATCAAGGACAGTGATGTGGTTCTGAAAATCATGTATAAGGAAAATGACGGATATGAGATTGACAAGATTACCAACATGACACGAGAGCAGGCGCTTGACATTGCCCATAAGCTGGCGGTGCTGGACGAGAATGAGTGGGACGGGAATATTCAGGATTTTATGGAGGAAAACGGCGCTGAGTATGTGCCAATCATTGTAAAAGGCGGTAGGAACAGCGGTATGCCGGAATTTTTTGATATTGCGGCAGACTTAAAGAAAGGGGAGGTTTTTCTTGAAAAAGATGTATCAGGAATGGAATATGCAGCGTCTATCATACACCGTCTGGAACATGGGAAGGGTGTGTTTACCCCTGATGAAAGGAATTTGATTGTAAATTACGGGTACAAGCTGGACGATTACGAGAAAACAAAAGAGCTGGCGGATGTACTGGCATACAGGATTGAAAATGAGCCTGCCAATGCAGCGCTGACGGTTATTGACGCACAGGCGGAAATTGATGCGCTTCCCGATGGCATGATCGGTCTGTCGGAAATGCACGAATACGGCTATACATGGGAAGAAATACTCCCGCTTACAAAAGAAACGGCATTGGAACTGTTTGACCGTGACCTGCCTGTGTACCAGCTCCATAAGGACGGTTCGGAAACTTTAATAGAGGATAAAGAACAGATTACGGAGCATGAGGGCATCTTCGGCATTGAAAAAAGCGATTGGGAGAATGAGAGGGAATTGCGCTCCATGCAGGCAGGGCTTGCGGAAAGCGGCGCAAACAAGGAGGCACAGCTTTTATATGGCGATACTGATAAATACGGCATTTATCAGTTAAAAGACAATCCGGAGCTTCGTGATTTTCATTTTGCAGGCACAGCAGAACTTTTGAAAAGGGGTATCTTGTCTGATGATTTCAAGGAAATCCAGCCGGGGAATTATAACCTTGTCTATGCAGGGGAGCTCTCAGACATACAAGGACAGTCACAGGGGGAGAAACTCAATGCGATATTTGAGAAATTCAACATAGACCACCCGGCAGATTACAGAGGACATTCCCTTTCTGTCAGTGATATTGTGGTTCTGCATGAGAACGGGAAGAACAGCGCACAATTTGTAGATTCTTTCGGCTTTACGGAACTTCCTGACTTTATAAGGATTTTAGAAGGTGTAAAAGAGCAGGGAATCCAAAAAGCAGAACCAGCACAAGCGGAGCAGACAGAAGCACAGAAAAGTTATCCGGCATTCTACGGGCATACCCTAAGTTATGCAATGGAACATGGGGAGGCGGACAAATACCTTGAATCCCACAAACTTGACAGGGAGTGTAAAGGAGCAATTGAAGAAACAATCCGGCAGAATTTTGACGGTATGCACTTAAAGCATGATATTGTAAAGCCTTTAGTGGAGCAGTACGGTTCGGAGCGCATGGCATTTGTCCTTGCCAACACAATCCAGCAGGAATCATGGGACGGACGTTTTTCAAGGGATAATAAAGCGTGGGCATCGGAGTTTCCCATTTCGGAAAATATCGTGCATGGAATAGATATGAACAGTGAGCTGGTTGTAAGCAGCCACCCGGCGGTCCTGGACGGTTTTATTGGTATGTTCCGCAGGGAAGTCTTGGAGCAGGAAAAAGATTTGTCCGCTGGACAGGAAAAAATGACTTCTGGACATGATGTCAATCTTTCTGCAAGGCAGAAAGATTTGAAGTTAGAAGCGGAGCAGACAGTTATGGAGCAGTCAGAGCCGGAACAGACACAAGCAGAGCAGTCAGAAGCACAGGCTGAGAAGGACGAGCCGGAGAAGTCGGCTGAAACACCGGAATTTGAGGATGCGGAGGACGGTGACGAGATCATTGACCTCGGAGATGAAACGGATCAGGTACTTGCGGAAATGAAGAAGTCTTTAACAGGCGATAAAGAAACAGAGCTTGCATTTCAGATAGCAGACCGATTTATCAGTATTCAGGAGGTTGACGGCGGCTATGACTATTCCATTATGGGGGCAGATTATAAGGAGATAGACGGGGGTATGTATGACAATTCCGATGTCAGCATCAGGGAAGCCCTCAACGATATAGTGGAGGATTTAAAAGAAAATCCTTTTGACAACGGCGCAAGGGGAAACATCGGTGACAAGGATGAACTGATACCGATTGATTATGATGGATTGATGGAAAATGTGGAAGCGACAAACCGTATCGAGCCGCAGACACAGGGGAATGTGGTTGAAAATTTCAAGGCAAAGACAAATGAGCTGTTCCATGAGATCAGCGAGATGAATCCGGCAGAGATTGAGGAAACCGTAAAATGCCATGTGCAGGCAAAATTAGAGGAATCCGGAATTGATGCGGAGATTGTGGATGTGGCAGTAGCCGGGAGCAGGTGCCGGGGCTTGGAACGGGAAGGCTCTGACCTTGATGTGGTAGTGGAGCTTTCCACAAATGAGCGTGAAGATGTGCTGTTTGATACGTTTAACGAGGACGGGCTTCACATCGGCGGGGTAAAAGTGGACATTAACCCAATTACCGCACAAAGGACGGGAAGCCTTGAAACGTATCTTCCCCAAGTGGAGGATTATCTGGAGGGAGTGCGTGAGGCAAGGGAGAAAGAGCCGGTAAGCATTTTCAATATTCGTATGAATGACGAGGAACGGTGGTTCAGGAACACCAGCGGGCTTGATGCGGAGGGGCTGTGTAAAGCCTATGCGGAATGTGGCAAACCTTTTGTGGAGATGGGAAAATACGGGGAACGGATTGAAGCCGCAGACCATGCCTATATCCAGCAGGGGGAGAAGCTGGATTTTTCTATAGAGTTTAATGAGGAAACAGACCAGATCACCATATTTGACGGGGAAAACTTTGAATATAAAGGGCTGCGGGAAACCTTATTCCCAGAACAGGCAGAACCGGAAGTAACGCTGACTGTTGCGGAGTGTGGCGAGTTTCACAATTTAGGGGAGTTTTATGAGAATATCCCTACTGTTGAGGAAGCTGTCGCAATCTGGAAACAGATACCGCCGGAGCGCATGCATGGTATCCCTGCAATCGGCATCAATGTCCATACACCGGGAACAGAGGCGTTTGAAGATGTGGGGATTGATATTTTATCCGGGAAAAGGATTGACCTTGATATTTTAGAATATATCCCTGACATAAAGGGCAATCCGCAGGCTATGGAAGTGGTTGCGGCGCTTGTGGCAAAGCTGCCGGAAATGGAGATAGACGGTAACATGAGCGAGAATTTTGAAGCAAAGGTATGGGAGAAGCGTATGCCCGATCTGACGCCTGCAGAACAGCTTGCAGTGGAAATTGACCGCTTTACATATGATTATGATACCGCCCTTTACCATGATAACAGCCAGAGCATGACGGAGAATGTGTCAGAGATTGCAGAAGCCCTAAAGCAGAGAGATACCCATGACATTGCATTGTGGCTTGCCGATATAGCTGCTGACAGAACGGGGTCGGAGGAAAGAAAGAGGGCTATGGAGCTGCTTGAAAAGCTGGCAGAATACAAGCCCCTTGCAAAGATTGAGGAAATGGAAGAACAGAATTATAACATGGTCGATAATGTGCTGAATAACGGTGCAGGGGAGAAAGCGAGGAAGGAAGAAAACAAAAAAGGGCAGGAGTGTCCTGCGGCAAGGACTTCCTTAAAAGCCCGCCTTGCAGAGAAAAAAGCGCTTGTTTCCGGTCAGGGAAAAGACCATGAAGCACAGGAAAACATAAAAAATAATCAGAGGGAGATGTAAGGATATGAATCATAATTTTACTGTGGAAGAAGTAAATTTAATCTGTATATTTGCAGGAGAGAGCAGGAGCGAGGTCATAGAGGATATTGAAAGAGCCCTACCATACCTTGATGATTCGGATATGGAGGAATTGTCCCATAGGACAATAGGAAAGTTGCAGAACATGACCGATGAAGAATTTGAACAATTTGAAATGATTGAGGCGGAGTAAAATGTAACAGAAACAGGATTCTCTCCCACTTAAAATGTGGGCGAGAAGCCTGTTTTTTGGTACTTGTTTTAGGACAATTTTAATATAACCAAAGGTTTTAAAATTTGGCATATAGCATAATATGAAAAATGCCGTTATCCAAATAACAACCTACGGTGCCGCTAATTTTTTTGGAGAAGGACAATATGCTCTGCATTCCCCACCCGTGGTTCCCATTCTTTTTGCTTTTTGGAAGTTTTGTGGTGGAATCCAGAATGATTTCCCCTTCGTATTCATTTTTTGTCTGGATGAATAATTGATTGTTCATGCAATTGATTTCTATTTCTATATATCTTTTTTCCTTTTCAAAAGGTTTTACGCACTGGATGGCATTTTCAAATAAATTTGCGATAACAATAGCAAGCTCATAATCATTTACTGGTATTTCTTTTGGTATCTTGGCGTTAAGGTCTACTTTGATATCAAGCGAGAGGGCTTTGTTCATCATGTTTGAGAGAATAGTATTGACAATGAGGTTACTACAGTATTCCTTTACTTTATTTTCGTCCGCCATATGGCTGATTTGTTCATTTATTCCTTTAATTTCTTCATATCTTTTTTGTTCTAGCAAGGAATCAATAATATTGGAATAATGTCGTATATCATGATGTAATATTTTAAGGTTCTGCTCTGCCTGCGCCACAAGATAATGCCGATTTTCTAGTCCCCGAATATAGGATTCTTGAAGTTTATTTTCCCAGTAGCCTGCAATTCTTTTTGCTTCGCTTTCTATATAACTGAGTACGATGATATAGGATGCAAACATAGTTATGATAATAAATACAGTACCTATGATATTATCTGGATTGTCATAAAGTGTGTGGGGGAAAAATGCAATAAAGGAAACGCTACAGTAAAAAAATATAGGAATCAAACACATCTTCCACCAACCCTTTTCATAGCCTTTTTCCTGAAATCTTAAACAAGGTTTTCTAATTGTGAAAGATAAAAACACTAGGATTACAAAGTGTACGGCAATGCTTCCTATTATAGCCCAAATAGAGTTGCCAGTATATATTTTTATGATTGCCGATGAGACAGCTCCCGCTATTACATAACTGGATGCGCTAAGTCCTATAAACAAAGTCTGGTAGTTTTGCCTTCTGGCAGTAAAAAAAGCTGATGTCTGGGTTGCAATGATTTGAAGTATGGTTGAAACAACGTAGCATAGGGCGCTGTCAGGGAATAGGATTAACTTGGAGAAATCCAGTATGCATAAAACTGAAAATAGTAGGAAGTAAATCAGGATGGTAGCGACTTGCGAGTAGCGGTGTATCATAAACAGATAAAAAAATAATATCAGAAAAATATGGCTTATGATATAAGAAAAAGCTGTTAAATAATTCATTATGTCTCCTTATGTATATTATTTGAGATGTACAAAAGATATTCTTTTTTTACTTCCGAATATTTTTTTTTGCTGATGGGAATGCTTATGCCGCTGTCCATTACTACTGTATGTTGAAGCACTGTTCTTACATAGTTCATGTTTATTAGGAATGACTTATGAACATAGACAAATTTTTTGGAATTTATAAGTTCTTCTATCTCCTTTTCAAAAGATTCCCGAATATAAATGCTTGTTACTATTTCCCCGTTTGTCAGATGGATTTTCAGTTTGCGGGAAAAATTTTCTATATATTCGATTTGAGAATACAAAATAGATTCTAGCCCTGCATTTGTTTTTACCACATAGACGGAGTCATTTCTAGCATCTATGTGGGATAGAGTGTAATCCAGTGCCTCAAAAAGATTATTTTCTTTAATTGGCTTTAGCAAATATCTTAGGGCGTGGATATTATAGGCATCCATAGCAAAAGCGTCGGATGTACTAATATAGATAATTATACTTAGGGCATTGTTTTTTCTGATTTCATATCCAAGGTCGATTCCTGTTATTTGTGACATGATAATATCTAAGATATAAATATCTGCCGTTTCATTATGCTGTAATTTTTGCAATAGTGTGGAGACGTCAGAAAATTTTTCTAATTCAAGACAAATATCAGATCGGTGATTTCCATATTTAATAAGCAGACCTTCTAATTCGTTCAGGTCTTTTAGGTTGTCGTCACAGATTACAAGTTTCATATGGGTTTGCTGCCTCCAGATTTAAAGCATTCTTAGTGTTAGCAGGTTTTTCTGATCTACTACTGATATCCTTTTTCAGATATTGGTGTTGGCACGAATGCTGTCTAAATAAATAATTATACACTATTTTTGAGAAAATGTAAATTGCTTTTTTATGGTGGTGTGACACGCTAACGCAATTTCAAAAATATTTCTGCATACTTACTCTGGTTTTGCTTCATTGTTAAAAAATGTTTATTCATGCGTTTATCGTAAAGGTGTGATACTATAATCCTTTTGCGAAAAAAAGGGATGAATATGCGAAAAATTGGGGGGGGGGGTAAAGATGTTGTTTTATGATATAATTAAAAAAGGTTTCTATTTATTTGCTTAAAAATATGTGAAATAGAATAAATTATTTACTAAAATAAAGTGGAGGATAGAATATGGGAGATAAGCTGGTTTGGAACAAGCGATATGAAATCGGAGTGGAGGTTATTGACAAAGAGCATAAAAAGCTGTTCAGGATTCTTGGCAGATTGTTTGATTTTAGACAACAGGAGGAGAAAAGCCAGTGGGTTTGTCAGGAAGCAGTGAAATATTTTAAGGATCATGCCCTTAAGCATTTCCAAGATGAGGAAGAGTATATGGCATCTATTGGCTATATAGGGCTTGCAACGCATGCACGCCTGCACAGAAATTTTCGCGAAACAACGCTGCCGGCACTTGAAAGGGAATTGGAGCAGATGGACTATTCGGAGAATGCGATTGAGCATTTTCTAGGTGTATGTGCAGGGTGGCTGGTCGGGCATGCTTTGGTAGAAGATCAGGCTATCGTAAGTGGAACGGTTCCGGAACGATGGGAAAGACTTCTGCCAGAGGAAGAACAAGCAGTGTTGGGACAGGTAATCGTCAGCCAATTACATAATATGTTTCTGCTAAATGCTCAACAGATTAGCAATTGTTATGGTGGTGAGAAATTCGGGAACGGAATTTATTACCGCCTGATTTATGAAACTGCAGAAAAAAAGAGATGGGAGTTCTTTCTTATTTTTGAAGAACAATTAATTGTCAGTACCATTGGCGGCGTAATAGACGCAAAAGCCAAGGCTATAGATGCTATGATGATGAATGCGGCAAGATATACGGCACGACAGCTGATAGAATACATCAAGGAGCATTTTCCGTCTTTGGCGGATGTTGAGGTAAAGGAAGAACAACTGCTGAATTATGAACAGTTTCACAGGATATTTGAGAAAAATAAACCGCAGTGCAGCCTGTTGTTTGATACTGGAAAGGGATATTTTGCATACTGTATGATGACATCGGATACATTTGAGGGCGAGAGCGGGGCTTCTATCATTATAGAAAATGCTATGAATAAGGTTGAGAAGTACCTGAGTCAGAACAAGGCAGAAAGAGCTGCGGCAAGCGAAAAGAAAAAGGTGCTTTTGGTTGATGATTCGGAATTTATGTTGAAGTTGCTGCAGCAGCTGTTAGAAAAGGACTATGAGGTGATGACGGCAACATCAGGATTATCTGCTATCAGAAGTATTACATTAAGTAGACCGGATTTGGTTTTATTGGATTATGAGATGCCCGTGTGCAGTGGAGATCAAATTTTGGAAATGATTCGTTCTGAGAAGGAATTTGCGAATATTCCAATTATTTTTTTGACCAGCAGGGTAGATAGGGAAAGTGTCAAAAAAGTGATACAACATAAGCCACAGGGATACTTGTCTAAATCACTTTCACCAGAATTAATCAAGAAGGAAGTGGATCGCTTCTTTAACAACGATGGGAATGCGGGAAGCGATAAAAAGGAATAAGGCAAGCAGGCAATATTCTTTGGGGATGACGTAAACGGTATCGTTGGCATGGAAGTCCTGAACGGATTTGATGTAAAGGTATAAAGATGACAGCATTTAAGAAATTTCTGTGACAACCTGACGTGATTAAAGACAGTAAAAGAAAAGCCTATATTTTAAAAGGCGTACTGCGTATCATTAAAAGAGTGATTGCAGTATGCCTTTAAATATATGGGAAGAAACAGTAGTGGAAAAACTGTTGATTGATATGGGAATATGTCAATAGTTTTGTTATGCAAATGGAGAGTATTATGATAAAAGGACATAAGAAAGTACGAAAGTGTACAAAGAAACGTATCGGCGTATTGCCCCACAATAAAAGGTGTATCGTGATGAAGTGAGAGCTTCTAAACGATACACCTTTTTTTATGTCGAATTTAGAGGGATTGCGTATTTTTGTCAATCCTTTTGTCGGTAACTTGCTGTTCTGGATTGAGGTCAAGATATTGGTTAAGGTTATCCAGTTTCCGGTTCAGGTCAGCGGCTTCTTTCTCGGCAGACTTATAGGTTTTCAGTAATGTCTGCTTTTTGGAATAGAGTGTATTGTAATCGCTGCGGAGTTTTTCAACATTAATCTCCTTCGGATTGATGCCCAGTCGTTTCAGTATATTTTGCGCACCGTCATGGAGGATAAGTTCGGTTTCATGGCGGCGCAGATAAGCATCTTTGTCCTTGGATTTTTGGTAGCGCACTTGATAGATATGGTTGGTTTTGTACTGCTCCGCATATTTCAAAACCTGCCCTAAATCCTTTAGCTGGCGCTCGGTTTCCACAAGGCTTTCACGGGCTGTTTTTGCCAGTGTGGACTTGGCTGCAATCTGCTTTTCAAGCTCTGCAATAGAGCCTGTCTGACTGTAGCTTGCGGCGGCTATTTTAAGATTTTGAATATCTGCCCAATGTTTCAAGCCGGGGCTTTGTGCAAACTTATCCTCGGTGGTGTCAATGAGATTTTTCTTTGAATAATCTTTGACAATGGGTTTCTTTCTGGTCGGGAATGGCACACGTTTTTTATCTTTTACAAGTGCCTTTTCTTCAATGCGTTCCTTGATCCGTTCTTTGGTATACTCCGTACCTAAAGACTTTGCACTTCCACGGACAACACGCTCCCTGTCCAGAGGACGGAATGAGATAAATTTGTGTGCCTTTTCCCCGAAGTCCTCGCCTTTGACTTCGTAGCCTTTCGCCCGGATCAGCTCAATGCAGTCCTCGTAAGTTGCGGTGTTTTTTATGGCTTCATCAATGTCGGCTTTTAACTGTTCTTTCCATGCAGAACCGTTTTTGCCAGCCTGCCATTCCTTGTAAGTTTTGCCCCGCTTTTCTCCCGGAGTGATGACAGAAAGTTCATGCTCCCGGCAGAGGTCATCACTTAGGTTACGGATGTTGTAATAGGTCTTTTTGCAGTCATGATATTTCTCATGGTTGATGTTATCAGCGGCGCAAAAAATGATGTGGTTGTGGACATGTCCTTTATCTATATGGGTGCTGACAACGTAAGAGTATTTTCCTTCTAAAAGTTTGTCTGCAAGCTCCACACCTATCTGGTGGGCTTCCTTATAAGAAACCTCGCCGGGAAGAAAAGACTGTATCAGGTGGTAGGCTTTATTTGGAGCGGATTGTTTGGTTTTTGACAGCGCAAATTTAAAATCATATGCGGCGGTTTCGGGGCTGCACCCATAAGAAGAAATCAGTATGCCCTCATCGGTTTTGTCGGGGTTGCAAATATAGTCTACTGCTTTATGGACGGTTGCCGTGATAGCATGGATTTTTGTGTATGCCATACCTTTTGCATCAACTCCTTTACTTCGTTTACATCGGCTTTATATATGTTGCCTGTGGCGTTCATGCGCTTTGCAATCTGGTTCAAATTGTTTCCAATTTTGGCAAGCGCAGCATTGTATTCCCGCAGCTCTGAATAGTCAATGTCGTAGACGTAACCGTATATGATCAGGTGCCGCAGGAAAGAGGATTTGTCTTTCATATTGGAGGCTTTGCATTTCTGCTCCAGTATGTAAAGTTCATCAT
>OFFL01001880.1_pt1 | contig 13052 bp, 13 predicted proteins | sample 1521391 | NCBI WGS metagenome assembly OFFL01 (sample SAMEA3504082, study PRJEB24116) | mouse gut metagenome | biome: mouse gut; feature: mouse-associated habitat; material: faeces | place: Denmark | collected 2011
GCCACTACCGGCAGGGAACGGAAGGACAATGATGTGATTGCCTACCACCTGCGGCAATCGTTCAAGCCTGGGGAAATCACGCCGGAACTGGCGAATAAGATCGGCTATGATCTGGCTATGTCGCTGACCAAGGGGAAACACGCTTTTATCGTCTGCACCCATGTGGACAAGCATCACATTCACTCGCATATTGTGTTCAACTCGACCGCCATAGACTGCACCAGGAAATTCCGAAACTTCTGGCGGTCCTCGTTCGCAATTCGTAAAATCTCTGATATGCTGTGTCTGGAAAATGGCCTGTCGGTGATTGCGGAGCCGAAGCCCAGCCGGGGCAGCTACGGCACATGGCTGGGGGAGGACAAACCACCTACCGTCCGGGGACAGTTGGAGCAGATCATCGACACCGCCCTCGGTCAAGGCTGCAAGGATTTTGACAGCTTCCTCGCCGCTATGAAAACGGCAGGAGCGGAGGTGAAGCGGAGCAAGCACCTTGCGTTCAAGATTCAAAATGGCAAGAGGTTCGTCCGCTGTGATTCCCTCGGCGCGGATTACTCTGAAACGGCGATTATGGAGCGCATTTCCGGCAAGCGGATTATCGTTCCCAAAGCGAAAGCTGCGGTACAATCCAGGCCCAATTTGCTGATTGATATTCAAGCGAAAATGCAGCCTGTCAAGCGGCGAAGCGGTACTTTGATTCTCTCGGTTTGAAGAAACTGCCATCCATGCAATCGCTGAAACAGGAGTATGCCATGTTGAAGACTGAGAACAGAAAGCGGTATCCAGAGTACAAGCAGGCCAAGGCAAAAATGATAGAGTTGCTCACCGCCAAAAACAACGTGGAGCGGATTTTGGGCGTGACGGAGAAAGAGAAAAATCGTGACCGCCAGCAGGGAGCGCGATGATGATTTTTCCTTTCCCTGCGGGTAACAGCAGACGCCGAAGGCGGCTTAAAAAACCGGGCGCACTTGCGCCCGGTTTTACAGGGGTTTGGGGGCGGTCAGCCACCAACAAGCACGCGCCGGGTATATACCGGGGCATTGCTTGCCGCTACTCCGCACACAGCCATAATCAAAAATATGTTTCGCCTGAGCAAACATGCGCTTTGATGGCTACAATTCAACATCCAGCGCAGGAGTAATCCGCTTTGTGAGCCGAAAACTAATCGCAATCAACTCCAGTCCAAGAAGAACGATATGTATCTGGAATTTCTCCACAGGATAAAACAGTAGCATGACAGAAAACGTGAGACGAACCAGAAATTCAATAACCGCCGTGTAAAATGCTAAACCCCTGCCGCTATTTTGAATCGCTCTGGTCAGGGAACTGGATGCTTTCAGCAGTCCAAAAATCGCCCAGGTAGTACCCATAGCGCCGATAGAATCCACTCCATGGACGATACAGAGCGCACCCACCACAAACAAAACCAGTCCGCTGGATAGTTCGGAAGCGCGCCCAGCCCGATTTTCGCTATTGCGGAAATAGACAATCCCATACGCAATTCCCACCGCCGTCATCGTACCACCTAGGATGTAGGGCAGAACCGTTGTGATCGGTCCGGAAAACAGGACACACAACAGTCCGATGGTGGCGAAGAGGCCGCAAATAAATCGTTTCATGACGCTTACTCCCTCCCTTTTTACATGAACGAATCGTCAATATTTTTCTGTTTCTGAACGCTGAGATGGGAACCGGCGCCAGTCATTGCTGACGCCGGTTCGCAAATCAAATGACATTGTAAGCCTTCAGCAGCTTTTCGATGTCCGTACCTTGTGCCTTGTCGAGGACCTTGCGCAGGGCAAATTTTTCAATGAGGTTCAGGCTCATATCTGTCAGGGTTTTTCCATCCCGGAGCTTGACGGATGCGTCCAGCAAGTCACGGATGTCATAGGTGCTGCCCCACACTTCGGGGACACCTCGGTCCACGTTGAGCAGCGTGTAAACCGCCTCCATGCCAGTACGCATAGAATACTCGGTGGTAAAAATGGTGTCGCGGGCTGTCTCAGCGAACTGGCCCAGGAAGGCGAAATTTACTGCGCCATCAGGCACTACCTTGGGCCGGTCGGTATCGTTGCGGGGCATGAAGAAAGCGTCAATGTAAGGCATCATCACGGGGACTGTGTTGGCACTGTGCTCGGCCAGCTCCTCGATCTGATCCTCGGGCACGCCCAGATGATAGAGCCACTCCATACAGATCTCCTTGCCGGTACAGTCTCGCATGGGCTTCTTTACATAGTCGCCGGGCACGTTGGAGAACAGGGAGTATACCCACACCAAGCAGTGATCCTTGGGCTGCTCCCGGAACTGTGGCTGGCGGTTGATGGTCCAACTGAGCAGCCAGGAGGAGTCCTTTACAGTGACGATGCCGCCGGTGACCACCTTGCCGGTGAAGGGGTCCCGCTTACAGATATTCTTGATATAAGGGATGATCCTCTGATCCAGCGTCTCCACTGTGGCGCTCATCCAATTGGTCTGCTCCGGGTCATAGCAGAACTTGTCCGGGTTACCGAAAGCGGGGTCCTGGGCAGCAATCCTCCGCCACATATCCCAGCCGCCGCCGGGTTTAATCTCGGTGTTGTAGGCCGCAGGCTCGTTCTGGGAACCCATAGTGGAGTTCTCCACACAGCCGCCATTGGTGATGAACACCAGATCGTCCTCGGTAAAGTCTACAAACTCCTGGATACCCTCTCGCAGCAACTCAATACGTTTGGCCAGCTTTTTATTTGGCTGAATGTCGAATTCTACGTTGACAACCTTGGTGTTGTAATGGAACTGAACGCCGTGGACCTCCAGATACCTTACCATGGGCAGGATCATGGACTCGTACTGGTTATAGCGGGTGAAGCGCAACGCTTTGAAATCAGGCAGACCGCCCACATGGTGGATGAAGCGCTTGATGTACCGCTTCATCTCCAGAGCACTGTGCCAATTCTCGAAGGCAAACATGGTGCGCCAGTAGAGCCAGAAGTTGGAGTTCAGCACTTCGTCATCGAAGTAGTCGGTGATGCGTTTGTCGTACAGTTCCTCATCCGAGGTAAAGAACAGGCGCATAATCTGCATGGCCGCTTTATCAGAAACATCAAACTTGCCGTCCGTGTGGGCATCCTGGCCCCGGTTCACGGTGGCCCGACAGAGGGAGTAGTTGGGGTCTTCCTTGTTCAGCCAGTAATACTCATCCAGAACGCTGACACCCTCGGTTTCAATAGAGGGGATAGAGCGGTACAGGTCCCACATGACCTCGAAATGGTTGTCCATCTCCCGACCGCCCCGCATGACGTAGCCCACGTTCTCGAACTTCCAGCCGTCGCAGGCACCGCCAGGGATGGGGTCCTTCTCGAAGATGTGGATGTGCTCGCCCTTCATCTGACCATCCCGCACCAGATAGCAAGCGGCGGTTAGAGCCGCTAAGCCGGTACCAATGATGTAGGCCGACTTGTGATCGACACCCTCGGGCTTGCGAGGCCGAGCGAAAGCCTCATAGTTACCACTGGAATAATACATATATAACATCCTTTCCCGAGCCGTTTTCTACGGCTCATTTGTTTGATGAGCTTATGATAAGGCACATCGCGCCATTTCACAATGCACAAAAAAACCACCATGATAAAATTTTTATCATGGTGGCTCAATCGATAATATTTTAGACATTTCCCCCAGAATGTAAGGGCTTGTCAACACGGAACGTATTCAGCGCACGAATCACATTTCCGTGAACCAGTTGACTGGTTCGTTCCACGATGGCCGCAGCATCCTCTTTCATGCCGTTGTCAATCCATTCCAGCATAATCCCGATAAAGGCGTACTCATAAAATTTTGCTATAAATTTCTTGTCCGACTCACTGATTGCCATCCCAGATGACTTTTCCTCCACCACGTCCAAAATCAGATTGTGAACCAGCGGATTCAGGTATTGCTCAACCCGCTCCCGGCCCACAGAACGATAGACACTCAGGACGAAGGGCTTGTTGTCCTCTACCGCACGGAAAATATTGAGGAAACCTGCCTGCCAGGTATCGTAGGTCTTTTTTCCATCCAGTGCTCGGGCGACATCCTCCTCACAGGTCCATTCCACCAAGTCATAGACGTCTTTGAAATGGTAGTAGAAGGTCATGCGGCTGACGCCGCATTTCTCGGCAATGTCGTTGATAGTAATCTTATTTAGCGGCTTCTGAAGCAACAGAAGCTTTAGCGACGAGGCCAAGGCTCGTTTTGTGATCTGAGACATAGGCAAACCTCCTCTACACAGTTTCTGATGTGTACAAAATCCATTCATTTCGGAATCGTCCAATTCAGGGACTCCTTAAAGATAAGGATAATCCATCCCGGAAAAACCGTCAAGATTTTATGGTTGAAGTCGAATTCAAGTTCGAGGGGGGCCTCTCATGCACAACTGAAATTTGAAACAAGAGGACAAGGCCAAAATCTCCATTCCCCCTTGACAACAGCTTTAGAACCATTCGCCCTTTGGTGATAATTCTATTTTTTCTAAAACACCCTTGACAAAGTTTATCTGATGAGAGCGTGTTGCTGGAAATATAAAGTGCCAGGAGCCTCCAGAATTCCTGCGGTACATGTCCGTCAAAGTACCCGTTTACCATACCTGACGCAAAGAGAGGTGAACTCTGGGCGCACCAGACGATGCGGTTAAACTCCTCCCACGGATCACCGTAATCATTACGGTTGAAATCAATGATATGAAGCTGGCCCTTTCGGTCTATCATCATGTTACCGATATGGTAATCGCCGTGCTGATATACCTGCGGTCTGTTTTTAAACAAATGACGATTTTCGTTTATGTAATCGATAAATGCCTGTCCGTTCTCATACTTGACAGGGCACTCACCGTATCTCCTGATTTTACAATCCATCTTCCGATTGAATCGGCTCTCCCAGTCTTCCTGGGTTTCCGGAGCCGGTATGGAATGAATCCGGCGCAGAATCCGGCCAGCCTCAAGGCCATAGACGTACTGCTCTGTGTCAGACTGATCTGATATGACTTCTTCCGCATCAACGCCGTCGATCCAGCTCTGGATGGAATAGACTCCCTCTTCACAGACACCAAACTCTATCGGCTGACACATGGGGACTCCAAGGGAGTATACCTGTTTCATCATGTTGAATTCGGACTGCTTCGTGTCATATTGGGCAATATCGGAGACACGCAGAAGATACCGTGTCCCCTTCTCGTCGGTAACACAGTATTTCTTATCACTGGACCAGCCTTTGTTTATAGGTTCCTTTGCTATGTATTTCATCTGCGTCACCCTGTGCATCCTCTCCTGTTTCACAGTCAATCACCCCGCCGCAACCTCCAGCTGTCTCAGCTCCTTTACCACAAACACCACGATGATCTGGGTCATTATAAAAGTCAACAGATCTGCCACCGGCTGGGCCAGCTGAAGACCCAATTCATCCAGATATCCCGGCAGGGCCAGAATCGCGGGAATGAAAAACAGTCCCTGCTTTCCAATGGCCGTCAGAGTGGCCCGAAAGCTGTAACCAATGGATTGGGTCAGCATATTACCCATAATGGTGAATGCCTGAACGGGCAGAAGCGCGCACTGCAGCTTCAGAGCCAGCGATCCTATCCTGATTACCTCTGCATCTTCCCTGCGGAAGAGACGCATGATCCCTGTGGACGCGGCAAACATAATCACCGCCATCACCAGCAGAAACACAAAAGCAACCTTCCTGCAGAAGTAATATGCCTCCAGCACACGTCCATACTTTTTCGCACCGAAATTAAAACCGCACACGGGCTGGAAGCCCTGGCCGAAGCCGATCAGCGCGGAATTGATAAACATCATGATCCGGGTCACAATGGACATGGCCGCCACAGCCGGATCTCCGAACCTGGAGGCCGCCACATTCAAAAGCACCGACGCGGCGCTGGCCAGCCCCTGCCGCCCCAGAGTGGGCAGACCGGCAGTCAAAATTTCCCAGTACACCCAGCCTTTGAATGTGAAATATTTAGGATGGGGCTTCAGTACATTTTCCGAACGGACCACCAGCGCCAGCAGAATTACAAAGCTCACAAACTGACTGATGATGGTGGCAATGGCCGCCCCTGAAATTCCCATGTCAAACCCAAAAATCAGAATGGGATCCAGAATCACGTTCAACACGCCTCCGGTCGTAATCCCGATCATGGAAAGCGCCGCATTTCCCTGGGAACGCAGATGGTTATTAAAAACAAAAGATACCGTCATATAAGGTGCGGCAAACAAAATATATTTCCCATAGTCCCTGGCATAGGGAGCAATGGTTTCCGTGGCTCCCAAAATCCTCACCAGACTGTCAATGGAAAAAATTCCTGCCGCCGCCAGAATCAATCCAAATACAAAAGCTGTATATACCGCCGTGGAACAGGCTCTCTGGGCCTTCTCTCCGTCCTTCTGCCCCAGCATCCGGGACATATAGTTGCCGCTTCCCATTCCCAGGGTAAAGCCAATTGCCTGTATCATAGCCATGATGGAAAAGTTAACCCCCACGGCTCCCGATGCGCTGGTGTTCAGCTGGCTCACAAAAAAGGTATCCGCCATATTATAAATGGAAGTAATCAGCATACTGATAATGGTAGGCACCGCCAGCCGGGGGATCAGCCGGTTCACCGGCGTCTCCGTCATCATTTTGTACTTTTCTTCATAGGACATTGCAGGTTTCATGTCGCCCTCCATGGTAAAATCAATTTTTCATTCTTACATTATAGCAATAGAGCTTTGCGCTTCGCAATACAAATTGTGTCGAAGCGGCGAAAAAAGGGGCTGTAAAAAAAGAAGTATCTGTCATAGGCATTACCTTACTTTCCCGGTCTTCGGTACAGTCGGAGCCTTCGCATCCATAGCCTTCTCTTGATTCATCTTCGGATATGCCGCTTCAAATGCCTCAGCTTTCCTATGGATTTACGCATCACACCGGGAACAACCCGGCTGGCGCACGGATTGCTCCCCAAAGAAAGTCAATCAAATAAATTTACAAAAACTGACATATAATATTCTCACGTTCTCATTGACTATATAACAAAATTTGTGTATAATTTTACCATCAAATAAGGAGGTGTTCATTATGCCAGCAATCAAATCAAGTGCTGATTTAAGGAATAACTACAATGAAATCTCTTCATTTTGCCACAGTTATCCTGAACCAGTTTTTATAACGAAGAATGGAAAAGGCGACCTTGCTGTTATGAGCATTGAAGCCTATGAAGAATTAACCAGTCGCTTTGAATTATATAGCCAAATCAAAGAAGGTATGGATGATATTTCATCCGGCAATACCAGACCTTTCTCTGAAGCAATGGCTGATATCCGGAGCAGACGTCGCGGATGAGTTATATAATCCATATCACACAGACCGCTGAGCGTGATATCATGCGTGCGGCTGACCATATAGAATTTAATCTTAAAAACCCTTCTGCCGCAGACCTCCTACTTGACGTAGCCGCTGAGCAAATCAACTCACTTTCCGATATGCCTCAAAAGTTCCGTCTTGTAGATGACCCTGTTTTGTCAAGCTGGGGAATTAGATTCGCTATAGTCAATAATTACCTTGCTTTCTACACGATTGATGAAGAAAAGCAAATGGTAATCGTAGTAAGATTTCTCTTTCAAAAAAGCAACTGGAATGCCATTCTTCGTCGGGGATTTTCCCTTATTTAAGGAATCTGTCACACAGGTTCTTTTTTTAATGCGTAGATTAATATACTGCTACTATTAAAGTTTCCGATAAAGCTTCCGAAACGTCTTTAGATGAAGAATAAACTAACACTTCCTCTGAAAATGCCGAGAGCGAAGAATCCACGACGTTGACAAAAGCCGCTGAAATGTCAGAGAAATTTGAAGCATGGAAGGATAATGAAATGAATGACGCAGAATTGAAATTATCTAGACGTTAATAATCGTGTTAGACATTTCTGAAGGATAGTTAAGAGGGGATTGCCTCGCCCCTCTATCTTTATTTTTAATTGCTATTTGTTGTTGATAGTTCGTTGCTTTTTGGAGCAGATTTTTCAACCGCTCAAGCACACTTTTTTATCGTTTGCAGTTTCACTAAAGCCTATCTTCACCGGGGGCATATTTCTTAATGAGTGCCTTTTCGCAGGGAAGTGTCTGAAATAATTCCTCAATCACTCTGCCTCCAAACTCTTGGATATGATCCTCTTCGGATATCCGGTTTGGATAGTCTGACAAGATATAAAAGTACAAATTCCAGACAATTCCCTCTTCCGAAAATTTCACTCGTCCATTCTTCTCCCGATCAGGGTACAGCTCTAAATACAAATTACTGGGTCTATGACCATAAAGATAGATATAATCATATTCTGGCGGTTCTGCATCTGGGGTAGGCCGGCCGAAGGGGCCAGTTCTTTTGCTCAGTTTCCGCTTTTTGGGAATGCGGGAATCATTAATTTCCCCGGCGATTTTACTGAGTACCTTTTCAAAGATTTTGACCATTTCTTTTTCTGATAAATCGCCTGTTTTCAACCCATATTCATATGTACCACATTCAAACATATTTCTACTCTCCAATCCCGATTTATATACTTGATTATAAAATAAAAGGGAGTTATTTTTTTGATTGATTACACAAACTGCATTTATTAGCCTGGAAATTCTTTTGATTAATCAAAGGAGAGGTTCTGCAGCCTGCTGCAATTCGAACTCAAGCGAAAGAATGTCTCCATCATTCATGCGTTGAATCACTCGATAGTGTCCATCCGAAAGAAGCTCATCATAATGGATGTCATACATTCCTGATTTATCACATTTGCTGACCATTTATAATCAGTATAATCTCACCGTACTGCATGCTCAGCATCTCCTTATAGCTCTCCACCTCTGCCTGGCTTATTTCACCATCTGCCGTTAATGACAATTCAATCTTGTACTGCTGTAATGTTTTGTCATAGACTACCGCCGCTTCCGCCGAATTAATTTCCTCCTCAAATTTTGTAAATTGGGTTTCTGTCATTTGCTTCAAAAAAGCAATATACTGAGCATCTCTGCTTTCCTGGCTGCTCATGCTGCTTTGAGAAGCATTTCTCCTCATAAAAGCTGCCAAAAGCACAGATACACAGATTAAAGCCGCAATCGCTGGAATAATAAATCTTCTTTTTTTAAAATGCTCTCTCATAAATGATCCTTCCTCCCATACTAATCTCCAAGTAATTGAAGCCTTTTGTCTACTCATTCATGACAGTTTTAATATAAGTATATCATCATTTCATGCAGCGTGCAAGAGGCAAAAGGCAAAACTGACCGCTTGAATTCCAGGTTGAATTCCACCTAAGATCAGGATATACTGAAAGCAGAAATCCACTGCAAGGAGGTTTCCCATGGATCAATTATCCCTTTTCGACCTTTCAACAGATCACTCTCTTTCCCCCGCCCAGGCCCCGCTGGCAGACCGGATGCGTCCTCAATCTCTTGATGACTATATTGGTCAAAAGCATCTGCTGGGCCCGGGCATGCTGCTGCGGCAGATGCTGGAAAAGGATATGGTATCCTCCATGATCTTCTGGGGGCCTCCCGGATCAGGCAAAACCACTCTTGCCCGGATCATTGCAAACCGCACCAGCTCCCGCTTTGTAAACTTCAGTGCGGTCACCAGCGGCATCCGGGAAATCAAGGAGATTATGAAGCAGGCGGAGGAAAACCGGGCCTACGGCATGCGCACCCTTGTGTTTGTGGACGAGATTCACAGATTTAACAAAGCTCAACAGGACGCTTTCCTTCCTTATGTAGAAAAGGGCAGTATAATTCTTATCGGCGCCACCACGGAAAATCCTTCCTTTGAAGTCAACGCCGCTCTTCTTTCCCGATGCAAGGTGTTTGTACTGAAGGGTCTGACTTCCCAGGATTTAACCGAACTGCTCTCACGGACCCTGAAGGATAAAAGAGGATTCGGAAACACGGATATTCATATGTCAGAAGAACTGCTGGCCGCTATCGCCTCCTCTGTGGACGGAGATGCCCGCAGAGCCTTAAATACACTGGAAATGGCCGTGTTAAACGGACAAATCTCCCCGGACGGATCCATCACTGTGGAAAAAGAAACCCTGGAGCAGTGTCTGGGCAAAAAGACTCTGCTGTATGATAAGAAGGGGGAGGAACATTATAATCTGATTTCCGCCCTCCACAAATCCATGCGCAACTCCGACCCGGACGCCGCAGTATACTGGCTGGCACGGATGCTGGAAGCCGGCGAAGACCCGCTTTTTATCGCCAGACGGCTGATCCGCTTTGCCAGCGAGGATATCGGTCTGGCAGACAGCCAGGCTTTACTGATCGCCACGGCAGCCTACCAGGCATGCCACTTCAACGGCATGCCCGAATGTAACCTGAATCTGGCTCAGGCCGTGATCTACCTGTCCCTGGCTCCCCGCTCCAATGCGGTATACCGGGCCTATGAAACCGCAAAGGTTGATGCACTGACCCAGCTGTCTGAGCCGGTGCCCCTGGTGATCCGCAATGCACCCACACGGCTCATGGACGACCTCCACTATGGAGAAGGCTATATCTACGCCCATGACACAGAAGAAAAAATAGCCCAAATGACCTGCCTGCCGGAAAGCCTGAAGGACAGACAATACTATACTCCCACGGAGGAGGGAGTCGAAGGTGTCTTTAAAAAACGCCTGGAGGAAAACAGAAATTTCAGAAAAAATATATAGTTTTCATAAATAAATTGTGATACACTAAATCCACGCAGGCAATGAGCAGTGCGAAAAAGAACACAGTTAAATTTTTGTCATGCTTGCATGTAAAAAAATTTAACTGTGGACTTTTTCATAGGGCGAAGCCCGTGAATGAGGAAAACCGCAGGTTTTCCGAATGGGCACTGTGAAGCCCAACGGACACTGCAGGACCCAATGGGCACTGCGAAGCCCATCGGACACTACAGGGCCCAATGGGCACGAAGCCAGCCTGACTTTCAGCTCCAATAGATATCAGTACAAGACATATAGGAGGATCTTATGCTTGAATTACAAAATCTCTCCTTTCAGGTGTCCGGCGAAGCAGACGGACAAAAGGAGATTATACGAAATTTAGATCTCACCTTTGAGGACCATACCTTTATCGCCATTACAGGCCCCAACGGCGGCGGAAAATCCACCCTGGCCAGGCTGATCATGGGAATCGAACAGCCCACGTCAGGGAAAATCCTGTTCAACGGAACCGACATTACACATATGAATGTGACAGAGCGTGCCAGACTGGGAATCAGCTTCGCCTTCCAGCAGCCGGTGCGCTTTAAAGGCATCAAGGTCAAGGATCTGATCACCCTGGCTGCCGGTAACAATCTGAAGCTGTCAGGCGCCTGCGATTATCTCTCCCAGGTAGGCTTGTGCGCCCGGGATTACATCAATCGGGACGTAGACGGAAGTCTGTCCGGCGGTGAGTTAAAGCGAATCGAGATCGCCACCATTATCGCCCGCAATACCCCCCTGGCTGTCTTTGACGAGCCGGAAGCCGGGATCGATCTGTGGAGCTTTAACAACCTGATCCGCGTATTTGAAGAAATGCATCGTTCCAGTCAGAATTCCCTGATCATCATCTCCCACCAGGAACGGATCCTGAATATTGCAGATGAAATCATCGTGATTGCCGGCGGCACCGTGCAGGCCAGAGGACAGCGGGAAGATATTCTGCCGGAGCTTTTAAAGGGAACCGAAAGCTGCCGTTTTTATCAGCAAAAGTAAAGCTGATTCTATTGCAGGGCCGCAAAAATGCGGCATGGAGGTATAAAATGGACGAAATTCAAAAAAATCTGCTGGAACAGGTGACCGGGCTTCACGAGATGCCCGCCGGTGCCTATAACATCCGTGCCAACGGCACAAGCGCCGCCCGTTCCACCACGGCTCATATCGATATTGTGACAAAGGAAGACAAACAGGGAATTGACATTCTGATCAAACCGGGCACCAGGAACGAAAGTGTCCATATCCCGGTAGTTCTCAGCCAGAGCGGATTGACCGAAATGGTCTACAATGATTTTTATGTGGGAGAAAACTGTGATGTGACCATTGTTGCCGGCTGCGGCATCCACAACAGCGGCGACAGCGACAGCCGGCATGACGGAATCCACACCTTTTACGTAGGCCCGAATTCTCATGTAAAATATGTGGAAAAACACTATGGCAGCGGCGACGGAAACGGTTCCCGGATCATGAATCCTGAAACTGTGGTGGAGCTTTCGGAGAACAGCTTTCTGGAAATGGAAACAGTACAGATCAAAGGAGTCGATTCCACCAAGCGTTCCACCAGGGCCAAGCTTGCGGACGGCGCCAGGCTTGTGGTTACGGAGAAGCTGATGACCCATGGAAGCCAGACGGCAGAGACCTCCTTCCAGGTAGATCTGGACGGAGAGGGCTCAAGCGCAAACATCATCTCCCGCTCTGTGGCCCGGGACTCTTCCAGACAGCTGTTTCTGTCAAAGATTAACGGCAATAACCGCTGTGCCGGCCACTCCGAGTGCGACGGGATTATCATGGACAACGCAAAGATCAGCGCCATTCCCGAGATCACTGCCAACCATCTGGACGCCCAGCTGATCCACGAAGCCGCCATCGGAAAGATCGCGGGAGAACAGATCACCAAGCTGATGACCCTGGGGCTCACCGAGCAGGAAGCAGAAGCTCAGATCGTCAACGGATTTTTGAAATAAGGTATGCGGCTTCGCATAAGAACCTCACCTTCGGGACAGTATAGTAATAATCATTTATCGTGATGATCCTTACTATCCCGGAGGTATTTTTATGGAAACAAACACATCTTCATCCATACAGACGGCTGCCGGCCTCAAAACCGGCACTCCCACGCCGTCTCCCGTCCTGCAGACCATGGACGGCAACCAGGCAGCCGCCCATGTGGCCTATGCCTACAGCCAGGCAGCCGCCCTGTATCCCATTACCCCTTCCTCACCCATGGCGGAGCTGTGCGACCAGTGGGCGGGAGCCGGACGGAAAAATATATATGGCCAAGTCTTAAAAACAGCCCAGCTTCAGTCGGAGGCAGGAGCCGCCGGCGCCGTTCACGGAGCCCTTATGGCGGGGG
>OFFL01001887.1_pt1 | contig 13004 bp, 15 predicted proteins | sample 1521391 | NCBI WGS metagenome assembly OFFL01 (sample SAMEA3504082, study PRJEB24116) | mouse gut metagenome | biome: mouse gut; feature: mouse-associated habitat; material: faeces | place: Denmark | collected 2011
TTTCAAGTGATTTGCGGAAAAGTTTGGATTTCTCCTAAGTTTGGATTTGTGGGAATGTGGATAACTGGCTGCTCTTTTGGGGCTGTGGGAAACGCTGTTTGCAGGACGTGGGAAAGCCGCACTTTGGCTTTTCCATGTGCTGTGAATGGCGTTTTCCATAGCCCCATAGCCTGTTATCCACATTTCCACGGCGCAAATCTTTTATGCCCTGTCACTGTTTCGGGACAAGCCCCATGCGGCGGGCTATTTCCTCCGCGTAAAGCTCCACATAACGGCGTTCCATTTCTTCCCGCCACTGCCAATATTCCTGTATTGCTGCGTCAATGGCGTTTGCCGTTTCCAGCAGCCACTTCATTTCAAGCTGCTTCCGCTGTTTCTCCTGTTTCTTTCTGATACGCTTATTCATTTCTTGCGTCCTCCTGTAAATGCGCCCGGTTCTTCTCGTAAAGCCGTTCACAATCCTTGATAAACTTCCGTAAGGCAGCTTGCCGCCGCTGTTCCTCCCGGATTTTCGGGTTGATAAGCACCGTAAACCGCCGCTTATCATTTCCGGGGTGTTCATTCATGGTCTGTGTCCTCCTGTAAGCCCTCCCCGTCAATCTCGTAGTAGTCAAATTCCTCGTCCGGCTTCACAATGGCGGGGCGGCGTTTGATGTGCTTTTCCATGTCAAAGGCGTTTTTCGGGTCTGCGTCGGAGAGGTACTTGTATTTCGGGTGTTTCGTTATATCGAATTTATCCGAAAAGAACGGACGTACCCCGCGCACCTGTAAAATGCACTTGCCCCCGTCCATAACCGCGATTTCATCTTCGGTCATAAGCTGCTTTCCCATTTTCTGATAGTTCAGCCCGTGGGAAAGCTCCCGCCCCCGCGTTTCGGACGTGTTGAAGCTGTCTATGGTTTCTTTTCCTAAAAGCTCCGACATTTCTTTGAGCGTCGTTTTTTCCTTGCCGCCTAAGAAAAGCGTCGTGTCGCAATTCCCGCTTATGGTGTCCGCGTTGTCCTTGTAGATTGCCTTTAGCTGTGACTGGCTCTGCAAAATGATGGAAGCCGATATTTCCCGGCTCCTTATGGTGGCTATGAGTTTTTCAAACTTCGGTATCTGCCCGATATTCGCAAATTCATCAAGTAAGCACCTTACATGGACGGGAAGCCGCCCGCCGTATTCATCATCTGCCTTGTCGCACAAGAGGTTGAATAGCTGTGTGTAGAGAATACTCACGACAAAGTTAAAGGTGTCGTCGGTGTCGCTGATAATGACAAAAAGGGCGGTCTTTCTGTCCCCCAGCGTGTCAAGCTCCATTTCGTCCGTTTCCATAAGCTCCCGCAGCTCCCGTATGTCAAATGGCGCAAGCCGCGCACCGCAGGAAATGAGGATAGAGCTTCGCGTCTTGCCCGCCGATAACAGGAATTTCTTGTACTGCCGGACAGCGAAATGCTCCGGGTCTTTTTCTTCCAGCCGTTCAAACATGAGGTCAACCGGGCTTTGAAATTCCGGGTCGTCCTCGCGGGCTTCGCTGGCGTTTATCATTTCAAGCAGCGTCGTGAAATTCTTTTCTTCCTCCGGGGCTTCATAGTGGATATAGCCGATAAGGGCGCAGTAAAAAAGCCGTTCCGACTTTACCCAAAAATCCTCCCCGGATTTCTCCCCGTCGCCTTTGGTGTTGGCGATTATGGTATTTACCAGCTTCAAAATGTCTTTCTCGCTCCGCAGATAGGCAAAGGGATTGTAGCGCATGGACTTTTTGAAATTGATTGTGTTCAGCACTTTTATCCGATAGCCGCCCCGCTGTAAGAGCTTCCCGCACTCGATTAAGACAGTGCCTTTTCGGACGGTGTGTCAAGGACATATTTACCGTTACACAAGCTGAATGTCCTGTTCAATCAATCTCTTGATTTTATCAGCCATTGTTTCCTTGCTGGTATCACTGAAATGTATAGATACCTCATAAGTGGTCGTGCCTATCCGCCGGATAAGCCGCGGCGCTTCCTGTCTTGTGGTGATAGTTGTTGTATCTGCTTTATTCATTTAGATTTCCTTTCTGCTGATTCAAGTTTTTGTCTTTCCCTTCCGTTCCACCTATCCAGCCAGTCAAGGGTCGGGTCGTATTTTCGCCGCTTCGCTCTGAAAATCTCCACCCTTTCCCCCTTGACAGTCTGGATTTTTGCCGTGCCATTGCGCTGCCGACAACGGGGAACAGGAAAAAGAACTGTTTCCCGCTGTCGTCCGCTCCATTCTACGGCAAAACCGGCTCCACTGGTGTACCGGCGGCGTTAGTGCTATGCGGTGGCTCTGCCCCCACACCCCCGACCTCATCCAAAGAACAGGAGGGAGGGTCAGCGTTCCTGTTGCCGCTTCCTTTTGGGGGATTGCGTGGGCGCGGAGGTTTCCGGTTCCAGCCGTTTCAGGCTTTCCAGTGCCTTCCTTGTCTGTTCCGGGTGCAGCCGTTCCAGTTCCATATAGTCTTTTGTCCTGTCTTTTAAGTCCTGCCAGCGGGTACGGTAGATTTCCAGCCCCTTCACCGCTTCGGTAAGCTGCCGTTGCAATTCAAGGACTTTCCCTTGTGACGCAAGCCCGGACTTTGCAAGGGTCAGCAGCTTCTTAAATTCTTCCGGGAGTAGTTCCATGTGTCCCCAAAGGTTCTTCTTTCCCATGCGTTCCAGTTCGCTATACATTGCGCTGGCTTTCTCCGTGACCGTAAGCTGTTTGTCCAGCCCGGCTAATTGCTTGCCTTTCTGCTTCAAGGTTTTATCCAGAGCCGCCGCCTGTTCCTCTTTGTCGGCAACGTCATCGGCAAGCCCGGCAAGTCGCTCCTTGTCCTGCTTTATCTTGTATTCCAGCACGCCCAGATGTGCCGCTGTACTGCCACGTTCCCCGCGCTCAAAGTCTTTAAACCCTGCCGCCTGCATATGCTCAAAAAAACGGTCTTGTAGGAGGGAATAAGCGTTGATTAGAAGGGCTTTCCCGTTTTCGTCCCGCTGAATGTTCCCTTCTTTATCCAGCGCCTTTTCAGATGCCCATTTCTTGCTATGACTGACCTGATGAATCACTTCCTTTGTCGTCCCCACAAGAGCCGGGTCTTTGCAGCGCTTTGTCCACTTGACTTCCTTTTCCACCACCGGCACATACACCACATGGAGATGATAGTGGTAGATGTCGCGCCCAAGCTGTTCAGAGAGCGCCCGGTTCCGTTCATCCGCGTGCATGACTGCCGAGAGGATATATTCCTCACCCCCGGCTTCCTTCACTGCCAGCCGGTAGGCTTCCTCAAAGAACCGCTTTGCATACGCATAGCCGCCATTCCGCTCAAAATATGCGGAGTTCACGTCAAACACCATTTCGTCAACTACTTTAGCGTCCTGTTTCAGCCCCCTTGTGCTGATTGTGCCGTTTTCTACCATATGCTCAAATGTTTCCGCATAGCTTCCCTCACAGCGCTTGAAATGCACGTTGAGGGCGGCGCGTTCCCGGTCAATGTCCGTGTTTGCATAGCCGCTGTTCTTGCGTTCGTTGTGCCGTTCCCGGATTCCAAGCCCGGCTTTGCGGTAGGCTTTGTTCCGCACAACACAGCGGTCAGTCTTTCCCATAAATGCTCCTTTCCGGGGCTATGTTACGCTTTAGAAGCCCGTTTTGGGGGCAGTTGGTATAAAACCCCGCCGGGCATGGAAAAGGGGCTGGAAACGCCTGTAAACAGGCACTTTTCAAGCCCCTATTGCGTAACATATGCCCCCTGTTGCCGCCTGTCTGATGACGATGACGGTATTTATCTATGTACCCCTGTTTTGGGGGTATCGTCACCCGCCGTAGATGACGGTATCCCTTCCGCACCCATATATATATTTTTATCGTCATCGTCACCCATAGAGAGGGAAACAAGGCGGGCGCTCTTTGTCCGGGTGAAGCCCATACAGATATGGTGCTGTTTTTCCAGTATCAGGGCGCGTTCCTTCAGTAGCCGGGTTAAACTGTTGGGAGAGCAGGAAACGCTGCTGTCTATCCCTTTCAGGCTGTCTAACAGTTCCGTAGCTGTCCCGCTGAATGTTTTCTTGCTGGAAAGGAACTTCACCAGAACCGGCGTGAGTGTATCGGCTGTCGGCTCCCCGGAAAGGTAGGACACGAACCGCCAGACGGTCATATCCCGGTCAAATTCCAGTAAAAGCTGCATATCCTCTATATCGCGCCCAGTAACGTGAAGGGTCGCTTTGTTGGCTGTCCGTTTGTCCTTTTCCAGCACATACATACTGTCAACCGCGCCGATTATCCCTACCGAGCCGGAAACCATGTTGAAGGGGTCGCTGTCCGGCATCTTGCGGACGTGGTGAATCAGCAGCACGGCAATCTTGAAGCGGTCAGCAAAGGACTTGATTCGCCCGATTTCGTCGTAGTCATTGGCATAGGCGTTCTTATCATTCACCGCCCCGCGTACCCGTTGGAGCGTGTCAACCACCACAAGCCCCGTGTCTGGATAAGCCGCCATGAAGGTTTCAAGTTGTGGTATCAGGGAGCCGGACAGGTTATCCGCTTCCGTGGCAAAATAGCTTTGTTCCGAGCCGTCGTCGGTGATGTGGGAGAGCCGGAAATGGAGCCGGTCAATGGTATCTTCCAATGCCAGGTAGAGCGTCCCGCATTTGCGCGTTTCAAACTCCCATACCTTCCCACCAGTGGACACTTGCTGGCAGAGCCATAAAGAAAGCCATGACTTCCCGATTTTGGCGCTGCCGGATAAGATATGCAACCCCACCGGCATAAGCCCGGCAATGATAAATTTAGGCGGTTCCACGTCCAGCCCTAACAGGCTTTTCCCGTCAATGACGGACAAGGTTTTGATTTCTTTCATAAGTTGTTCACTCCTTTTCATTCTGCTTTCAGTTATCTATATAAAAAGCCCTATAACAGCGCTAGCAACCGTTACAGGGCTTGAATCGTCTTTTATTCTGTTCTTTGGAGGAGGTCGGGGGTGTGGGGGCAGAGCCACCGCAGGAAAACTCCCGCCGCCAGTACACCAGCGGAGCCGGTTTTGCCGTACAATGGTTGGGACGAAAAACGGGAAACAGTTCTTTTTCCTGTTCCCCGTTTTCGGCGCAGCCATAGCACGGCAAAAATCCAGACGGTCAAGGGGGAAAGGGTGGAGATTTCCAGAGCAGGGCGGCGGAAATACGACCCGTACCTTGACCGGTTGGATAGGAGAAGCGGCACGGTCAGGCGCACCGTTTCTTCTGTCTGGCTGTCTATTCTTTTTCTTCTTGATGATTGCTGAAAACTTCATTCATCAGCATTGCACCCAACTTGAAACCGTACTCAAAGTTGGCGTAGGCTTGTATAGTGGAAAGCTTTGTCCTTCCTTTATCCATTTCCTCAAACCGTTTAAGCTGTTCTGGTGATAATTCTTTTAGGAAGTATTCATAATCATTTCCCACTTGTCCAGAAATAGCGCGGTACTCCGCGTAGTTTTGTGGAAGGATTTCTTCACAGGGGTAGACTTTCCCATCGTAAAGGCGTTCTAAAATGCTCATACGCTTTCCCCCTCATGGAGAATTAAATCATCTTCATCAGAAATGACCTCAATCATCATAAGTACCCCTAACCGGAAGCCTTTAACAAAACGGTCAATCCCATAGAGAACGCTTTCTTCGCTTTGTGCCGCGCTGTAGTCATCCAGCATTTTTCGTTCTTCCTCATTGAGTTTCGCCATCAGCTTTTCTCCGAGGGTGCAGTACCGGTTTCTTGCCCGGTTAAATTTGGAATCCCCTTCATAAATCACTGGCTCAACGCAAAGGTGGTCTGTTGCGATTGCCTCTAAAATTTTTCCCATTCGTTTCCGTCCTTTCGTTTGATATTACGCACAAAACCTTGCCAGACGGAGCCGCGCAGTGTATAATATTTACGCGGTCTGCCTGTTAAGGTAGCTGTACACTGAAACGGCGTACTTTCTTCGCCGGAGGTCGCCGTTTCTCTGTTACTTTTTCAGGCTGTCATGCACCATATCAATTCCCTTTCGGACAACATCAGAACGAGAAGTTTCAAGTTCTTGTGTACATTCGTCGAGTTTTTCTTTTGTTTCCTTGCTTACCCGAACAAATATTCTGTCCGTCATAGAATCGTCAGAAGGTGGACGCCCTGTCTTTTTTTGCGCCATCGTTTCACCCCTTTCTTGTGCGCACAATAATTATATTCCTGTACGCACAAAAAGTCAATATATTATGCCCTATTTCAGCCGCCGCAAATGCAATCATATACTTTTATCAAGTATATGACCCACTCTGACACTTTCACCGCTTCGCGTTGCAAAGTGCCGGCGTGGGCTCTCCGAGGGTTTACGCCCGCCGTTGGCGTGGCGCATAAAAGAGGACGCTGCTTTCTGCCTTGCGTCCTCTTTCTGGTTCCCCTTATACTAATTTGCCGCCGCTGCCAGTTCCTTCTGTCGCGCCCTGTACCGTTGCATACGCAGCCGGTTTTGTTCGCGTTCCCTGTTGCGGGCTTGCAGCTTCCTTTGTTCCCTTGCTTCCTGTTCGGCGGTCAGGGCAGCTTCCATTTTTGGTACAGTAAATGCCCCGATAAAGTTTAGATATATGTCTACCTTTTGCACCCTGTCCCCGGTTGATTTGTCCGCTTCATGGACAACTACTTTTTCTATAAATTCATTCAACATAGGAGTGGTAAGTTCTGAAAAATCCGTGTACCTTTTCACCAATTCAAGGAACCGGTCAGCCCTCACACTGTCCGCGCCGTAACGGTCAAGCCCGGTCTGTAATTCCTGCATTTCTGCTTCAAGTGTGGTCTGTTCGTTGTCATACCCGGATAGCAGACGGTCAAAGTGCTTTTCTGGAATCTTCCCGGTAGCAAAAGATTCATATAGCTTTTTCACCAGGTCGTCCAGTTCTTCATGCCGCCGCTTTGCCTTTCCCAATCTTCGGCGGTATTCTTTCATAGTGGCTTCCTGCTGAACATCTGACGCTTCCCGTACCTTCTTGACAAACTCCTTTTCGTTTGAGAGGGCATAGGCGCTGACTTCCCGGATAGTTTCCAAAATCAATTTTTCTACTACAGATACCCGGATATAGTGCATGGTACAGTTCCGGGTATACTGCCGGTAGCTGGAGCAGCCATAAGAATTGTCAGCGTCATATTTGTTTCTGGAATTATACCGGTGTGACAACTTCGAGCCACAGTCCGCGCAATAGAGTAATCCGCTTAAACGGCAAGGGGGAGCGCCATTCTTTTTCGGTCGGCGTTTTGTTTCTATCAGGCGTTGTACATTATTCCATGTTTCTTCGTCAATGATTGCTTCGTGGGTGTTCTCAAATATCATCAATTCGTCCTCTGTAGCTTTCCGGCGCTTTTTGGTTTTATAGGATTCACTGATAGTTTTACCCAATACCGTATGCCCCATATATTCCCGCTTTTCCAAGATATGAATGATTGTTTGATTTGTCCAGCGGATAGGGTCGTGGAAACTCTTGCTATGCTGGTTTTCAGGATAGTATTTTTCAGCATATGCCGAGGGAATCAATATCTTGTCAGCGTACAGAATATCGGCAATCCGATTGACTCCATTCCCTTCCAGAACCAGCTTGAAAATGCGCCGGACAACTGCCGCCGGTTCCGGGTCGATAATCAAATGCTGCTTGTCGTCCGGGTCGCGCCGGTAGCCGTAGGGGACACTGGGAGAAACCCGCTTCCCTTCCTGCATACGGGCTTTAAAGATAGCCTGTATCTTGCGGCTGGAATCGCGTGCATACCATTCATTCATAATGTTCAAAAACGGCGTGAAATCGCTGTCCTGCTGGTTGCTGCTGTCTATGCCGTTGTTGATTGCTATAAACCGGACGCCTTTTTCTTTAAACATGACTTCGGTATAGAACCCTACTTTCAGATAGTCGCGCCCGAACCGGCTCATATCTTTTACGATAATGACCGCCACGTTCCCGGCTTCCACTTCGGCAATCATGGACTGGAAACCTTCCCGGTCGAATGTCGTCCCACTCACTCCGTCGTCGGTGAAGTGGCGTATATTGACAAAGCCGTTCTTCCTTGCGTAGTCCTCTAAGAAATGTTTTTGGTTTGTGATACTGTTGGATTCGCCCTGTAGCTCATCATCACGGGAAAGCCTTTCATACAGGGCGGTAATCTTGATACTGTTTAATTGTTTGCTCATTATATAACCCCCGTTCTGTTATGATGTAACGCTTTTTAGTTCCTTATAACACTATCACGTTCGGGTCTGTGACAACATAGCTGCTGTGCATTTGCATAAGCGACGGTTTGACGAAAAACCTTGTCTTGCCGCTGCCGGAACCGCCGATCACAAGGATATTTTTGTTTCTTGCATATTTCGGCTGCTTCGGGCGGCTGTTCATGGTGAGCCGTTCCGTCTGTGTCAATGGGATATTGTTCTCAAATACCGGGTCTGTGTACGGCTTTATATCGTCGGCGGTTCCCCAACGCGCGGAACCGTACTCAATGCCTTTGCGGTATTTCTTCGCGTTCTTGCCTTTTAGGTAAACGGCAAGCCGGATAATCACCGCCCCGGCAACGCCGATCAGCAGGTCAGCGGGGTGGAAGCTGGGCGCGGCACTGGCAAAGGCGGCTGTGAAGCCCTCCCCAAGATGTAAAATCTTTTGGCTTGCGTCTATGCCGGGGGAAAGCCGGACAGCCGCGCCCACCTTGTCGAACAGGTACACAAAGAGCAGATACGGGAGATTGAGAATAAGCAGCTTTTTGATTTCCGGCTTCATAGCGATACCTCCCTGTCCTTGTGTTTGGTCTGCTGGCGGCTGGCGTTCAGCTCCTTTGCCTTTTCCCGGAAAGCGGCTAATGCCTTTCGGATTGAGGGCTTTTTATCCTGCGTCAGCTTCTTTGCGGAAAACTCCTTGAAAGCGGCGGTCAGCGCGTCCGCGTCCCTGCCCTTGAAGAATACAAGGTAGCGGGGCGGGGTTTCCGTCGCGTCCTTTTTCATCGCAAAGTCGATACCATATTTTTTCGCTGTACTCTCAAAGGCTTTGATGTTGTCCTTTGTGATCTCAATGTTGGAAACGCCTGTATTCTGCTTCATAAGCTGCTTTAGGGTCTGCTTCCCGTGGGGGATTGCCTGTCTGTCAAGCTCTTTCTTTGCCTGTGAGAGCAGCTTTTTGATTGCCTTTTGCAGCACTTCGGCGGTCAGCTTCCCGGTCTTGATATACAGGGCAACGGTTTTTTCGTTGATTTCGTCCTGCATGGGGTCTGTCCCTCCTTTCGGGGTAGTCTATGGGGCGGCGGTCAGATACGCACCCGCAGCCCGTTTAAGTCGTCGGCTCTGATACCCACCAAGTACCATTCCTGCGCCATATTCATTTCAATGCGGGTCGGCTTCCACTTGCCGCGTGTGAACACGTCGAAACAGTCCCCGCAATGCAGCCCGCCGTAATAGCTGGCAAGGTCAAAGCGAATGTCGTAGCGGTCTGTGCGCTCGTCAAATACCAATGCTCCCGTCATTTTCTGTGCCATAATAAAATCCTCCTTTTGTGGTTGTGGGTGGTTACAGGCTTTCGCCCGGTTTGAATGAATAGGGGTCGTGCGGCTCCTGTGGCGCAAGTGCGCCGCTTGCCATATCGTGAGCCACAAGGGACGTGTAATAGTTGCCGATTGTGGACGGGGCATTGAAAAGCACCGCCCGTAAATACTGCTTGATGTTGCGGATTTTGGTTGTGTTCTCTTTCATGCAGTCCAGCACAAAGCGGATATGTTCAGCGTCCAGCTTCATAAACTTTGCTTTTACCAGCTCGGCGGGGTAGTCGTCCCCGGCAATGCGGATCGTCTTTCTCCGGGTACAGACGGTTTCCAGCATGAGGTCTACAATTTCATTCAGCCTGTCCCCGTCAAACTTCATATCCTGTATGAGAATGTCATAGTCGATATTTTCCTTGATGATCTCCCGGTAAATCTCAAAAGCGGTCTGTGCTTCCGCTTCCTTTCGTTTCCGTTCCGGCGGCGTAGCCGCTTCCTGCTCCAAAGGAGAGGGGTTAGGGGAATGGATAGGAATGGAATGGGTACTTTGTAAATCCGTATTTCTTTTTTCTTTTGTTGGTAAGTCAGTTCTTTGTATATCTTTATTTAATTGCATTGGATTTTCCAACGTAGGTTTTTCCAACATTGGTTTTTCCTGCATTGGATTATCCAATGTTGGATTTTCCAATGTAGGTAAATCCGGCGTAGGTTCTGTATGCGGCTGCTCATAGATTACATAATCGGCTCCCCGCAAGCGTCCTTTCTCGTCGCGCTCCCGTGATCGGACGATATACCCGGCGCGTTCCAGCTCCTTTATGGCTTCCCGGATAGCGTCTATCTTTTCCCGGTTGATCTGTGACAGCCCCGCAAGGGTGTAGTCCCAATCTTCGGGAAGGGAAAGCATTTGCGACAAAAGCCCCTTTGCCTTTAAGGTTAGCTCCTTGTTGCGTAAATGGTGGTTGCTCATAACGGTATAGCCCTTGTTGCGTTCCACTCGGAAAACTGCCATAGCTTCATCACTCCTTTGGTTGTGGATTTGTTACGCGATAGAACGCCGTTTTGCCGGGGTTAGGTATAAATCCCTGTTCCCGGCGAAAGTGCGCTCGCAAAGCCGCTTGTAGCATGGCTCTTTCTGCCCCTACTGCGTAACATGAGAGCATAAAAAAGCAGCGTTCCTGTTCTCCAGTGTAAGGATAGAGAAACGCCGCTTTTGCGTCATATTCAGTTTTCATTTATTCTTTCTAAATACTGTGTGCTGGTGTTTGGGCTTACAGGGTTCCGGGCGGTATATATCAAGGTTCTTTCCCTCAAAAGTAGTAAATTGATAGTAAATCCTGCGTGTATGCCCGTAAATCAAGGCTTTTTGGAGATAATCAACCATTTTGTTTGTAAAAACATCAAAATTCTTCATCTTCCGGCTCAAAATACTCCAGCAGAGAAAGATACAATTCTTCCGGGCGCTCCGGCAGGTAATCTTCATAACTGGAAATATCCTGCACGGTATGGTTGCTGTACTCTACCTGTGCCCGCCAGGACGGTCTGCCCTCTGGTTCCGTTGGCATATCCTCCCCGATTTCCTCCAGATCATCCCCGTATAAATCTTCATCAAAAAGAATATCCGTGAAATAATCATCCTCATCAGGTTTCAGGCAGTAATCCTGCTCCCACATAAAGATTTCCAGTGTATGCACGATATACCGCAGCAGCTTCGCCATCTGCCCGCCCTCCAGCGTGACAGACTGCTCCCCGTCCTCTGCCTGGAAATCTGTCATTGTCAGCACACGGCTTTTCCGGTCAATGGTAAAACAGCAGTCAGCCATTTCCATATCACCATACCCATCGTAAACCTCTGTATGTACTTCAAAAGACAATGTATTGATAACAAACTGCTTTTTCATGGCATTGCGCTCTGCGTGGGGAAAACAGACATTGAAAACCTCCCGTGCCGTGTCAGCCACCTCCGGGCATTGATCGTGCATTTTGGCTTTCAGCCATTTCTTCTCGCTGTCCGTAAGCCGCCGCATGGGGAAGTCCATCAGGCGGTTCATATCCATTGCCGCCGCTTTTTCCGCAGCGCTTAAACGGGAACAGGCTTTGCAGATGTGGGCGGCATGGCCCTTCCCGGAAAACTTTTCATTTGCCTTATGCTCACCGCATATTTTACAGTAATGCCCGTGCGGGCGTTTTTTCTTTTTTGACATCTTAAGTTCCTCCATTCCCTGCACCTATTATACAGTGAACCGTCAAAACTTCAAAGATAGCTGTGGGCTGTTTTTTAAATTCTTTATGCGGGTATGTTTCCCCGGCTGGCGCAAAAAAACAGGCTTTCCCTGCCCGAATGGAAACCGGGCAGGGAAAACCTGTTCTGCTGTGATTTACTCCGCTTCTGTCAGTTCAAGCTGTTCAAATTCTTCATCCGTCATATCCCGCAGTTTTCCGATCACCCTGCCGGACAGCTCCGCCATATCCGTATCTTCCAGATAGGGCAGCGCCCTTTCAATATCCCCTATGACTTCGTTCCTGCTCTCTCCCGCAAATATGCAGATCAAATTGCTTTCTTCCACGGTAAACATTGTATCCATATCCTTACATCTCCCTCTGCTTATTTTTTATGTTTTCTTCATGCCCCTGTCCTGCCGCCTGCGCCTTTTTCTCCGCAAGGCGGGCTTTTAAGGACGGTTTTGCGGCTGGCTTCTCCTGTGCCTTTTTGTTTTCCTCTTTCTGCGCTTTCTCCCCTGCGCCGTTATTCAGCACATTATCCACCATGTTGTAATTCTGTTCTTCCATTTCCTCGATCTTGGCAAGGGGCTTGTACTCCGCCAGCTTTCCAAGAAACTCCATAGCCTGCTTTCGCTCCTCCCGCTCCGTTCCGTCCGCAGCTATGTCGGCAAACCACAGTGCCATGTCACGGGTATCTCTCTGTTTCAAGGCTTCCGCAATCTCTGATACGTTCTCCGTCATGCTTTGGTTATTGTCATGGTAGAGGGCTGTGTCATAACCGTAGATAAAACGGTCAATCTCCACCGCAAGCTGTTCCGCAGGTGTCAGGTCAGGCATACGCTTCTCCCATACCTTTGCTTCCATTTCCTCGCTCAGATGACCGTCTATCTCCATTTCCGGCAGCTTGGCCACAAGCTCCGTGATTATTTCCATCGCCTGCAGATTCCCTTTTATGTCAGGGATATACTCTAAAATGTCAAGGTCAATCCTGTTCCCGGACAAAATATCCATCCCCACATCTTCAAATGCCTCCGTTCCCGGCGTATGGATATGGATGCCGATTGCGGGGATTCCGTTCATGCGCTCCGGCGGTATCTGTTTCCAGATAGCCACTGCTTCCTCCACGGTAGGGATATTCTCATAAAACTCGCCCAGGTTATGGAACTCCCCACATTCCGCAACCGTCAGCGTCACTTCTGTTTCCGCCTGCTCCTGGGATAAGGACACCGGCTCTTTTTCTCTGGTCTCACGCACTCCCTCCAGATAGTCCTCCACCTGCGGGAGATACGTTCCCAGGCTCC
>OFFL01001894.1_pt1 | contig 12903 bp, 12 predicted proteins | sample 1521391 | NCBI WGS metagenome assembly OFFL01 (sample SAMEA3504082, study PRJEB24116) | mouse gut metagenome | biome: mouse gut; feature: mouse-associated habitat; material: faeces | place: Denmark | collected 2011
TGGCCGTTTGTCCCCGCCGCGCCCGTCCCCGGCTGGCTTTGGGCCGTCTGATTGCCTCCGCGCTTTGCCGCCGCTTTTATAACGGCATATATCACACACGCCAGGGCAGCCAAGCCTGTGAGAATGGCCCCCATCGCCCCAGCCAGGGCCGGCAGGACACAGGCCGACACGACCAGGGCGGCGAATGTTAAAACCACCAGCAGGACCTTTTTGCGGTTTGCATTGATAACCGCCGCCTTGGACTGCCGGCAAACCGAGGGGACGATATATAGCAGGCAGCCAATCGTAATGCAGGCAATCCACACAAAAAAGCTTCCCCGCAGGGTATTCGGATCGGAAAAAACCGCGTGGATTCCTTCAAAATAACTTCGAACCCCAAGGTAAACAACCCAGAGTGCGGTAGTAATCCCGATGATGGCGCCGATGCCCTTGTCCTGCTGCTTTATCAGTTCCACTACCTCGCCGGCGGCATGACCAATCCCAATGACCTTGGTTTTCCCCCAGCTCAGAAAGCCCCCTATTTGATCCAGCAGATTTTTGCCCAGGTTTGTCAGACACAGAATCTGGATAACGGCAATGGTGATCCAGCCCAGGTGCCAGCCATACAGGTCATCCCACAGGCTGCCACAATGGATAACATGGTCAAACACATTTATATTCATGAAAACCGCCGCCATCGAAACGCACAGGTTGCTGAGGACGCAGCCAAAATTGGACTGCCTCCTCTTGGACGGCAAGCCCAAGAGGAAAAAGCCGCAGACAGCAATAATCAGCATAACAATATTGCTAATCAGCTCATAATCCAATGATATGGGCCTCCACGTGTTGAATACCTCTGCCAGCAGAAATGCGATGACCGCCAGAAAGGCCGGAATCCCCTCCAAAAACACCGTCATAACTCCACTCCCCCATCCGTTTTTCTCTTGGGCTTTGACCGGGATAATCGCTTTTCAACCCGTCAAAAACAACCCACGCCCGTTTGGAATCAACCGGCAAAATGCCGTATCCATATAACGGGGCGTGGGTTGCGCTCAAGTATGATGCCGAAAAAATGACTACGCGATTGCCTTTACGGTGGTAGTGGTGTAATTTCTCGTGTCACCCATGCCGTCTTTTCCCGCGTAGACATAAACAGAGGCAAAATAGTAGTAGCCAACCTTGCCCTGGTACACAAACAGGTCTTCACAGAAAAACGCGCCGGAACCCATCATATTGGGGTATTGGGAACTCTCATAGGTCTTTACCTGCTGGAAGCTTTTCCCGTCCGCAGATTCATACAAGAAAATTGTCTTGACCCCCAGCTCCGTCATGGTACCCCGCCCGTTTACAGAAGCCGAAATGACCAACCTGCCGTCGGGATCAGGAAGCACCGATGCACTGTAACTGGCCAGATATTCACTGGAACGGGTGGATGCGGAGGCGGGCGCGCAAAGCAGGCCGATGCCCATGACAATCACTAATACGACACAAATAGTCCGTTTTCCTGAACGAGTCATCAATCATGCACCTCTCAATAAATAGAATCAATCATGCTTTTCAGCTCTTGCTCAGATATGGTTCCAAACATCTGGCATTCAAAATCGCCGTTCAGCCAGAGGGCCGCCCAATCGCCGTGATCCGAAGTCAGGTAATGCTTGATACGCTTTATGTAGTACGGAGCGGCCTCGCCATACTCTTTTTCCAATGTATAAAAGTTTTGAAGAGGAACCTCCCTATATCGTATGTGCAAATAACCATCCTCACTGGTGTATTCCGCAAAAATGGAAACCCCCGTCCTCTGGTTGACCGCAGTAACTGACGCCAATTCAAATCTTTCCGGAATTTCTTTGGGGATGATGGGCGCGTCAATTCCAAACGCTTCCACGGCGGCTTCCAGCGTGTCAAAGCATCCTGTTCCACCCTCCCCCAACGGGTTGTTTTGGACTGCCGCATAAGAAGCCGACTGGCCGTCCAGGCAAAAGGTCTCCGCGGTCCAGCGGGCAATTGCCGAGAACACGTCCAATCCCGCAGCCTGCGCCGTGGTACACAGCAGCAAAATCAGCACGGCGGCGGCCGCTGCGATTCTGGCAAACGAAAAACGGACGGCTCTCCGCCCGGCGGGCCGGGATGGCCCCTCCCCGCACTGTGCCGCGACGGCTTCCAATACCGGCGCGTTTTGCTTGTGGAAACGGGCCAGGCTCTTCTCTGCGTCCAAATCCAGCTCATCAGGCAGGGGGGCTTCCTTGTCCAGCCGGTCTAAAAGGGCCGCCAGCGCCTCGCTGTCAACCTCCTCATCCTCCGGCTGAAACAAAAAATCTGCCAGCTGGTCTAGAAGCTGTTCTTTCGTGCGTTCTTGCTCAGGCGGATACCCCTTCCTTCTCTCCGAACCCTTATCTGCGCGGTCAGAAACCAGCGCCTTTCGGATGGTGGGCATCGGTTCACCTCCTCATTAGGATAATTTGTCGAATGCTGTCGAATGTAACAGGCATTTCAGAAAAATTTAATTTTTCCCCAGCAGATCCCGGCAGCGCTTTTTGGCGCGGTGCAGCCGCATCCGGCAGGCTTCCGGCGTGCAGCCCAATCCGGCGGCAATCTCCTCATGGGTGAGCCCCACCTCAAAAAATAAATACAAGATCTGCCGTTCCCCTTCACTCAGCCCGTGCGGCAGGGCCGACAGGAAATCCGGCGGGGCGTCCCCAGCCGCAAGCTCGTCCTCCAAAACAAGCGGCACCTCCAGGCTGTAGCAAGACTTTTGCAGCTCATTCAAAATTTGATAGTGTGTTGTTTTCAGCAGCCATGCGTGAATGTTGGGGTGTTCCCGCAGCTGATCGTACTTTGTCAGCAGGGTAAGAAAAACGTTGTGGGCAATGTCCTGGGCCAGCTCGGCGTCATTCAGATGGCGGAAGGAATACTTCACAATCTCGCCATGATATTGCAGGTAAATCGGGTCAAACCACTTCTTTATCTGATTCACGCAATACTCTCTCCCCACGTCTGAAGAATCACGGTGCGTCCCATGGTATCTCTCCACAAACCTGGAGCAGCTTTGCCGCCCATGCGACGTACGAGGGAGGACGGCCTTCCAATAATGTACGAACCGCTTCGATATCGGTGCAAGCGCTGGGTTCCCGGAAGATTGTGTCATAGCTGACATGAAATGTATCCACCAGTGCGGAAAGGGTTTTGACGCTGATGAGCTTGTCCCCCCGCTCCACCCGGGAAATAAACGCTGTGCTGACATTGATTTTTTCCGCCAGCTGCGCTTGCGTCAACCCCCTGGCCTTTCGCAAATGCTGGATGTTCTGCCCCATTTGCACCGCTAATGTTTCTTTTACCATATGTCCGCCCCTCCGTTGTCCTCTTTCTGATAGAATTATATTGCGAGACATAGGAGATGGAAACGCCCCAACGGTTTAAAAAATTTTACTTTAAGTAAATATACCGGCGCGCTTTCCAGCGCGTCCACCAGCGATACGGCAAAGCCCGCCCAAGCCGCTCAGATTCATATGGATCTGCCTGCGCCGAAAACTTCGTCCTCACTGCCCATCAGCGCATTTCAAAAAGCTTCCCATCCATTCAAATGAAATTTTTTATGTCAAAATTGCGTTGAAACATTTCTTTTCTAGAAATAAAAGGCCGTTTTCGACAATATTCCTCGCTGTTATTCCAATGTGCCCACAGCCGGGCCCCAGAAAAGCATCCGGCCAGACGTCAATCCCAAAGGTCGCCGTCTTATCCTTGCGGCTGCCGACTTGGCTTGCAATAATATTTAATAACATTTTATCGTATAAAAAGCGCCGCAAGCCCCCCACCGGATGTCCGGTGGGGGGCTTGCGCTTTATTCCTGTGATGTGCATGGCATCCCCGCCCTCTATCCGTCGGTAGGCGGGACGGGAACTGTCTATGTATTCCCCAGCGCAGCCAGCTTTTTTTCATCTATAATTTCCACCGCGCCCCGGGAGAGCCTGACCATGCCCTCGCTCTGGAAGTACCGAAGCATCCTGGTCACCACCTCCCGGTGGGTGCCCAGGTGGTTGGCGATGGACTCGTGGGTAAGGCGCAGCAGCAGCGTCCCCTCAATGGCGGCCTCCGCCAGCAGAAAGGCGGCCACCCGCTTGTCCAGGCTCTTCCACATGACCTGTTCCATCAGCCACATGACCTCGGAAAACCGCGCCGCCATAACCTCGTTGGTGTAGTTTGCCGCGGGGGCGGACTGTTCCATCACCTGCCGGTAGACTTCCGCGGGGATGACCCAGAGCCGGGTGTCCTTCTCCGCCTCAATGGTGAGGTCGAACTGTACGCTGCGCATCATGCAGGAGGCGGAGAACAGGCACAAATCCCGGTCAAACAGCCGGTAGACCGTGATCTCCCGGCCCTCGTCCGAGAGGATATAGGCCCGGAGCTGGCCGGAGCGCACCAGCAGCAGCCCGGTACAGTCCACATCCCCATTGTGGATTACGGCGCCTTTTTTCACGTTCCGCTCTGTCAAGCTGTCCAGGAGCATCTCCTGGTGGCCGGGCGCCAGTTTGTCCCAGATGGGAAAATAGCTCTGAAACTCCATATAGCCGCCTCCTTGTCACAGGGCCAGTATAGGCTATCCTGTGCCATATGTCAAATGGCCCGAAGAGATTCCCACGGACTTTCTCCTGCCGGGCCCGGCTTTCCCGGCCCCGGGGCAGCCTGCCTTTCCCGACCGATGGGGCGGTTATCCCATCAGGATAACCGCCCGTCCCGGTCCCGCCGCTCTTTTTCCTCCCGCATCCTTCGGTGCAGGCAGGCCAGCGCGTCGGACAGCCCCCCCAAGTGGTCGATGAGCCCCAGCTTCACCGCCTCCTTACCGTAGATGACGCTGCCCACGTCGGCGGCCATCTCGCCAGTGTTGAGCATCAGGTGCTCAAAGTCCTTCCGGCTGATCCCGCTGTTGCGGATGACAAAATCACAGATACGGTCCTGGATGCGCTCAAAGTAGTGGAAGGTCTGGCTCACGCCGATGACCAGCCCATTGAGCCGCACCGGATGGATGGTCATGGCCCCGGAGGGGACGATAAAGGACTCCTTGGCCGCCACCGCCAGGGGCACGCCGATGGAGTGCCCGCCCCCCAGCACCAGGGAAACGGTGGGCTTTGACATGCCGGCAATCATCTCCGCGATGGCCAGCCCCGCCTCAATGTCGCCCCCCATGGTGTTGAGCAGAATGAGCAGCCCGTCCGCCTCGTCGCTCTCCTCCAGGCTGGCCAGAAAGGGCAGGATGTGCTCGTACTTGGTGGTCTTGGCCCCGGAACGCTCCTCCTGGTGGCCCTCGATGGTACCCACGATGGTGAGGGTGTGGATGGCGCCGTCCTCTGTTTTGACGGAGCTGGTCCCCAGGTCTATAATGTCCTGGCGGAGCTGCTCCTGCTCCTCGTTTTCGCCGTTTTCCGCCGGTCTGGTCTCCTCAGTCATGGAAAACCCCCTTTTGCGGTAGCTTTTCCGCAAAAGGGGGTTTCTATCCGTTACAGCGGATCCAGGACCATGAGGATCTCGCCGCTGTCCACCTCGTCCACCTCGCCGGTGTGGCGGAAGCCCAGCTTTTCATACAGCAGCCGGGCGGGCTCGTCACCCTCCACATAGCACAGGCTGGCCTGGGAATAGCGGCCGTCCGCCCGCATCTCGTCCAGGGCCAGCCGGGCGGCGGCCTCGCCGAAGCCCCTGCGCTGATACCGCCGGTCGATGAGCAGATGGCTGAACACGTACTCCCGGTCCTCGGGCCAGTCGTAGTAAAGCAGCATGCCCACCGGGGTATCGCCGTCCAAAATCAGCCTTGCCTGGGCCCTGCGCTCCCGGTAAGCGTAAGCCCGGGCCAGAATGCCGGTGGAGCTGCCCACGAACCGCTGCTGATCCTCCCGGACGGCCAGCTTATGCCGCCAGTTGTCTGGACCGATGGGTTCCAGGCGGACCACTGCTCAGCCTTGGTACACCGCCTTGCAGGCAGCGTAGGTCATATAGCAGTCCAGCTTGGACACGGTCTCAAAGGGGGAGTGCATACTCAGTACAGGTACGCCCGCGTCCAGGGTGTCGATGTTGCGGTTGGCCATGTAGCAGGCCACGGTGCCGCCGCCGCCCTGGTCGGCCTTGCCCAGCTCGGCCATCTGCCACAGCACGCCCTTGTCGTCCAGCAGGCGGCGGACATAGGCCACCACCTCGGCCCCGGCGTCGGAGCAGCCCCCCTTGCCCCGGGAGCCGGTGTATTTGCACAGGCCCACGCCGTAGTTGACCTTGGCGGAGTTGTTTTTCTCGTATACCTCGGCAAAGTTGGGGTCGAAGGCCGCCGTCACGTCGGTGGACAGGCAGAAGGACTTCTCCAAACACACCCGCAGGGGCACCTTCTGGCTGGCGCACAAATCGCCCACAAATGTCTCGAAGAAGGCGGACTGCATCCCGCTCACGCCCTCGGAGCCGATCTCCTCCTTGTCCGCCAGCACGCACACCGCGGTGCGCACGGGCACCCCGTCCAGATCCAGCAGGGCCTTGAGCCCCGCGTAGCCGCACACCCGGTCGTCGTGGCCGTAGGCGCCGATGAGGCTGCGGTCCAGGCCGATGTCCGTGGCCTTCACCGCCGACACGGCCTCCAGCTCCGCAGAGATGAAGTCCTCCTCGGTAAAGCCGTACTTCTCATAGAGTAGCTTCATGGCCGCCAGCTTCACCCGGTCCTTCTCCTCGCCCTCCATGGGCTCGCTGCCGATGAGCAGGTTCAGCTGCTCGCCGGTGATGCCCTCGGCCAGGGTCTTCTTGCTCTGCTCCGCGCCCAGGTGGGGCAGCAGGTCGTTTACCACCAGCTTGGGCTCGTCCCCCTCGCCAATGGCCACCTTCACGGTGGAGCCGTCCTTCAGGGCCACCACGCCGTGGAGCTCCAGGGGGATGGTGACCCACTGGTACTTGCGGATGCCGCCGTAGTAGTGGGTCTTGAGGTAGGCCATCTCGCCCTCCTCATAGAGGGGGCTGGGCTTCAGGTCCAGCCGGGGGCTGTCGATATGGGCGGCGGTGATCTGGACGCCCTGGTCCAGCTTTTTCTGCCCCACCACGGCCAGCAGCAGCATCTTGCCCCGGTTGTTCTGGTAGATCTTGTCCCCGGCCTTCAGCGCCATGCCCCGCACGTAGGGCTTGAAGCCCTGGGCCTCCGCCAGCCGGATGCCCTCGGCGACGCACTCCCGCTCGGTCTTCCCGGCGTCCAGAAAGGCCTTGTAGCCCTGGCAGTACGCGTCCATGGCCTCCCGGTCGCCGGCGGCCAGCCGGTCATAGCCGTTCTTCTTCTCCCGCAGTACCTTTTCCTTCCAAGCCTTCGCGTCCATGTTCCATGTTCCTCCATTCAAAAATAATAAAACCGTGTCGAAAAAGCGATCCATCTGCGCCAGGAACGCTCCCCGGCTCTCCGCCTCGTTGCGCAGCACCAGGGTGCAGTGGGCCCGGTACCAGCGCTCCGGCTTCTGGGCGTCGATGCGGGCCTGGGCCCGCCGGCGGTCCAGCCCGTCCCGGGCCATGATCCGCGCCAGGCGGACCGCCGGGTCCGCCGTCACGGCCACCGTCACCTGACACAGCCTGCCTATCCCTGATTCTACCAGATTGATCGCGTCGATGGCAACCCCTTTTCGCGTACAATTTCGAATTTTTTGTTCCACTGCCGCGTACACGGCGGGGTAGACAACTTTGTTGAGCCGCTCCAGCTCCTCCGGGTCGCCGAATACGCGGGCCGCCAGGGTTCGCCGGTCCAGGCTTCCGTCCGGCAAAAACACCGGCCCGAAGGCCGCCTCCAGGTCCCGGCGGAGGGCGGCGCTGGTTTGCAGCAGCCGGTAATAGAGTGCGTCGCAGTCCACCACCTCAAACCCCCGGCGCTCCAGCGCCGCCAGGGCCGTGGTCTTCCCAGATCCGGTGGGGCCGGTGATGCCGATCACCGTCATGGCGTCCCCTCCCCCAACTCCACCACCTGGAACCCGGCGGCCTTCTTCAGCCGGTTGGCCACCGCCAGCCCCAGCCCCCCGTCGCCGGGGCACTGGGCGAAGATGGCGGTCACGTCCGTGCCGTCAAAGGAGCGCAGGGCGTCGAACACCCGCCGGGCCTGCTCTCCCCGGTCCTGGGCGGAGCCGATGGAGCGGACCTGACAGCCGGGGAACTGGTCCCGGTACTCCTCGAAGCAGATCACCCCCGTATGGTCCCCCAGGTTCCGCCGGATATACCGGGCGGTGCGCCGCCCCTCGCCGGAGACCACGGTGACAGGGGCCCGGGGGGCGTAGTGGCGGTACTTCATGCCGGGGGCCCGGGGCTTCTCGCCGGGGTCCAGGGGGGAGAGCACTGCCCGGTCCACCGCCACCTCCCCCAGCACCGCGCGCAGGTCCTCCAGGGGCAGTCCGCCGGGCCGCAGGAGCCGGGGAACAGGGGCGGTCAGATCCACAATGGTGGACTCCAGTCCGATTCCTACCTGCCCGCCGTCCACGATCATATCGATCCGTCCCTCCAGGTCCTCCGCCACATATTTTGCCAGTGTGGGACTGGGCTTACCCGAAGTGTTAGCGCTGGGCGCCGCTACAAAGCCCCCTGCATATTCAATAATCTTTTGGGCGGCCTTATGGGAAGGAAACCTGACAGCCACCGTCTTAAGCCCTCCCGTGGTCTCCGAGGGAACTCTCTCCGATTTTTCCAAAATCATGGTAAGCGGCCCCGGCCAAAAGGCTTCGGCAATTCTTACCGCCTCCTCCGGCACCCGGGAAACGATCTTTTCCAGATCCTCAAACCTGCATATATGCACGATCAGAGGATTGTCCTGGGGCCGCCCTTTGGCCTGGTAAATCTTTCGGGAGGATTCCCGGTCCAGGGCGTCTCCCCCAAGTCCGTACACTGTCTCCGTGGGAAAGGCAGCCAGACCGCCGTTTTTTATCACCCTGCCTGCCCACTGCAGGGCTTCCTCCTCCTGTGGGGTAAAACGTTCCGCATCCTGCCTGATCCTGACTGTTATTGTCTCCATATCCTGACCCTTTTCCAATGATCTCTTTAAAATATGCTCAATTTCTGTAGAAAGTATAGCACACTTCTTTCAAAAGATAAAGTAGTTCCGGACTGCCTGGCATAGCCGCTGTCCAAAAAGAATATATTGAAAAAAACAGCCGCAGGTAACGGAATATGAAAAAAATCGGACGCAGGTTCCTGACAATGGCAGCCCTGGGGCTTTTTTTCCTCTCCATGTTCTATGTGGGAAGAGCTGCCGCTTTTCTGACCCTGGGAGATAACGTAAATGCTTCGGAGCGGGCCAGGTGTGTGGTCATCGATGCCGGCCACGGAGGCGATGATCCGGGAAAGGTGGGCATTAACGGTGCCAATGAAAAAGATGTAAATCTGCAGATCGCAATGCTGTTGAAGCAATATCTGGAAGCAAACGATATCCGGGTGGTGATGACTCGTGAAGATAATGACGGGTTATATGACCCGGAAGCCCCCAACAAAAAGGTGCAGGACATGAAAAATCGGATTGCTCTCATCGATGAAGTGTCCCCTGCGCTTACAGTAAGCATTCATCAAAACAGCTATCCTGAAGAATATGTCCATGGAGCCCAGGTGTTTTACTATACCGGAAGCACCCAGGGGCAGATGCTTGCTGAATCAATCCAAAAACAGCTGATCGCAAAGGCAGACCCCGAAAATAAGCGTCAGATCAAAGCAAATGACAGCTACTATCTGCTGAAAAAAACAGGAATTCCCATCGTGATCGTGGAATGTGGTTTTCTGTCCAACAGCAATGAGGCGGAAAAGCTCTGCACACCACAATACCAGGACCGGATAGCCTGGGCCATACATATGGGGATTCTACAGTTTCTCAATGGCGCCGATTGAACGCAATCCCTGCTTTTTCAATTGTTACTACTCAAGGCTACGTGGTTACTTTTCACGGCTCCGCCGTTCAAAGCAACATGATGCCCGTGAAAAGTAACAGGCAACGTGAACAGCAGCACTTGAAAAGGCTTCAGCTCAATTGTTTTTTACTTTCAGGTATGATATAATGACCTTATGAAAGCAACTGCCTGAAAGGAGCCGCCCGAGATGAATAAAAAGAAACGAAAAATTGCTGCCCTGTTGACTCTGTCTGTATTCCTTTTGGGCGCATGCTCCGGTCAAAGCGCCCCGGAGAAGCCTCTGTCCTCCTCCCCGGCCCGGACCGCCGAGCCTGCCTCCCAGCCATCGTCCTCCCAGCCCATCGTTTCTCCTCCGGATTCCACTGATGGTTCCCACAGCGTCACCGTTACCCCTTCCTCCCTGAACCCGTCAGACAGCAGACCACGCCTGATCCAAACGATTCTGAAAGATGACGCTGTTGATGTAACCCCTTCCGTAGAGCCCTATCAGGCGGACCCTGATCTGGGCAATATTGATAACCTGTGGCAGTTCAGCATTGACGAGGAAGAGGCCCGCATGCTTGCGGAAAACGGTTTCACAGTCAGTACAGCCTATCAAAGCGAATATTACCAGATATATGAAAACAATCGCTATCTGGCAATTCCCAATTTCGTGACAGTAGACTCCCTGATGCACACATATCACCTGTATTTCGGCCATCTGCTGAAAAACATTGAGCGGGACCATCTGGCAGGAGCTGTCACAGATCTAAGCCGCCAGATGCTGGACAAAAGTCTCTCTCAGTATGATCTTTTGAAAGGAACAGAATGGGAAAATGCGGCAATGCGCAACGCCGCCTTCTTTACCGTAGGATTAAATCTGCTGGACGAAGATGCCGGTATCCAGGATTCGCTGGAATCTGTTGTCCGCCAGGAGCTGGACTCTATTCAAAGCGCCGAAGGAATCCGGATATCCCAAATCACCGGCACAAAGGAGGATTATTCTCAATACATTCCCAGAGGATACTATGAGGGTGAAGCGCTGTTAGAGTCCTACTTCAAAGCCATGATCTGGTATGGAAGAATTCATTTCTCGCAGGAAGACGCCGATCTGGACAGAAGTGCTCTTTTGATGACCCTGGCTTTAGCCCAGGATCCCGAAATGCTTCGTCTCTGGGAATCTGTCTATGCCGTGACTTCCTTTTTTGCCGGCGCCAGCGATGACCTGGGTGTATGCGAATATGCCCCGCTGCTGCAGGAGGCTTACGGCGGTTTCCCTTCTCTTCAGGATCTGACGGGAAACCCGGAAGCTTTTGAGGTGTTTCGGTCTCTGGCCTCCGCCCTTCCAACACCCCGGATCAATTCCGTTCCCGTTTATGAAGACGAAGATAATGTCATTCCCGGCTTTCGCTTTATGGGCCAACGCTTTACTGTGGATGCTGCCGTAATGCAGCAGTTAGTTTACCGCAATGTCGGGGCCAACAGCGCCGGAGAAAATCGTATGCTTCCCGATGTGCTGGATGTACCTGCCGCTCTGGGCAGCGACGCCGCCCTTAATATCCTGGAAAAAAACGGAGCCGCAGATTATGAAGGCTATAGCGAAAACATGATTCGTCTGCGAGATTTTCTGTCGGAGGAGAACGAAACTCTATGGGCCTCCAGCCTCTACGCGGGCTGGCTTCATACCCTCCGTCCACTGCTCACGCCCAAAGGCGAAGGATATCCGATGTTTATGCAAAATGAGGAGTGGGTGAAAAAGGATTTGGAATGCTTTTCCGGAAGCTTTACGGAGCTGAAGCATGATACAGTTCTTTACTCCAAGCAATCCATGGCAGAAATGGGCGGCGGGTATGACAGGGAGCCTGATGACAGAGGGTATGTGGAACCCGAGCCTCTGGTTTACGCCCGTTTTTCCCACCTTGCCTCCCAGACCGCCCAGGGGCTTCGCAGCTATGGAATGCTGAGCCGGACGGACGAAGATAATCTGTCCCTGCTGGCCCAGATAGCGGACCGTCTGCTGACTATTTCCGTCAAGGAGCTTCAAAATGAGGATCTGAGCGAAGACGAATATGAATTCATTCGATGCTACGGGGGCAACCTGGAGCACTTCTGGATGGAGGCTGCAAAAGAACAGGTTTCCTCTGAATGGATTTCAGCTCTGGAATATCCGGCTGCTATTATAACAGATATCGCCACCGATCCTAACGGCCAGGTTCTGGAGGCTGCCACAGGCAATCCTTCCTCGATCTATGTGGTGGTCAATGTAGATGGTCGTCTGAAGCTTGCCCACGGAGCCGTCTACACCTTCTACCAGTTTCCCTGGCCCATGAACGACAGACTGACAGACACCAAATGGCGCCAGATGATGGGCTGGCAGCCGGATGAAAACGGAGATTATAGTTCCGAAAGACCAGTTGGGCAGCCGGACTGGGTCAACAGCTATCGGTACAGATATGCATGGGAATAAACTCCGCAAAAGGGCCGGATGGCTGCTGACAGCACTGGTTTTCAGCGCAGTCTTTGCATACTGCCTATGGCGCTGCTGGCTTAACGGGGCCTTTCTGCCCCACTGGATTCGCTGGGAGACCTGCCGCCTGCAGGATCAATGGGATGGCTGTGAGGTTCTTCTGAGCCGCCGGCAGGTGACCGTTGTCCGAGAGGGATTCAGTCTCTGGACTTCTCCAAAGGATATACAGGTCCAGGATATTCTCATCTTCGACGCAGACAATGACGGCGAAGATGAAATGCTCCTGCTCTGCTGGAAAATAGGGCGGTACGGGCCTCATCGTCCCTTTTGGGTGGAAAAGGATGAGCAAAAATGGTCCCAGCACATTTTTGTATATGAGTACTCGCAAGATCAAATATCACCCAAGTGGATGTCTTCCTATATCGGATCCGATGTATGGGCCATGTCCTCCAACGGCAGACCGGCTCCCTACGTCCGTCTGGTGCTGACGGATCCCCTGGGAAAGGAAACCTGCTGGAGGTGGAACTCTTGGGGTTTTACAAAGGAGTCAATCACCCCGCCGCAAGCAGCGGGGCATGGAAATTGAAACGCCCCAAGGGG
>OFFL01001900.1_pt1 | contig 12826 bp, 10 predicted proteins | sample 1521391 | NCBI WGS metagenome assembly OFFL01 (sample SAMEA3504082, study PRJEB24116) | mouse gut metagenome | biome: mouse gut; feature: mouse-associated habitat; material: faeces | place: Denmark | collected 2011
GTTGAATTTCAATTATTTCAAAGAACTCTTATGATTTTTTAGTGGACACTAATGAACCAGCAAGAAAACATACGCTATAATTATACCCAACCATGGTATACAAGCGACATTTCAGTAAGCCGTGATTTTAAATTTTCAAATGTCAGGTGCCGTGCCATGATTGAGATAAACAATCTTCTGAGCCAGGATTATGATGTCATTCTCAATTATCCTATGCCAAAACGTAATTATCGCGTAACCCTCACTGTAGAGCTTTAAAAAACATGAAACAGCATATTATTTTTCTTTATTTTCTGTCGCTCCTGCTGGCCATCACGAGTTGTCGCGAAGACGAACTCGTGGTGCCTACGGAGTATGACATTATTCCAGAAAAGCCTGATTCAGATTCTCAGATACGCGGTTTCTACCTTGTAAACGAGGGTAATATGGGTTCAAACAAATGCACATTGGATTATTTCGACTATATGACAGGTCTGTATGCCCGCAATTTTTATGCCGAACGTAATCCTGATGTCATAAAGGAACTTGGAGACGTTGGCAACGATATCGGAATATATGGCAGCAAACTATATGTGGTGGTAAATTGCTCTCACAAAGTTGAAGTTATGGATGCACATACAGGCATCCGCTGCGGCCAGATCGACATTCCCAACTGCCGATACATACGTTTTTATCGCGGCAAAGCATACATTAGTTCCTACGTAGGACCAGTACTCATTGACCCGGATGCGCCGAAAGGTGCCGTCTATCAAGTAGATACTCTCTCATTGGCAGTGACAGCCAAAGTAACGGTAGGATATCAACCGGAGGAAATGGAAATCGTGGATGACTACATGTATGTAGCCAACTCAGGCGGCTACCGCGCTCCGAATTACGATAATACAGTATCTGTAATACAGATGATCGATTTCAAACAGGTGCAACAAATTCCGGTTGGGATAAACCTCCACCGTATAAAAAAGGATAGTGACAGCAAATTGTGGATCACATCACGAGGCGATTACCAGTCAATCCCATCACGTCTGTTTGTCATGAGCAAAAAGCCGGGATATAATAAGATGGTGGTGACAGACACCATCAATGTGGCATGCTCCAATCTTGCAATCCGTGGTGACTCGCTTTATTACTATGCCACCGAATGGAATAACTACACAGGAAGTAATACGATATCCTATGGAATCATCGATACCCGCACCAAGAAAGTGGTATCGACCAATTTCATAACAGATGGCACAGAGAAAGAGATAACCATACCTTATGGTATTGCCATACATCCGGAAAACGGCGATATTTTTATAACCGACGCTAAAAATTATGTCAGCAGCGGAACCCTCTACTGCTTCACATCCGATGGCCGGAAAAAGTGGAGCGTACGCACCGGTGATATACCAGCACACCTAACATTTCTTCCCAAATGACAAAGTTATTCCCCATATCTATGGTCCTTCTCGCTCTGGCTGCGTGCGAGTCAAGCGTCCCTATGGTAAATTTAGGTATCGATGACACCTACTATATATATCGTATGCAGAAACTCCAACTCTCCCCTGCCCTTACCGGTAATAACTATGAATGGAGAGTGAATGGTCACGTCATGTCAACGAATCGGGAGTTCATATTTTTAGCTGAAGATGAAGGCTGCTATAACATATCGTTCGACATCATTGACGCCAAAACGCCTTATCATTTCGAGTTTGAAATAAATGTGCTTCATGAGGAAATAGAGTATAGTCCATATATAGCAAAGGTATATGAATACCGTCCGGCTCCGGGTCAGTTCATCAACGAGATGCCTCGCTACGAGCCAGGTGACACTTACACAGACATTCTACGCAAAGTCGAGGAATCAATCTCAGGGACAAACGACATAATGGTCTCCCTTGGCGGATATGGCGGATATGTGACATTCGGCTTTGACCATACCGTGATTAATCATCCGGGAAAGATGGATTTCCGAATCTGGGGTAACAGTTTCTACGAACTGACACAGCCTGATAAAAAAGGTGGCTCTGCAGAACCTGGGATTGTAATGGTGAGCTATGATGTTAATTGCAATGGCAAACCTGACGATGTATGGTACGAACTTGCCGGCAGTGCATATTTCAATCCTGCCACCTTGCATGATTATTCCATAACCTATCACCAACCTGACCCTATGCGGGAAATAGAGGAGGATGAGAGCGGAATGCTCTGCGATGTACACTACATAGCATGGGAGGACTCTAACGGAAAGTTCGGGTATATAGCAAAAAATCGTTTCCATGAACAGAATTATTATCCGCTTTGGATTAATGATGCGACATTATCGTTTACTGGATCATTATTGCCTCAGAACGCGGAGGATTTAAGCGGCATGGGGACCTATTACGTTCTTTACTGTTTTGATTGGGGATATGTTGACAATCACCCTAATGACTATGCCGATCTTAACAGTTTCGATATTTCATGGGCTATTGACAGTAATGGCCACCATGTCGAACTTCCGGGCATAGACTTCATCCGGGTCTATACCGGAGTGAATCAATATTGCGGATGGTTGGGAGAGACTTCCACAGAATTGTGCCGGGCTCAGGATTTGCACATTTCATTAATGCCCCCATTCATGCCCGAGCCATGACAACCTTATAAAAACTCATTTACATCACAATAAATTTATATCTATGAAACCTAAGATTATCACACTTGCGGGCGCTTTGGCCATGTTCAGCATGACTGCTATCCACGCCTACGAGATTGAATGGGACAAAATCAAATTTTGGACCGGAGAAGGTGACAAACGTGCCGCACTCGTCGTCCAATTTGAGGTCGAGGATGGAGTAGACAATCCCGGAGCAATTGTCTGGGGTTACAGATGGAGCGGCGACGATGCACCTACCGGTCACAGTATGATATGCGATATCGCCCGCAACTCCCCTGACCTGATCATACTGACACAGTATACCGGCAACATGGGTAATACCCTCGATGGTATCGGGTATGCCTCAGATGTCTCGCGACTTGTTGACAACCTCATGTTTGATTTTGATGGGGCATCAACTGATTCGAGAATATCATTTGACTATTTTACCCCAAACACAATAATGGGACAGATCTCTGCACCCGGCCAAGAAGGTTTGAATATGATATACGATGCGCTTGCCGAGAGTCAAGAAACGCACATTATCAATCATCCGCTGGATTATGCCGCCTACGGATATCCCGCCTATGATTACGATTGGTGGCAACTGCAATCAACAGCCGAAGGACAGTATTGGAATGCCGGATGGTATGATGGATACTGGAGCTACTATGTAGGTGGTACGGACCTTGATGATTTAGCATATTCCGGTCTTGGCATGAGTTCCGTAAATATCTCCGACAATATGGTTAATGCCTGGAAATTCCGACTTCTCAATGATGACTCTGAAGAGGTTGACGGTTACAGCGGTGCATCTCCACAATGGCTCGAACCCAACTATACGCATTTTGATTCCGAATCAGCTACCACACTCATTCTCCACCCTACTCCTCTACAGCCGACCATTATATATCGTCCGGACGGATCAATCGTAACTACTCACATCACCGGTGATTATCTAAATTTATCCCCTGGATTCTACATAGTTAAACAAGGAAACACGACAAAGAAAATCTATATAAAATAGTAACTGAGATAATTTAACAATATCACATTTATGAAAAAAGTACTTACTCTACTATCGGCAATGTTGGCAAGTGCCCAACTGTTGTCAGCTGAGACTGTAATCCCCGAACAGTTCAGGAACATTCTTGGCGAAGGTGATAATTACGCATCACTCACGTTGCATTGGGGTGATAATGTCGCGCTCGATAATCTCGTCAGTGCAGTGCGATTTGAAGGTAATGTCAGTGTGTCGGACATAATCTCGTCAGCGTTAGCAGGTGACAGCCGCTTCTATGCTCTGAAAGATGGAAACGGCACCACTGTCGCGTATGGATTTGACACTAACGGTGACCATTCGGCAGCTGTTTCAATCGACGGCACACAGCTTACTCTGGTAAACGGTATCGCAACTGCCGAGATCGACTACGCCTCAGCTACAGGTTCCTCAGCCTATGACCACTGGGCCATTAATTCCGACACAGGTGTATGGAAAACATTTGTCAATGGCACCCTTGTTGATACTTCGACATCAGTGGCATCAGGCGATATAATCGAACTTGAATATACAGCACCCGAGACAAGCAAACCGGCAGATAAAGCCTATAGCTTCTATCTTCGTCCGGATGACGAGATGGGTGTGTGGATGCAGGAAGACATTGTGTTTGACACCAAGGACGGTAAGATGCAATATTTTCCGATCATAGCCACGACCATTGAGTCGACCGACCTCTATGGGGCAGGCATAGGGGGTGAGATTTATGAAATAGACGGCGAAACCACGACAAACCGTTACACCACCTATGTAGCCAACGGAACAAAAGGTGGATCTTCATGCCGAATTTCCATGTCGTCACCGGGAAATGCAATAATAAAGCTATATCTCAACATCCGAAAAGATTGGGATAATTCCGGCAAGCTGACAATAAAACGAATATATGGCGACATGCCTTCTAAAGTGACCCCGGTAATAGCAAATCCTGTCAGTGCAATCTATCTCGACGGCATAGAGCAAGGCGGAACAATCGAAGTGGACAACATGGGTATCGCAATAATAACTCCCCTTTATGAACCGGCCACCCCGGATTTCAGTGGGTACAACGCGATTTTCGAAGATGAAAGCGTAGCAAACATCTACAAGAACGTGAATTCTATTGTAGCCCATAAGGCCGGAACCACCAAACTCACCATCGAATCACTTGATGGAAATGCCTCTGCAACATATTGGGTACATGTAAAGGATGTCGACACAACAAAACCGACTGATGAATATCAGGACGGCGTCATTTGGCTCAACGAAGAATGGTTTGGCCATACAAGCGGATCACTCAACTATCTGAATGCCGACGGCAGCATCCTCTACAGAGCTTATGGAGGCCAGAACAACAATATGGCATTCGGTTGCACCTCTCAGTTCGGCACCATTTATGCCGATAAACTTATAATCATGTCAAAACAAGCATGGGACGGCGGTGACACGCGTCCTCTTAAAAGCGGTGGCCGAGTGGTGATTGCCGATGCAAAAACCATGAAACACATCGCGGCGTTCGATGAAATCGGCGGTGACGGCCGTACGTGTGTAGGCGTTTCCCCATCCAAAGTATATCTTGGACACAGCAAAGGTATCAGAGTGCTTGACATCGAGAATATGCAGCTCGCTGAGGAGGATATACCGGGTACTGCAGCAGACCGTATGGGGCAGATTGGCGATATGGTAAAAAGCGGGAAATATGTCTTCGCGACAAATCTGCGTATCGGTGTACTCATCATCGACACAGAGACCGACAAAGTGGTCAAGACAATTCCAGCGACCAATATACAGACAGTGGCCCAGTCAGCCGACGGACGCGTGTGGTATGCCAACCCAAACACCATCACGCCAATTGATCCAGAGACACTCGAAGAGGGTGAAACATACACCATCCCCGGGAGCATCACTTGTTCATCAGGGTCATGGAGAAAAGGCAACCTTCTATCATCAACAGTTTCAAATACACTGCTTTGGGGCAGCGGCACATTCTATCGCTGGGACCTTGATGAAGTAAGCGATCCAGCCACCTTAACACCGGTGTACACACATACATCCAAAATCGACGATATCTCTTACGGAGGAGCCTATGCTACCCCCGGTTATGATGACAGGACAGATACATATATGTTTGCTTCCATGCCAGGATTCGGCACTTCGGCTTTGCAGAACTATTACCATTTCATCGATGCGACTACCGGTGAAGTAAAATCGCGCATAAAACTTCCTGAATATTGGTGGTTCCCTGCTATGCCTATCTTCCCCGACAAACATAATCCGGTAGTCAACCTTGACGAAGTGAACCTCTCAATCAACGATGAGCCGATAGTCATCGATCTCAACGAATATCTCGATGACCCCGATAATTTTAACAAAAATATTTCCGTAACAATAGCTGATGATGTCGCTGCACGCTCAACATCTGTTTGCGAGACAACCCTCGATGGACGCACATTGACAATAGCCCCGAAAACATCCGGTGACCAGACACTCGCATTGGCTCTCGAATCAAACGGACGAGTAGTGAACCATGAGATTGCGGTGAGTGTCAAGAGCACTTCTCAAATTGAGAATACCATAGTAAATCATGGCCAAATCTCATGTGACGGCACAACAATCTATCTCACCAACATGAGCGGAACGATAGCTACTCTCTACACTCTGAACGGCATCGCCGTCACCTCTATCTCGGCTGACAGCGATTATACAGAAATAACACCTTCCGTCCCTGCGGGCATCTATGTATTGAGAGCCAATAATGGCAAAACGGCCAAGATTATAATCAAATAATCCAAGGAATGAAATTCGGTATTCTTTTTTCTTTGTTTCCGGTGTTGGCAGCTTCAACTGTCAATACCGGAGGCATTGATTATACCAACGGCGTCTTCATTGTAAATGAGGACTGGTATGGTCATCAAAATTCGACAGTCAATTATCTCATGCCTGATGATGCAGATGGCAATTATTGGCATTACAGAGTGATTCAGAATGAAAATCCAGGCATTGAGCTCGGATGCACAAACCAATATGGCGCAATCTGGGATGGAAAGTTCTACTTCATCGCCAAGCAAGCAAAAGACCCTGGAGCCGCAATCACAGGGGGACGCATAACTGTTGCAGACGCCAAGACCATGAAGGTTCTTTACCAGACTCCGGAAATAGATCCGGAGGGCACTCAATGTGATGGCAGAGGATTTTTAGGCATTGACAGTCATAAAGGTTACATATCATCCAGCAACGGTATCTGGATTCTTGACCTCGACACCTTTCAAGTGAAAGGACAGGTGAAAGGGACCGCCAATCCAAACATCGGTGATGACAAACTACCTAACGATCCTACTGGCTCACTCTATCATGGACAAAGCGGATCGATGGTTTACTCTGCCGGGAAAGTATTTGCCGCACATCAGCAATATGGGATGTTGGTAATAGACCCTGTAACGGACACAGTGACAAAGACCATATCTATGGATATTGTTGATGAAAAAGCTGGTATTGGCTCCGTGATCCTGGCAAAAGATGGCTTGGTATGGGCCAGTGTTGCGAAAACAACCCAAGGTAATGGGGCTACTCTGCCCTACATAGTAAGAGTCGAGCCTGCAACCCTTTCATGTGATGTAATCAGCATCCCATCAGGGATGTATCCACCGTCCAATTCATGGTATGCATGGACACCGGATTCATTCTGCGCATCCTCTGTGACAAATTCACTGTACTGGGCCGGAGGGTCGAATGCCTGGTTCTCCAATACAAAAATATTCCGCTACGATATTGATTTACATAAACTTGAGAAAATAATCGACCTCGATGACGATAATGAAAACTGGAAACTATATGGCTGCTCGATGCGGCTTCATCCAGTGACCGATGAAATCTACATGTCGCTCTACCACGAGTATGGCCAGCAAAGCTACATCACCCGACGCTACACAGCCAACGGTGAAAAAATAAAGGATTATCCTATGATAGCTAATTACTGGTTTCCATCTTTACCGGTGTTTCCTGAAACATCGGAATCAGGAATTGCTAATATTGAAGAGCTCACACCCCAAATAACATGTCACTCCAACGTGCTTTCGCTTCGTGGACTGCAAGGACAACTTCTTGATATTTACAATTGCGCTGGAGTACACATACTCTCACAAAAGATAGAATCTGATAACGAAACCGCGACCCTCGATCTAAAAGGCGGCCTATATATTATAAGATGTGGAAGAATAACCACTAAAATAGCATTGAAATAAATACAATAATACCAAAAGGTGCGATTGGCACGGCATAAAATTAAAAATTGTAATTTTTATGCGCTAAAATTTGGCGTTTAGTAAAATTTATGTACCTTTGCACAACAAATTAACATCTTTACACCTCTTTCCTCAACAGGATTATGAATCGATTTTATGCATACTTCTATTCTTATTATTTTTATTTTACCAAAAAATAAGAACGGGATTTTATGTGCATAAATATTCAATGCCAATACTAACCAATAAGTTAATAATAGAATCCCGAGCCTATTAAGGTTTCGGGATTCTTCAATTAAGGAACAATGAAAAAAGTCACGATTCAAGGGGTAGCCGGATGCTACCATGATGCAGCGGCACATCTATATTTCGCGGGACAAGATGTCGAGACCATCCCATGCGACACTTTTCCTGCCATGTTTGAGACCCTGTCAACCGACGCATCGCTGATTGGAATTGTCGCAATCGAAAATACAATAGCAGGCAGTCTCCTCCAGAATCATGAGCTTTTACGCCAAAGCAATCTACGGATTATCGGTGAGCTGAAACTACGCATCTCGCACGTGATTGCAGCCATCAAGGGTCAGACGATCGAGGAACTCGTCGAAGTAAATTCCCATCCTATGGCTCTCATGCAGTGCGAGCAGTTCCTGCGCCGCCACCCCAATCTTAAAATCGTGGAACATCTCGACACAGCCGGAAGCGCAAAAGAGATAGCCGAAGGCAATCTCATGGGCCATGCGGCAGTGTGCGGGGAATATGCCGCCAATCTTTACGGTCTTAACATCCTCGAGAAAGGAATAGAGACAAACAAGCGAAATTTTACCCGATTTCTTATCGTAGCCGACCCATTATTGGCTGCCGAGATCGGGCCTAATGAGCGCGATATAAACAAGGCCTCGATAGTGTTCACTCTGCCACACACTCACGGCGCCTTATCAAAAGTGCTAACTATATTATCGTTTTACGACATCAATCTTTCAAAAATTCAATCCACTCCGGTTATCGGACGTGAATGGGAATACCGTTTTTACGTGGATGTGACATTTGACAGCCTTGTAAGGTATCATCAATCAATCGAAGCCATCCGGCCCCTCACCAAAAATCTCCAGATTCTTGGCGAATATGCCGAAGCCACTATCACACATCCATGACACCGGTCCTCGCAATTAAATAGAAAAATCATATCCACACTATATCATTATGGAAATCAAGCCATCGCAAAGAGTTGAAAATATAAAGGAATATTATTTCTCCACAAAGCTCAAAGAAGTAGCAGCCATGAACGCAGCCGGAGCTGACGTGATATCACTGGGTATTGGTGGCCCGGACAGACCTCCTCATCAAAATGTGATTGACACAATGACCGAGGCTGTGAGAAACCCTGCCAATCATGGTTATCAACCCCACGTCGGGGTTCCGCAGCTGCGCGAAGCCTTTGCCAACTGGTACAAAAAATGGTATGGAGTGGAGCTCGACCCCAAGACAGAAATCCAGCCACTGATAGGATCGAAAGAGGGTGTGACACACATATCGCTCGCATTTCTCAATCCGGGCGACGGAGTGTTGGTTCCCAATCCCGGTTATCCCACCTACTCCTCGATAAGCCAACTCGTGGGTGCCACCATATATAAATATGACTTGACGGAAGAAGGTGGCTGGCAACCAGATTTCGAAGCTCTCGAAAAGCTGCCGCTTGATAAAATCAAACTCATGTGGATTAACTATCCCCACATGCCAACCGGAGCAAAAGCTCGCATGGAGACATTCGAGAAAGCGGTTGAGTTTGGCAAAAAGCATGGTATAGTAATCGTTCATGACAACCCCTACTCTTTCATCCTTAACGATGAGCCTATGAGCCTTCTTCAGGTTCCCGGAGCCAAGGAGATAGCTATCGAGATGAACTCGCTCAGCAAGAGCCACAACATGCCAGGATGGCGTGTTGGGATGGCGGCCTCTAATCCGACATTTATCTCATGGATACTTAAGGTGAAGAGCAATATTGACTCCGGTCAGTTCAAACCCCTGATGCTCGCGGCTGCTAAGGCCCTCGAGGCCGATAAGTCATGGCACGACAGTGTGAATGAGGTATACGCCTCGCGGCGAAAAATAGCCGAGGAGATAATGACAACGCTGGGATGCACATTTGACCCATCGCAGAGCGGCCTCTTCCTATGGGGACGCCTTCAGGACGAGTCAATCACAACCGAAGAATTGGCTGACCGGCTGCTCCATGAAGCGAAAGTGTTCATCACTCCCGGTTTCATTTTCGGCTCAAACGGTGAGAGATATATCCGAATCTCGCTCTGCGCCACTAACGAGCGGATGCAGGAAGCACTCAAACGCATCAAAGCTTTGGATTTATAAAAACAGAAAATAACAACAACTCAAACTAAATAAAATGGAAAATCTTCAACCACTCGCCATAGATGGTGTAGAACTCACCAAACCCATTATCATATCCGGTCCGTGCAGCGCCGAAACTGAGGAGCAAGTACTAACAACCGCTCGTCAACTTGCCCGTCAGGGTGTGAAGATATATCGCGCAGGTATCTGGAAACCTCGCACCAAACCAGGCGGTTTCGAAGGTGTCGGTGTCCCCGGCCTCGCCTGGCTCAACAAGGTAAAGGAGGAAACAGGTATGAAAGTCTCGACCGAGGTGGCCAACCGCGGACATGTAGAGGCGGCATTAGAGTATGACATAGACCTTCTATGGATTGGTGCCAGAACTTCGGCCAACCCATTTGCCATGCAGGAAATAGCAGATGTGCTTAAGGAAAGCGGCAAAGATATTCCAATCCTCGTGAAAAATCCGGTCAACCCTGACCTTGAATTGTGGATTGGCGCACTTGAACGCCTGTACAATGCTGGCATCAAACGCCTTGGTGTGATACACCGAGGATTCAGCACTTATGGACTGCACATCTACCGCAATCATCCGCAATGGCGTATTCCCCTGGAACTCCGCATCCGCTACCCGCAACTGCCTATAATCTGCGACCCCAGCCACATCGGTGGCAAACGTGAACTCATAGCATCTCTGTCACAGCAGGCTCTCGACATGGGTTTTGACGGACTTATCATCGAAAGCCACTGCGACCCTGATTGCGCTTGGAGCGACAAAAATCAGCAAGTGACACCTGAGGTGCTTGGTGTAATCCTTGACAACCTTATCTACCGCGATGCTCCTACCCCCAACGAAAGCCTTGCCCAACTTCGTCGTCAGATTGACCAACTTGACAACGAGCTGCTTGAAGTGCTTTCAAAACGCATGAACATCTCACGTGAGATAGGTGCTTACAAGAAAAACCACAATATGCCGGTGGTACAGGCCGGACGTTACGGAGACATTATGTCGACTCGCGTAATGGCGGCAAAATCAATGGGCATGAGCGAGGACTTCATGCGCTCTATCCTCTCCGCGATCCACGAGGAGTCAGTGAGAATTCAGGTAGAGCTGCACGACAACAAATAACATTTTTTCAAAAGTACCCACCTGATATGAAGATATTAATTCTGGGCGCCGGGAAAATGGGGACATTCTTCTGTGACATCCTCTCATTCGACCATGAGGTCGCAGTCTATGATCCTGACCCGAAACGGCTGAGATTCACATACAATGCACAGCGCTTCACTTCGCTGGATGAAATAGATGCTTTTGAGCCGCAGCTCGTGATAAACGCATCCACCGTCAAGTATACATTGGACGCATTCAAGGCTGTGCTCCCCCACCTGCCTAAGACTGCTATAATAAGCGACATTGCATCAGTAAAGACCGGTCTACCCGAATTTTATGCCGCATGCGGACATCCATTCGTAAGCACCCACCCGATGTTCGGACCAACATTCGCATCGTTGAGCAACCTGAGCAATGAGAACGCAATAATAATCAGTGAGGGTGACCATCTCGGAAAAGTGTTTTTCAGAGATCTCTACAACCACCTTCATCTCAACATAGTGGAATACACGTTCCAGGAACATGATGAGACCATAGCCTACTCATTGTCAATACCGTTTGCCGCAACACTGGCTTTTGCAGGGGTGATGAAACATCAAGAGGCTCCCGGCACCACATTCAAGCGCCACATGCAGATAGCCAGAGGGCTGATGTCGGAAGATGACTACCTTGTCAGCGAAATCCTCTTCAACCCTAACACTCCTGCACAGCTTGAGAAAATACAAAGTCAGCTTGCAGAACTTCAGGAAATCATAGCGCGACGCGACAGCGACGCAATGAAAAAATATCTCGCACGCGTCAGAGAGCATATCAATTAAGTAACCCGCTTCCAGATGACTATATCGTCATCTGCGTTATAACCCACACTTCACCCCGGAAGTTTCATGAAACTTCCGGGGTGAAGTGTGCATTACGAGTCACTATAGTCAGTGGTATTTGTGTCCCCGAGTAAATTTGTTGTCACAAAAATGGTGTTCTTATCAGTGGCAGCATCAACTGCAACATAAGGAATAACTATAACTCATGATGAGATTAAGTTTAGCATCCTTACCTTCTTCTGCTTCGCCTTTGATTATTATATTTCTCTCATCTGAGAAGAGATTGGACAAAATGCAGGTCATCACCTTGTATTCACCTCCATGAGTCACGGCGATGGAAGCGCTGAAATTAACCAAGAAATTTCTTGGTTAATTTCAGTTTTTTGAACTCGTTGGGAATGGAATCTACTCTAAAACGCCGTTCAAACCAAGGTCAAAAGTCTTACTATTGACCTCGACAACCGTCCCTTCGGCATTTACACCATAAACCATAGTAACACGTTCCTTAGTAAGATACTCAGCTACACGGTCTCCTTTGACAGGCATATTATCAGGGCCAACTGAAGTACCCAGATATGAGAATACATCACTATTCTTATAGGAACTGCCACTACTGTCCACTAAAAAAATGGACGGGGTTAAAAATTAAATAAATTCGGTTCA